>Ga0224495_10000174_pt1 | contig 51361 bp, 54 predicted proteins | sample SF_Jul11_sed_USG_FD_168128 | JGI IMG/M metagenome (GOLD analysis project Ga0224495, IMG submission 168128) | Sediment microbial communities from San Francisco Bay, California, United States - SF_Jul11_sed_USGS_4_1 | ecosystem: Environmental > Aquatic > Marine > Sediment | place: USA: California...
AGCCACTCGGGTACCTGCCCTTTTAAATTGAGCTGCCAAAGGGACTTGAACCCCCAACCTGCTGCTTACAAGGCAGCTGCTCTACCAGTTGAGCTATGGCAGCGTTTGTTTCAGACAAGAGCCGAAACCAAAACAGTCTGTCAATAAAAAAGAGAGCAACCCCTCTCAATTTTTACCGGTAACCAGCCGTTTTAAAGAAAAAAAAGAGCCATGGTTTTTTGATACCCCTTTCACCTGCGGTTAAAGCGACGATTTAACCGTGAAACAGTTTTAAATATAATCTTTGGGCTGCCTACAAACGCCTGAATATTCGTGCGGTTCAAGCGCGAGGTATCAATTTTACGCAAAAAAAGGTTGTTACTTTGATTTTATCTCACAGGGTTTAAAAAGACAAGTTATTTGGCAACATTAAATCAAAACACCTTTTAATCGAGGCTGAATTTAGTGGCTTCTTTTTCAACAACACCGTTAGAAAGATAACATCATCTATCTTTGTTTCATCAGGAATTATTAAATTATTTCCATATTAAAATAACCTTGTAAAATTGTATGAAAATATTAAACTGACAAACAAAAGCAAAGAGGTAAACATGAATTTCATTTTAACACACAAAAAAGCTATTTATAAAATTTTTTATACCCTGTCCTTTGGAGCAACCATCGCATTTGTCTTTGGATGTTCCTCTGTCGGCCCTGCCCAGTCTGCACTGCTCTCACGCTGGGTAATAACACTGATTATGACTGCCACCAGCATCTATCTGGCCAATTGTGTTCAGGTTGCAGGCGATGTCAGTGCAAGCGGAAGCGCTACTACAGGTGGGGGAAATGGTGGCACAGATACAACTCCACCAGCTGCTCCCACCGCACCCAGTGCGGTTGCAACAGGAACGTCAGTAGCTCTCAGCTGGACAAATCCTGCGACCGATTATTCATCAACTGTCATTCTCGTAAGCACCGTCGCCACACCCTCATCACCCACTTCGGGCACACCTGTTTTCACCGGAGCAGGAACCTCTTTCACAGACACCGTTATTGCAGATGGGTCAACCTACTATTATGCTATTTTTACACTTGATTCAGCGGGAAACTATTCAACAACAGCAGCCACCATTACAGCGACGACTGTCGATTTAACACCTCCTTCATCACCAACATTATTTACAGCCACAGCTCTCAATGGTGGCAGCGTTAATCTTAGCTGGGTAAACCCTGTGACGGCTGATTTTGCAGGGGTTGCCATATTGCGCAAAACTACCGGTTATGCTACATCCATAAACGATGCGACAGCTACCACCATCTACACTGGCACCGGAGCATTTTTTACAGACAATTTAACCGCAAGCGGAACGCAGTATTTTTACTCAATATTTGCATTTGACAATGCACTTACACCCAACTACTCTGCATCAGCCAATGCAACTGCAACACCCGTTGACTCAGTGGCACCGGCACTTGTCACCTCTCTGTTGGCAACACCATTTCCAGCGGGTAACCAGGTTGATCTGAGCTGGGTAAACCCCACTGCCGCAGACTTTGCCGGAGTGCTTGTTTTAAGAAAAACAGGAACTTATCCGGCAAGCTCTGTTGATCCGGTTGCAATTCAGGTTTACAACGGTCCGGCCGCAGCTACATCTGATATAGGCTTAACCAATGGAACAATCTATTATTACTCTGTTTTTTCTTATGATCTAAGCAGTAACTATTCACTGGGGGCACAAATCACAGCAACTCCCTCTGATACAGCAGCCCCGGGAACACCCACACCCTTTACAGCAATATCGCAAACCAGCGGTCTTGCCATTGACCTTAACTGGACCAACCCCGCAGCACTGGATTTCGCCGGAGTCAAACTTCTTCGTAAAACCGGAGGATACGCAACTGGTGTAAATGATGCCACAGCCACACTGCTTTACTCCGGAACATTAAATACTTTTACAGATAACAGTGTCACCAGAGGAACCCAGTATTTCTACTCTATCTACGCCTTTGACGCAGCAACTGTAATTAACTACTCTGCACCGGGAACAGCAGCGGTTACTGCAACTGATACCCTGCCTCCAGCAGCACCTGCTGCATTTGCGGCATCTATAAACCCGGCAGGCTATCAACTTGACCTCAGCTGGACTAACCCGACCGATGCAGATTTTTCAGGGGTGAAACTGCTGCGAAAAACAGGGGGCTTTCCATCAGGGCCAAATGATACAACCGCAGCGACTCTGCTGAACGGAGCAGGTACCACATTTGCAGATACCAATCTGACTCTCGGAACAACCTGTTTTTATGCCCTTTACGCTTTTGATGCTACAGGTAATTTTTCGGTTGCCGCCCAGACATCTGCCGCACCTGCAGATACCACAGCCCCCGGGCCCGTAACAGGGTTAAGCGCAACCGTTTTATCCATGAGCTCAGTTCAACTGACCTGGACCAACCCGGCTGACGCCCACTTTGGCACGGCAAAAGTTCTGAGAACAACCGGAGCCTTTGCTGCCGGGCCAACGGATGCCACAGCTACAGTTGTAATAAACAGCAATGTTGCCACTGTTACCGATACTCTACTGGCAAAAGATACAACCTACTACTATTCTGTTTACGCTTACGATGCAGCAGGTAATGTTTCCATAGTTGCGCAGATCACCGCCTATACGGACGGCAGATGGAGCCAGGATGCCTACCTTAAAGCCAGCAATGCCCAGGCAAATGACAACTTTGGTGGGTCTGTTACCATATCTGGCGATCTGATGGCGGTAGCAGCCATCAATGAAAGTAACAGCTATACCACCATACAAAATACAGATAATTTTGCTTTTTCTTTCAACCCGAATCTCGCACCAACCACCCTGGCAGGAGCCAATGACAACGCATGGGCTTCAAACAGTGGAGCTGTTTATGTCTTCAAGCGCGACCCGGTAACAGGAACCTTCCGCCAGGATGCATACCTGAAGGCAACCAATGCCGAAGCATTTGACAACTTTGGAAGTTCTGTTACTATCTCGGGAGATCTGATTGCCATAGGAGCACAAAATGAAGATAACAGCAATACCACTATACAAAACACAGATAATGCACTACCTGCAACTAACAACAACCTTCGCACTTCCGCTGGCGCAGTCTATGTTTTCAAGCGTGACCCGGCAACAGGAAACTGGAGCCAGGATGCCTATCTAAAAGCAACCAACGCAGGAACACGGGATTATTTTGGAATATCTGTCTCGATCTCAGGAGATCTGATTGCGGTAGGTGCAAAAGGAGAAGGTAACGCTTATACAGCAATACAAAACATTGATAATGCAGTTCCGGCATATGATTATACCACTTTACCAGCTTTTCCCATCGGTGCGAACTCAATTTACAGTGGTGCTGTATATGTATTTAAACGTGATCCGGTAACCACCAACTGGAGCCAGGATGCCTATCTGAAAGGTACCATTGCCAATACTGCATATGACTACTTTGGCCAGTCTGTATCCATATCTGGTGATCTGATTGCCGTTGGAGTACCCGGTGATGATTACGGATATACAACAATCTTGAACCTTGATAACACACCTGCCCCCAATAGATGGACGCGCAATAATTATATTAATGCTGGCTCTGTCTTTGTATTTAAGCGTGACCCAGTCACAACAAACTGGAGCCAGGACGCTATGCTTTTACCACGCAATGGCGAAAACAGAGACGCTTTTGGCACTTCGGTTGCTATCGCGGGTGATTTTATTGCCGTGGGAGCGCACCTTGAAGATAACAGTAATACTGCAATACAAAACACGGACAATGCTCTGCCTGTTGCAGACAATTTTGCGGCAAGTGCCAGCGGTGCCGTCTATGTTTTTAAACGCGACCCGGCAACAACCAACTGGAGCCAGGATGCCTATCTTAAAGCAACCAATGCACAGACAAATGACAACTTTGGTAGATCTGTTGCCATCTCAGGTGATTTAATTGCTGTGGGAGCACCATACGAAGATAACAGTAATACTGCAATACAAAATGCAGATAATGCTCTACCTGCACTAGACGATGCACTGGCATACTCTAGCGGGGCCGTCTACATTTTTAAATGCGATGTTTCTGCCGGTTCCCCAACACCCGGCAACTGGAGCCAGGATGCATACCTGAAAGCTTCAAACGCCGGAGCAGGTGATCAATTTGGTCGCTCTGTTTCACTCTCAGGTGATTTAATTGCTGTGGGAGCGCAATATGAAGATAACAGTAATACTGCAATACAAAATGCAGATAACCCAGGAGCGTTTGCTGACACTCTATATGCTTCTAATGCAGGCGCTGTGTATATTTTCAAACGACAGTAACCAGTTTCCTCATCAGGTATCAGAGAAATCTGTTACCTGATGAGGCTCGCTCAAAAAAAGCGGCCTCATTAATAACCCGACGAAAAACAGCTGAAATCTTCACAAAAACAACAGATGTGCCAAAATCAATCTCAAAATAATCGCACAATAAATTCAGGCAGGTTACCATATAGGTGAAGTTTTATTTCACCGACCTCTTGACTTATATAGCTTCCTGATATCTTTTTATACAGGCGAAAAGAGATCGTCTTCGGTTAGAAAAGTTATCGGGGAATCTTACTGAGCATGGTTTCGAGTTTTTTACGTCCTTTTCTTTTAAGGTTCTGGGGTGAATCAGAGCAGAGAAAGTCACAAGCCTTCTGGTTGCCTTTGGCGTAAAAAATTTTTCCACAGACGACGCAGATGCGCTCTTCAAGCTTTTTTGTTCCCATGGATATTTTCATTGTATCTCTTGATTCTTTATGTTAATAGACAAAACTACGGGCCAGTGTTACAAATCATGCATTGATGTGAATTCTTAACAAGACAATTCTTCAAAAAGAGAGGGAACGTAATCTTGATCCATTCCCTCTGTTTTTTTCATTTGTAAAAAAGTAAGCTGTTGAAATTATTCCTCTTCTGAGTCAAATGCCTCAGCATCAAGACGATCAAAAGCTCCATCAATCTCTGATTCTATTCTCGGAAATGTAGACTCAATATTGGTACCTGAGAACTCTTCGTACATTATTCCGGAAATATTAGAGAACTCTTCAGCTCCTGCTTCTTTTAATACAAGAACGTTTTCCCATCCGAATTTTCCCTGGCAAAAGCCCAGCTCATGTAGAAGTCTTGTACGGGCGCTTCCTTTACTGTCTGCTGCAGTTAAAATAATTATAGCAAAATCACAGTAATTGGTTTCGGCCTCAAGCCTTTCTACAAGGGTTTGATCAGGTTCATTTTCATCGTTTATATTAACAGCGTCACATTCAAGATCTGCGTTCAGGTAGGTCTCTACCTTTCTCCATAAGTCACCTTCTCCGTGTGAGATGTAGACTGTAAAATTCACATATTCATCTTCTTCATTTTCCATATGCATTGCATCCTCCATTATACATTGATATCACGCCCAACGCCTGAAACTTTCCGTCTTTAAAAAAAAGCAAGTTTAAACATGGGCTGCGGGGTCGGTCTCGTTTTTTTAAACTTTGTAATATCCGGGTTGATTGGTCTTGTGAACTACTTCCCTTTAATATATCTATGTATTCAGAACGCAGAGTTGAAAATCGAAACCTCTGGTCAAATCTATTATTAACAGGCATGCGAAAAAGAGATCATGCTTTTGTTCTTTATTTTCAAGTGGGTTGCAAGAAAAAACTCGATCTATAATAACCTGTACAAATAACAGATACAAACAACTTTCCATTAACTTTTTAGACTGCAAATGTTACCCAAACATCGATACTGTAATTTTATAATACCTCTTTAACACGACCAACCTCCCCGCTTTCAAGTCTTACTTTTATTCCATGCGGATGATGAGACGAACTGGTTAATATATCACGAACAACCCCGGCAGTTAACTTTCCCGATCTCTGGTCTGCTTTCAGAACAATATTTACTTTTGTTCCCGGTTTTATATTTTTTCGTATCTGCCCGTCTGAATTCATTACATACACTTTATTATACCTTATGACAGGTAAACAAAAATCAATGTTTTATCATCTGCTGCTTTCTGTTAAGCAAATCATCCAGGTGAAAAGAACAAAAATAGAACAACAGAAAGCATAAAAAACTACCTGTAAGACAATGTTTTCTGCAGAACCTGCTGAATCTATTATTAACTGTTTTTTTAACCATTGCGTTATCTATTTGACACCTTATCAGGTTCATAAAGAGGCTGAATAAAATGTTTTAATGAATTCCCTGCACCCTTTAAAACTTTTAAACAACAATGGCCTCAAGATATCTAAAGGTTGATGAAAATCTATCATGGCTCATGGATGAAGCCAGCCCGGCTTCCATTCAACGAGGTCAAAGTTATTATCTGAATAACAGAGTAGGCCCCATTCAATTTGATCAAAATGTATACACCGGTTCTGTCATCGGAACAGAGTTGTACCGTTTTAAAATTGATACCCTTGATGAAATTGCCCTGTGTCAATGCCCTGCCGATTACCCGTGCAAACATCTTATAGCAGCCATTTATGCCATATCTTCTAAAAAAAATATAGTAGATCGCTCACATAAAACGATCAGGAAACCAGGTACTGAGCCATACGAACTTGTGGCCGTAATCGATAAAGATCTAAACTGCAGACTGATGCGCCGCAACCCTCAAACAGGAAAAATTGAACAGATACTCTACCCCCATGATATGTTAAAATTACCCAATGGTAATGTTGTATCGCCTCTGGCTCTGGGTAAAATGAACATTTTTCATGTCTATTTTGAACACCGCCTTCTTGAAAATATCGCCTATTACAATGAGCTTCCCCGGTACTTCTCCAACGGGGTTCCAATGCAATATTGCGGGGTTCTTCCATTAAAACTTCGCATTAAAGAAGCTGAACCAGATAGCATAAACATTGATAAAAACAGTGCACCTGACTTTCATAGAACTCCCTTGCACACTTCGCCAGACAATATAATAATTACAGAACCCAGGTATTATATAGAGTTCTACTATATAAACCCCCTTGATCAAAATGAAGTTCCTTATAAAGAAGAAAGCTCTTACAGAGATCCTCTGGAATCTCCTCTCTTGCTGCCTGTTTACAATCAAACAGAAAATCAACAGACAAGTTCAGCAGAAAAAAATGAAAAGCCTGGTAAAAATCGACCACTCAAACCAGAACACTACAATTACTACTGGATAAAACCTGCACATAATAAAGCCAGAATGTGGCTCTATTACCAATGGAATATGATTCCTTTAACAAAGGAGAATCTGATAAATGCCAAAGATAACCTGATTTCCGCCGGTGTTCAAAATTTAAAAAAATACCTTCCAAAAGTTTTTTCCAAAGGTCCTGTTCCTTTGCTCTCTCTATACCCTAAAGAAGGAAAAAAGTTGAAGATCCAGGGTCGCTGGGAGTTCCTCTATACCTTCCAGAAATCAATTCTGGACAACGAAGAGGCACTGAATAAAGCACTGTCAGGAAAAAACAGTGAAAAAAGATTTGCCCGCTTTGAAATGGTTCTAAATCAAAAAAGAGGAGCCTCTTTAAAAAATATTCAAAAAGGTGACAATGGTAACTATGCAAAGGTCAATATAACGAAAGAACAGTATATTCTGGAACAGCTTAAAGAATCAATTTTCTTTACGGGCAGAAAAGGAGGAAAGTCTTTCTCAAAAAATGATATTGCCCGCTTTGTTCAAAAAGGCGCAGCAGAACTTAAAAGCTGCGGTGTAAATATCCAGATTCACAAATCACTTGCAAAGCTGATGAGCAGCGATGCCAATATTCGCCTCTCTTTTCAAATGAACACCGAAACAAGCGGAATCGACTGGTTTGATGGTCATATTGAAGCTGGTGGAATGAGTGTTGCAGAACTAAGAAAAGCTCTTAAGGCTTATCGAAAAAAAGAGGAACATATTCAGCTCAGAGACGGACAATGGGTATCTCTGGAGATGATCGGCCTCAGCAAACTGATGGATTCTTTTGATAAACTGGGAGTAAAGGTGCAAAACGACGGAGCAGTAAAAAAGATGAGCCGTGGTGAAGCATTGGCTCTCTCTCTTGAACTCGAATCTGAGGCCAGAACAGAAAAGGCGATAGAAAATTTAAAAGCAAAAATAAGAGAGCTTCCCCAAAAAAGAAAAACAGAAATAAAGCACTTTACCAGCACATTCCAGGGAACGCTACGAGATTACCAGAAAGAGGGGGTCTCTTTTTTAATGTCCCTTCATGAAACAGGCATCGGAGGAATTCTTGCCGATGACATGGGCCTTGGAAAAACTATTCAGGGACTTGCGTTTCTGGCCCGCCTGAAAAGTGAAAAAGACAAAACAGGCAAAGATATGGTCGCACTGATCGTGGGCCCCCTTGCCTCCATTTCTGTCTGGAAAAAAGAGTGTGAAAAACACTTCCCCGAACTGACCATCACCCTGTGGCACGGAAGCGAAAGAGTTAAAAGCGAGCTCCCCACAAAAGGAATTATTCTGACCACCTATGGAACACTTCTTCGTGATTTTTCAGGCTGGAAAAACAGATATCACTTTGACACAGCCATTTTAGATGAAGCTCAAAATCTGAAAAACTTCCGCTCACTCAGCTCGCATGCGGTGCGACAGACAAGCGCAGATACCTACTTTTGCCTTACCGGAACACCCCTCGAAAATCATCTTGCCGACCTCTGGTCTCTTTTTGATATTCTGTTTCCTGGTTATCTGGGCACACGAAAAAGTTTTTTAAAAAACTATCAAAACACAACTGCTGTAAGCTCATTACAATATCTCCGTAAAAAAATTGAACCCTTTGTTTTGCGAAGAACAAAAGGAGAAGTACTCAAAGAGCTGCCGCCCCTTACAGAAACTCTGGTGCCTGTCACCATGACAGATAAACAAAAAAAATTTTACGACGAGGCCCGCAAACTTGCCATTATGGAACTTGCCACAGCAAAAGAAAACTACCTCATGGTAATGCTCCCCCATCTGACAAGATTGCGCAGAATAGCCTGCCACCCCGAAGCGGGAAACCCCCTGGAGGCCCAGATCAGCAACTCAGGAAAATTCCAGTATCTGAAAGAGAGCCTTCCCGAATTGCAAGAAACCTCATCAGGAGTTTTAATATTCAGTCAGTATACCGATATTCTGAAAATTTGCGCCCGCCTTCTTGACGAGCTCAACTTCAGCTACTTTTATCTCGACGGGCAAACACCCATTAAAAAAAGAGAGTCCATGGTTGATAAATTTCAAAATGGAGAAAATTCATTCTTTCTGATCAGCCTCAAAGCAGGAGGGACAGCACTGACACTGCACCGCGCCGACACCATAATACACCTTGACCCATGGTGGAACCCGGCAACCGAACGCCAGGCCTCAGATCGGGCCCACCGCATGGGGCAGAAAAAAAATGTCTTTGTCTACAAACTCTACTCGGAACAATCCATCGAAGAGAAAGTACTTGAACTGCAGAAAAAAAAGAAAGAAATTTTTGACTCACTCTTCGGAGAAGGTATCGAAACATCAGGAAAAATCTCCAAAGAACAACTGCTGAAGCTGATATCAGAATAAAAGAATACATGGCCGGCCACCTTGCGCCTGAATTTCATTACATTGCGACACGCCAGATATAAATCAACGACTTAAACATTTTTCTGTTGAAATTATCCGAAAAATCAATTATTTAACCAGGTCATTATCATGCATTTCAACAAGACTGAATCATTGTACCTGGTTACTTTAAGATTTTACCAATCCATGTGCAATCAAGGTACGAGCCGTCTCCAGTATTGCCTCGCGCGCAGGTATGGGTGTAATCCCTAAAAAGTTTTTCATTCTCTCATTACTAAGTTCCCTTTGTATTCCCAGCTCATTTAATACACTTTTAGTCTCTTTATCAACCAATGCAAACATTCTGACAAAAAAATCGGGTATGGTTCTCTGGGGTACCTTCACTCCCTTTGTACCAAACTCTTCCTGAAGAATTTCTGCAATCTCTTTAAACCACAAAAAACGATCTGTTAAGGCAATTCGCTTTCCTTTTGCATCAGGCATAACCATGGCTTTTACGTGTGCTTTTGCTACATCCCGAACATCTATAATCTGAAAACCTATTCGCGGAAGACCTGGGACCTCACGGTTCATCAATTTCCTGATAATCTGGGCAGACGAACCAAAATCTTTTTCCAGTACAGGCCCAAGTACCACCGAAGGATTAATCGATACCAGCTCAAGTCCACTCTTATCGGTATTTATAAAATCCCATGCGGCCTTTTCTGCGATAGTTTTACTGATAATATAAGGAGTTACATCTCCACCTGTAATATCAGTCCAGGTGCCTTCATCAAGCAGGGCACTCTGCTTGATACCGCTATGACCATAAGAGATAGCTGCCATCGATGAAGTCATAACCACTCTTTGAACCTTTTGACGTGATGCTGCTGAAAGCACCCGAAGCGCCCCATCCCGCGCCGGTTTATATAACTCCTCCTCTGCATTTTTCGGTAGAGTAGTAAAAAATGGAGATGCAACATGAAGAACATAAGTTGAGCCTTTTATTGCCTCATCCCAGTTTTCATCTGAACTCAAATTCGCTTCTACAAAATTTAATTGTTTATCTACAAAGGAAGATTCTTTTTTATGATTTGATTTATGAGCGCCTTCTTCTTGCTTGATCACATTTTCTTTAATAATATTCCGAAGTTCTTTTTCTCTTGAAAGAGAACGCAATGTAGCAGTTACGTTGTACCCCTCATTCAATAGCTGAATAATACAATGAGATGCAATAAATCCAGAACCACCTGTTACCGTTACCCGAATCTCTTTGTCCATAAAATACTCCTATACGAATTAAATAAATAACAAATCAGTCAAGAACCAGTAAATAAAATAACCAGTAACACCATAAGGTATACATTTATATTATAAAAGGTGCCATCATATAGTCAATGACAATTAAAAAAGATCTGCCCATATTTGATCCAGGTATTTATATGTAAATAAAATGATGAATAGGTGCATTGACCTGGGGAGTTGTTTACTTATAAATGTTTGCATATTTATATTTTTTACATTACTCTAATTATGGAAAATTTTTTAAGCAGCACGAAAACTCTCTGACACGAATAAATTTTTATCACTTGCTCTCTTCATTTTTAAAGATCCGCAGGAACCAGAGCTTGTTCAGAAAAAATATATCTGTGCGCTGGTCACGCTTTATAAAACAGACATTCGAGAATACATACCAATTCACCTGAAAAAACTGAGGCATAAAAACTTTAAACAATGATGTTTTTTAAAATCACTCTTTTATTCCGGTATTTGTTTATAGATCATTGGCTCTCTATGTATCATAAAATAGGTTTGACAACAAAGTTTTAATAATATAGACGTTATTATGAAAAGTGTATTACTGATAGGCGCAACCGGACTGATTGGTAAAAATTGTTTAACTGCTCTCCTGGCAGAACAATGGGTTAGTACAATAACCGTTTTGACACGGAGACCTCTTGAAATAAACGATAAAAAAATTATTTATGAACTGGTTGATTTCGATAACATAGAAAAATTCAAGCATCGAATCAAGGCAGACGTTATGATTTCAGCATTCGGGACAACTATAAAAAAGGCAGGTTTTAATAAAGAACTGTTTTACAAATGGGAAGTGGAATACCCCTTAAACACTGCCCGGATTGCTTTTGCAAATGGATGCAAACATTTTATTTTCGTAAGTGCAGCCGGAATCAATGAAGATTCACCTGTCTTTTATTCAAAAACAAAAGCAAAAATGGAAAAACTCGCCGAAGAGATAGGGTTTAATTCATTAGATATTTTCAAACCTTCTTTATTACTGGGCAGAAGAGATGAAATACGGCCTGCAGAAATTATCTTTGAGAAAGTAACTCCTATAGTGAATCTTTTATTTAAAGGGCCTTTAGAAAAATACAAACCCATCGAAGCGCGTGATGTAGCTCTTGCAATGGTAAAAAAAGCAAAAAAGCCTGAACCTGGCGTTCACCGCTACCACTGGAGCGATATTCAATCTGTATTAAGGCAATAAAAAATAAAAACAGTAAACGAGATTGCAAAGTGTAATAGAACAACATAGCAAATTTAATAGCACTTGATTCTGCGATCCTATTCTCATTTTTATTTATTATCTATATCCTATAATCTTATTATTGGTTATCAACATACTTGTTGTATTCACTATTTGTACTTATTGAACATTGTCATTATACTTATTATGCAGAGGCTTTGTACCTGTTATTGAATACCCAAACAGTTGTTGTATCTAAAGAACGCATAATGCTCAAGTTCATTTATATTCTGGCTGGCAAGATGCTCGAAATTTAAATTATTTACTTTCTGCTCATTCACTAATCGAAAAACAATTCTCAGAAATATTTCCATAATAAAAAATATTTAAATAGACAACTACTTATGTTATCATATAGACAAGACACTTAAGAAATATCATCTCTTAAAATCGCTTTCATTAAAAACAAATAACATATGCTGATATGCTTTGATGAAAAACATTCCTAAAGAAGACTTGCTTAAAAAAATCTTGTCTGCTGTATCGAAGAGAATTCAAACAACATTCAAGTGCAATTTAATTTTATTTTAGCAGATCTGCGACAGAAACAAACTCTTTTCCCAGAGCATGAGCGACACCAGCACACACTACCTTTCCGTTTATGATATTGGCACCTGCAGAAAGAGCGCTGTTCAAAGAAACAGCTTTTTGCCAGCCATGATCAGCCAGCAGTTCTATATAAGGCAATGTTGCATTGGTCAGTGCAAGTGTGGATGTTCTGGGAACAGCTCCCGGAATATTACTTACACAATAATGGACAACCCCCTCTTCAATATAGACCGGATTGTCATGAGTCGTAGGACGTGATGTCTCAAAAACACCGCCCTGATCAATGGAAATATCAACAAGAACAGATCCTTTTTTCATCAGGCGCAGTTGTTCCCGGCTGATTAATCGGGGTGTTTTATCTCCCGGAATCAGAACAGCACCAATCACCAGATCAGCTTCAGGCAAGAGATTTCTTATAGCTGCAGGTGAGGTCATCAATGATATACAGTTTGCCGGCAGTATATCACTCAGATAACGCAGCCTCTCTATACTTTTATCCAGAATAAAAACATGGGCACCCATACCTGATGCCATTTTTGCCGCATTTAAACCGGCCACACCTCCACCGATTATCATCACAGTAGCCGGGTTCACCCCGGGAACACCCCCAAGTAAAATTCCTGACCCACCCATGTGTGACTCAAGATATTTTGCTCCTTCATGTATGGCAACCCTGCCGGCAATTTCACTCATGGGTGCCAGCAGAGGAAGGGCCCCCTTGTCTGTAACAGTCTCATAAGAAAAAGCACAGCAACCAGATTCCATCAGTACACGGGCCACCTCGGGGGCAGCTGCAAGGTGCAGATAGGTAAACAAAATATGCCGTTTTTCCAGTAAAGGAAACTCGGAGGGTTGCGGTTCCTTTACATGAAGCAGCAGTTCACAACTCTTAAAAACCGAAACTGCGTCTGATAAAATTCCGGCTCCATGCTCTTTATAATCACTATCACTGAAACCACTACCGGTACCGGCTCCCTTCTCAATAAATACCCGATGCCCACGCGCCACCAGCTCTTCGACCCCGAAAGGAGTCAGGGCAACCCTCATCTCTTCATTCTTTATCTCTTTAAGTACACCAATATCCACGATAAAAATTCCTTTTCACTGTTTTCTATGACGTAATATTTCTGCTCTAATTTGTCACCAATCCAAGATTTACTTGCCTACTTACTGCCTTCATTGGGCCTAATCTTTATCGGCCCACTCTTTCACCATCTTTTTAATCTTCTTTTCTACCTTTTGAGCAATCTCTTCCCACTCGGGATCTTTTTTCTCATCTGCCCACTTTTTAAACTTTGCAGAATATTTTTTCATCTGTTCTTCTGTTTCAGGATCGCACTCCCACTGTTTGTCTCTTTTGCGCATATAGCGTGCACCCTTGTTGCCTCCGGCAAAAATCGATATACCGATCAAATAACCAAAGTTATACCATGCTCCATTATTGAACTGGGCATAGATTTTATACTCATCCGAAAAGAGCGAGGCAATCAACATTACCCAGGCAATCACTCCGTGCCATATACCATGCCAGAAGGTTGCAGGAGTCTCTGCACTATATTGCTGATCACCCGGGGTACAACCGGCTACAATAAATAGGCTCAAAATCATTGCATTAAATAGAACTCTATTATGAATGATTCCTATACTTGAAATTTTTTCTTTTACTGTTTTGAACAAGCTTTTAATTTTCATCTTTTTTCCTTTTTATTTTTATTTCATCATTCATTCCAAATATTTTTTCAATGGGGTTGCTGAAACATAAATAAATCAAAATCTATCATATTACTTTATTATCCATTCAGGGAAAACTTTACTCTGACATTTTTATTCAGGGTAAATAAACAGATAATAGCTGTGGTTTGTAAAGAATATTCATTGATCATTAAAAATCATTGGTCATCCCGATTATGATAATTTCGATTATTTACTTGCAGACAGGTTTCATTAATAAATTTAGTTTCCTGTTTTTGAATATTCAAAGATCATCTGCATGATAACCTTTATTTTTATAAAATTTAATATCGGGAGATTCGTTTTCAAGGCGATCTTTCTGCTGGCCTTTATTACTGGGAATGCGGCATTCAGCAATACGAAAATTATTGATCTAACCACCATACCCGACCATTCTTTAGGGCTTTCTACGGATTTCCTGATCGAAACAGACAAAACCCTTGACCTGAATGAGGCGATAGTAAAATATCAAGCGGGAGATTTTAAACCCGGAAAAAAAAATACTCTTAATTTCGGAATTGGATCCCGACCAGTCTGGCTGCATCTATCACTGCAAAATAAAGATAATCTGCCCGTTGAGAAGTTTCTCATGGCAGGCGTAACATGGCTCGACTACTTTGATCTTTACGTCATTCATGACAAAGTTATTACCTTTCAGACAAAAACAGGTGATGAGATTGCACATGCTGCCGGGTTGACACCAGTATTAGGTTTTATTTTTCCGGTAAGTTTCCCTGCGGGCAAAAGCGATATTTTTATCAGAATTGCATCTCCCGACCCGATGGCTGTTCCCATTCAATTTCTGGAAAAGAAAAGCATCGATAATTATAAAATTATATCAGGATATTTTTATGGAATTTTTTACGGCTTTCTTGCAGCACTGGCCATTTACAATTTCCTTCTCTTTGTTGGATTAAAAGAATCAAGTTATCTTTTTTACTCCCTGGCACTCGCAGCCATCGCAGCCTGTAACATTGGCTATACTGGTCACGGTGTGGCCTGGCTCTGGCCGAATTACCCCGGGTTTCAGCGTCATATTGTCCTGATTTTAATGGTAGCCTACAATATTCTGGGGATTCTTTTTGCCATTCGCTTTCTTTCACTCTCCGAGCATGCCCCCTTCATAAAAAAAATAATTCAATGGCTGGCTATTGCCGGAGTAAGTTTATTGCTCTTGAGTATGACGGCAGGGTTCAGGGTAATGGAGGCGCTTGCAGCTTTTTTCAGTATGGGTCTTTTCAGTATAGAAATGTTTTTTCTGGGTATACTCAGTCTGCGCTGGAAAATTTCTGCGGGACCCTATTTTTTTATCGCTACCATTTTCGGTATGATCGGCGTGGCTTTGACTGCATTTTCAGTATGGGGCCAGATTCCGTTTACAATTTACACTTTTCATGCCGCCGAAGTCGGGCTGGAAATAGAGGCCACACTTCTTGCCCTGGCGCTGGCCTTCCGCGTGCGCCAGTTTCAGAATGCGCGCCATGCAGCAGAAAAAGATGCCCGCAGAGATTCACTTACCGGCTTAAACAACCGACGGGCATTCTGGGAACTTACCCGGAATATCATCAAAAGTACAGAAAATTATCAGCGCCCCCTTTCTGTGATATTAATGGACATCGACCATTTCAAGTCAATCAATGACGATTATGGTCATCAAATGGGGGATGATTCTCTTGTTGCCATAGCTTCATTGCTCAACCATTACTGCAGAAACAGTGATATTATTGCCCGCTGGGGCGGTGAAGAATTTATTTTTCTTCTTCCAGAAACCACAGTAAAAAATGCTGTGCAATACGCCGAACGTCTTAGAGAAAAAATTTGTTCTCTCAAAGTGGGCAACCAGAAAAAGATCTCTCTCTCTGCAAGTTTCGGAGTTTCAGAGTACAAGCACGGAGCCTCTATTCAAAGTATGATCGAAGACGCAGATAAACAATTGTACAGAGCCAAACGAAGTGGAAGAAACATGGTATGCAGCCCGCAAACCTGAAACCAGAATTTACTTAGATTTATATCAAATTATAATTCCCCAAAATGTTCGGAGCACAGAGTAAATATAGAATATACAAGTCATCAACACAAACGGTGGGTATTTGTACTTCTGTCTCGTATGCTGCATTAGCAGTCGCCCTGTATTAATCTATGATCACCATCGACATTTAAATTTATTTAATCTGACACTGCCTGAGTATCCATGAAAATACCTTTATATCATATTTGCCGGCAGCTGAAACGCTCCAATGAACTTTTGACTTTAGTCATGAGTAAATATTAAGAAAGCAATCGTGCTTTGTAAAGAAGATTAGAAGAGGCGGGGCACTGCCCGCTCCGTTAATTTTCAGATTACAATCTAACCTGCAGCAAGCAGTGGAACATGTTTCTTTGGTTTGCTCGATGCTAGATCAAACTGCTTTTGCAAGTTAATCCAGAATTCAGGTGAGTTTCCAAATGCATTTGAAAATAACCATGCTGTTTCTGGAGTAATTCCACGCTTTCCTCTGACGATTTCATTTATGCGTTGAACAGATATTTTTAAATGTCGTGCCAGTTGAACCTGCGTTAGATTCATCGGTTCAAGAAACTCTTTTAATAAAATAACTCCGGGATGAGTTGGAATTCTATATTTCGGTATCATTTACCCTCTCCTAATGATAATCACAGATAGATACATTAAATGCATAACCGTTTTCCCATTTAAATATTATTCTAAATTGATCATTTATACTAATACTGTAGTAATCTTTCAATTCACCTTTCAATTTTTCAAGTTTATTACCTCGTGGTATTCGCATATCATTATAAGAAGCCTTCCTGCCCGGTTACTATTACCGGGCAGGAAGTAATTAACTTTTTTGAGAAACCTGTTTTAGGGTGATACCAGAATATTATTTGATCCGACTGCCAGATACTTCATACCATCAAATATGACATCGTTCAATCCAGCAATAGTTGTATTTCCTAGACCAGAATCACTCCATGTTAACCCATCAGAACTTGTCAATATACTGCCTCCACTTCCTGAAGACAGACTACCTGTAGCTACAACTCGGCCACCTGACCAGCTTATCGAAGTTAAAGGCATTATTGTTCCCACTATATTCTGTGCAGTCCATGTAATACCATCCGTACTTGTGGTTATTGTACTGAATCCACTCGCTCCGAACTTACCCCCTACGGCAATAAATCGTACACCATTCCAGATTATATCATTTAGCATATTCAACCCTGCGTTAGAATTTCTGGCAGTCCATGCTACACCATCCGGGCTTGTTGCAATGGTATTTGAAACAGAACCATTGCCACCCACTACAACGTATTGAACACCATTCCAACATCCGTTGGTTAAACCTGATGATATAGGTGTAGCTATCGGTGCAGACCAGTTTATACCATCAGTGCTTGATATTACATGACCGGTGTCACTTAATGCAAGCACTTTATTATTACCCATAAATACAGATGTTAAATTCATGGTTGTTCCAGTTGTCTGAGTTGTCCATGTCGAACCATTAGTGCTGGTTAAGATAGTACCAGTCCTGCCCGCTATAATAAAACTGGTACCACTGTAAGCTATCGAGTTTAAACCAATGTTTGTGGTTAATGTTTGCTTTGTCCAGCTTATAGCATCCGTGGAAGTAATAATTATATCTTTTGCATTTGTATTATCCTTTCCTGTGCCAACATAAATACTACCATTAAACGTAATAGAAGTATAGGTGTTGTTAAAGTTATCTGGAAAATTATTTATTACCAATGTCCAGTTAGTTCCATTGTTACTTGTTAATGATACATTATCACCCACTGCAATAAATTGTGTACCAGTCCATAAAACATTACGTAACGGTTTCGTTGTACCCGATGTAGCCAATGTAAAAGAAATACCATTGGTACTCGTAAAAATCCGCCCTGTAATATCTACAGCAACCACCGTTGTAGCATTCTTTGCAAATTTAACAGCATTGATGACATTAGTACCTGATGTCCAGATAGTACCATCTGGACTTGTGTAGGTAAAAACTGCAGAAGATGCAATAAATTTTAATCCATCCCAGATCACATCTGTAAAACCATTCGTTGTCCCAGAAGTGCGCAATGTCCATGTTATACCATCCAAACTCGTCAAAATAACACCTGTATTCCCCACCGCTACATATAGAGAGCCGTTAAATGTTATGCCATTCAACATAGATGTTGTTCCAGAAACTCTTTGTGTCCAAATTACTCCATCAGAACTTGTTAAAATTCTACCTACACCTCCAACTGTGACAAACTGGGTACCACTCCATACGATATCCAAAGGTACCCCCCCTGCTGTTACACTTTGTTTTGTCCAGTTTAACCCGTCAGGTGAAGATAATATAGTCGGGGTTGTAGTTCCGCTCCCAACAGCTATGAATTGATTATTTCCCCAAGCAATTGAATATAAAATAGTATTTACATCTAACATAATATTCAAGTAATCCGCAAACCAGGCTTTGCCATCATAACTATGCATTAAGGAAGCCCCACCCCACTGTCTAGTACCAACTGCCACACAAATGGATCCATTGCATGCGACATCTTGCAAGATATTCGGTGCAACAGGTGCCCAAGTAATTCCTATATTTCCACTCATAGGTGTATGCAAACCCACCGACCAGATATGATAACTTTTAGTTGTAACAGCAGAGTTGCTCCATCCATTGTTACAAATTATCGCTGATACAGTATAATCATTTTCCAATGGTAAAGATATTGCTCCAGTATACAATGTACTTGCACAGGTTGGTGCATCACCAAAAACATAATAAATTGAACCAACTCCGCCAGGATTGCTGATAGTTAATGACTGTGCTGCATTATAAGCACTATTGACCAAACTAAAAACCGGTGCTAATGGTTGCATCACGTAGTTACTGTTACTAACAGTTGATGGCAGCCAGTTTGTTAAACAACCAATGGCTTTTACTGTCATACTAATATTTACATTGATCGCACCTGTGTAAAGTGTACCAATACCCGTACAGTTGGGAACGGTTACGCCATCAGTGCTATAATATATCGATGCCCCGGTTGTAGAAGTTGTTATAGTCAGCAAAAACGATGTGTTGTAGGTACCTGCTGTCATACCAAATGTCGGTGTATTCACACTACCGGTTATTGTGTATGCTGCCGAGGCTATTGCCGAATCTGTCCAGCCAGTGAAACAACCAATTGCTTTTAAAGTAGTTGTTAAAGCCACATTTAGCGGCGCAGTATATAATGCTCCGGTACCAGTACATGTTGGTGTAGTGACTCCATCCGTCGTATAATATATCGATGCACCCACTGTAGAAGTGATAATCGATACCGTTTGGGCTGATGTATATACACCAGCAACAACACTAAAAGTAGGTGCCGAGACTGTACCCGTTACCGTATAAGTTGCACTTGCAATAGCAGAATCACTCCATCCAGTCACGCAACCCAGAGCATTGATTGTCATAGTTGTATTCAGTGGCACATTTATAGCAACTCCACCATAGAGGTTTCCCGTTGCACAGGTTGGTGTTGTACCATCAACCGTATACCGTATTGTTGCTCCAGTAGTTGAAATTGCTAAAGAGATACTCTGTGCAGTTGTATAAGTTCCCGCTGCAATTGAAAAGGTCGGTGCCAACGGTTGTAGAGTGTATGTGGCAATGGTCAATGCTGAATTTGACCATCCACTTTTACATGCTATTGCCTTTATCACCATATTTTGATTAACCGCAAATGAACCCGCATAGTTCATTCCAACCCCGACACAGTCGGGTGCAGTAACACCATCAGTTGTATATGATATGGTTGCACCTGTCGTGGTCGTAGATAAAGTAACAAACTGGGTCGAGTTATAGGTACCTGCTGCCGGCGATATAGTTGGCGCGGCCACTGAACCGGTTATTATATATGCAAGGGTCAGAACAGGAGAGTCGATCCAGCCACTCAGGCATGCAACAGCTTTTATGGTCATGGTTGATACAATGTTGATACCAGCTACAGTATACATTGTCGATGCACCACATACCGGTGTAGAAACTCCATCTGTTGTATAATATATGGATGCTCCTGCCGTTGCACTACTGAGTGCAATGTTCTGTGCACTTATATAGGTTCCGGCAGCAATATCAGCTATTGGAGTTGCGACTGTTCCTGTCACTACATAGGTCGCACTGGCAACAGTAGAATCGCTCCATCCTGAGAGGCAAGCAATTGCCTGAAGCAAAGTGGTCGCATTGGTTGGAATAGTTACCGGTAGTGCACTATATAATGAACTGACACCACAAACCGGTAGAGTTCCATTTGTTGTATAATAGATCAGTGCTCCGGTAGTTGGTGTCGTAATAGTTATATACTGTGCTGAAGTATAGCTACCAGCGGCAGTACTGAACGATGGCGCAACAGGTTGCAGTGTATAAACTGCTGTGGTTAGATTTGAATCGGCCCAGGAGACTTTACAGGCAATCGCCTGCAACTGAGCACTCTGGCTTACCATTATAGCGCTGCTATACTGTGTCCCGTTTCCGGTTCCTAAACAGTCAGGAACGGTTATACCATCTGTTGTATAATAAATAGTAGAGCCGGTCGTTGAGCTGCTCAAACTGACTATCTGCATTGCATTATAATTTCCGCCAGAAACAGAAGGCACTGGCGCAGCGACTGTGCCGGTAATCGTATAGGCCAGGGTCAACACTGCTGAATCTGCCCAGCCTGTCAGACATCCAATAACTTTTACTGTCATAGATGATGCTACATTGATTCCTGCTGCTGTCTGCAGAGTTGATGTACCGCATACTGGAGTAGAACTATCCAGTGTATAATAAATTGATGCTCCAACAGTTGTTGATGAGATAACTATGTTCTGCGGAGTAAGGTATGTGCCGGCAGCGATATCAGCTGTCAACGCTGCAACTGTTTGACCCATCGTATAGGCAGCGGCAATTATGGGTGAACTTGTATAACCATTTTGACAACCAATCGCTTTAATACTCATTGTTGTATCAACCAGCACAGGAGCTGTATAGATTGTTGAGCTGTAGCAGTTGGGATTTGTTCCATCTACCGTATAGCGTATAGTTGAACCTGTGGTAGTAGTCGTAACTGCAACATTCTGGGGAGCATAATAGGTTCCTGCAGCCGGTGTAAATACCGGATCAGCTACAATGCCCAGAGGTACCGAAACCGCATAGGCCGTCAAAGAGTAACTTGCTGAAGCATCAAAAGAACCATTAGAGAAAACCTCCACATAGTAATTTCCACCCTGGTAGGCATTCCAGGTAACAGTTGTCGTGTTGATTCCCCCCGCTACAATATTGCCTGCTGAATCAATCACTTGAATAAAATAGTTACTTCCCGATGGAGGAGTAACAGTTGCTGTATAGATAGAACCGGTAATCGTTGCTACAGAATAAAAATCTACATCGGCAGCGGTGTCGATTGTCCCCTGGGCGTCGGTGTTTAAAGGTAGAGATAGTGCTGTCAATGCAGTGTTATTCGGCTCCTGGTCCACCACAAGGGTTGTTGTGCCTGTACCACCTGTGTCAATATTTGCATTTGCAGTTGTATTAACACCACCAGCCACCTGAACGCATGAGTTTAGCAGTGATGATAACATTACAATCATTGCTGCCACGTAGTTTTTTAAAAAAAGTTTCATATTTTCCCCCTTAAATCTATAACCAATCTATTCCCAAATAACTTCATCTATTAACCAGAAACAGCATGGCATTTTGCCGCCGCCGCTGCTGATTTCATCAAATCTGCTCATATGAGCATGATTGATATTAGCATATATATTTCCGTTAGTCTTCTCATTTCCGGAATTGAGACAACTTTTTTATTATTTTATCTCTCTATTTTGCTCCTGTATTCTACCGGCGTGCATTTCATTATCTTTCTGAATTGGCGATAGAAGGTTGCTGCCGAATCGAATCCTGAATCAAAGGCTATCTGTATAACATTGAGGTCTTCTTTTTTCTTTAGCAATCTGACAGCCTCTTTGATGCGGCACTCATTTATCATCTCATCAAACCTAATGCCTGCAACTTTGTTGAAATAACCCGATATTACTTTATAATGCAGACCTGAATTATCAGAAAACTTTTTAATATCTAGCTCAGGATCCAGATATGCTTTTTTATTCAACATCAGATCTTCTATTCTTTGTTTCAGCTTGAGATCCTGATTGGTGAGATTTTGCTCATTTTGATTTTTGGTATTATAATTAAACCTCAAGACTCTGTGTTTAACCAGAACAGAAAAAACCTGTATGACAATCAGACCAATGACCAGTTCCATAAATGAACCAAGATAGAGATATTCCAGTATATCCCTGTAATCTCTGCCAGAAAGTCCAAGTGAATATATTAACGCCCAGATTGTCATATATATGATACATATAGACACGAGCAGTATTGCCCCATCACGAATTACATGACAATTTTTCCACTCCTGAAATATTGCATTTACATTCACTCTTTTACGTAATAAATTCATCAACAGTATAAAAGAAGTACCAATGCAGAGATATTCCAGAGCAAGAACCCTGCTTTCATGATAATACTCAGGAAAGTTCATATTATAAGAGTATGCAAGAAATTCTTCTACTTTTTGCGCTGATTCGATATTTTGATAATACACCATTAATGCAATAATCATTGCTGGCAGCAGCGATACCCATCTAAACTCTTTCAATCTTGAATCCCGGTTAATTAAAAAAAAGAAAGTGTAATATATGAAAACAACTACAAGAGAGCTCGCAATAATCAGAGAGCCATATAGATATGGATAGTTGAAGATCAACCCCTCTTTTAACGTTGCATGATACCAGAAATAGTAACCGCTGCAGAGCAGCCATAACGTCATAAAGAGCGAGAACGGTTTTGCCTGTCTGATGAAAACGTAATATTGCACCGCTGCATTCAATGAAACAATTGCAGAGAATAGATAATATATTTTTGCCATTCCTTTTACCTTTTTATACCCTGACTGTGTCTGTAAATGGCTCACATCAAAGCCATTGCCGCAAAGCCAATTACAGCCATTTTAGAATATTATACAGTATAAAAACGAGTTTGTCTTCCAGGATCAGGATTCTGGAATACTTTTTTTAGAAAAAAATGCTGTTTTTAATGAAAAAAAGCCCGGGATTAGTTAAAATAATGCTTTTTTGTGGCTTTTTTTTTCTAATAATACTTTTCTGCTGCAGATATGTATTGAATATGGATTGCATAAGGTTCTAAAAGAAAGATTTAAAAAGGAGGCGTGGTGGGCATAGAAGGTGGAGCTGCTATTTCAGTAGTTTATTATCTTTATGGCGTCATGCATCTTGTACTGGGATTTGTTGAGCTCACCCGTTTTAAAAACAGGCTCAGTAGACTATTTGCGCTGCACTTTTTTGATTTTAGCGCCCAGAACATTTACTATGGACTCTATTTATCAGGTGATCTCGGCAGGTGGCCTCATCTTTATGGAACAGTATACCCCCTTGTTCCTCTGATTTTTATTCTTAATTACCTCATTGTTCAGTATTTACTGAAGCCCCGATATCAGCTTACCCTATTTGATAAAATTAATATTCTGATTCCTTTTGCAACGATACTTTATCTTTTGCCTCTATACCAGAGTACAAAAGAGCAAAAAATAAACTACTATATAGCATATTTACCCCAGGAGACCTATTATGGACTTCCAACCCCGTATACCCGGGACTTTATCTCCATTTATACTGCCTTTTTAACAATATTTACCGTTTACACTATCTACAAAAAAATAAATTTTAAAGAGTTAATTCCCAAAGTAAGGCAGGGCAAATACCCCAAAGAGATATTTTTTATATTGGCTCCTTTTTTTACAATCAGTCTTTTATTCGTTGCAGGGTTTCAACTCGGAGTGTACACAAAAATACTGACTTTATCTTTTATCTCATCAGTAATGCTTAACCTGAACTGGATTATATTTTATTTTTTTGTTCGAATTGCCCCCTACTTTTTTCAGGTCGCAGTGGTCGAGGTTCCCGGAAAAAGTTTTAACATAAAACATTATTTTAAATCAAGACTATCTAAAATTAACATTGAAGAGCTTAAAGAAAGGCTTCATAATGAATGTGTGCTTAAATATTACTTTAAAAACGAAAAAGCCAACCGGGATGAACTCGCAGCTCTTGTTCAGATTACACCCGAGCAGCTTTCCGAATATCTCAACTCATATTTAGAGAAATCTTTCAATGAATATATAAACAACCTGAGAATCAACGAAGCAAAAAAACTTCTTGTTAAAAACAGTGATTTAAACACGACCAGAATTGGTTACGAGGCAGGTTTTGGCTCGTCTTCTGCCTGGCACAAAGTCTTTAAAGAGGCCACCGGAATGACCCCTGAAGAGTACAGAAAAAACGGTTTATCAAACACCAATGAAGCTCATCAGGAAAGGTCATCAGGGCTTTAGAAAAAAGGAACAAGACCGGGCAGCAGGGTAAGCTTGTTATTGTATATTCAAAGAACGATACTTTTCAGGTGAATATCCGGTTTTCTTTTTAAATTGTTTGTAAAACGTTGAAACAGCGCTGAACCCTGAGCTATATCCAATATCAATAATCTTCATTTCAGGACAAGTTGACATCAGCCGCAACGCCTCTTCAACCCGAAAGCGATTAATCATATCATCAAATCTTGTTTTTAAAATTCTGCCGCAATAATGAACCACTATTTTTGAATGAACACCTGCCTGCGCAGAAAAGCTTTTAAGATCAAGATTTTCATCAAGGTAAACCTTTGCCTCAACCAGCAGATAATCGACTTGTTTTTTCAAACCAGCAAAATCAATGTTCTCAAAAGGATTCTTCAGGTAATGAGGCCCATTCAGATTAAATTTTAAAAATTTACTCTGCACCAGATAGGGTATTAACTGAACATATATGATTCCAAGTACAAATTCGTTTACAACAAACAAATATAAAAACCCCATTTTCAAGACTGATTGATTGCTGAACCAGCCTGAATAAAATATTATTACCCATGCTCCCATATATGTAAAAATAATTAAAAAAATTACCAGCTCGGCAGAGTGCCAGAAACGTACTTTAAATCGATCGCGCCATATCAATTTCCAGTCTACTTTCCCCGCAATGAGAATAACCAGAAACAGAAAAAAAAGTCCAAGATAAAGATATTCAAATATAATCAGACCTGTATCATGATAATACTCGGGAAAATTAATCTGCCTGGAATACTCAAGAGCTGCCCCTCTTTGTACTGCTTCAGGAAATGAAAAATAATAGATCCATATAGTAATTATTGCAAGCGGAATAAAATAGACCAATCTGACAGAAGAAAATGTTTCATAGGGATTCAATAAAAAATAAAAAGTATAGTAAATAAAAATCAGCATCATGCAACCGCATAAAATCAATGAACCATAGAGAAAATCAAAGTCTGGCAACAAAGAGTTCCAGAAGAGCCCATGATAAAAATAGTAAAAGACATTCGCAAACAGCCACAGAGCGATAAAAAAAGATAGTGGCTTCTTATTTTTCAGAAAAAGGCTGAATTGTATTAAACCGTTTAACAATACAAGAAATGAAAAAAGGTAAAATATCCAGCCAGATTGTTCCATTTTTTAATATTTGAATTCAATACAAACGATATAAGTATTAAAAAATCGTCAATCATTTCTCTTTATATTAACTTTTTATTTAATTAAAAAAAGGGGGGCTCCCCTGCACCGCACACGGTTGCGGTGCACCCCCTGTTTTCAGCTATCTTTTAGTAAAAAACTTTCTCTTCAAAACTATTCTGGCTCCCCATTTTTTCATGCTGAAAATTAACGCATATCATTGATTTGCCTTGTTAATCTTCCAAGATCATCAAGCACCTCTTTCGGAGACGGTTTCATCTCATGGGCAAGCTCGGTTGCACTTTTTATCAGATCAAGTAAGAGTTTTTTCTGGGCATCAGATTGAGCCCCTCTCATGTCAAAGCGTGTTTCTTTATAAAGAGCAGCCTTTTCATCGATAGTACTCATAATTTTATTCAGGGTTTTCACCTGTTCGGAATATAGATTCATACTTCATTAAATATTTGAGAGATATATTTACAACAAAGTAATTTATTGATTATTTACTGAATTTCTGAATTAAAATGAATATAGATGGCGCGCTATATCCACGGTTTCGCAGGGGAGATAAATCGAGACGTTAGTGAACGACAAAATTGTTTTGAATTATTTTTTTTATAGACATGATATCTAAAAGTACATATCGTCGATATTATGCAGCGAGTTATTCAGATTATTGTTATTTTTCTACTACCTATATATACGATTTGGGGTGATATGCTTTTTCTAAAAGATGGTACCCTGTATGAATCTGTTACCATCAAAGGCGCATCATCAACCTCTGTTACTGTGGAAATAAATAAAGAGAACAAGGTTTTTCCCCAGTCAGAAGTTCTGCGTCTTCGCTATGTTGAAAACAATATTGAAACCATAAATATTTTGCTCAGTAACGATTCATTAATAAGCGGATATCTGATAGAACAGAACAGCCGCGAGGTCGTGATACGAAGAACAAAAAACTCCCCTGATGAAGAGACCTATGCTAAAAAAGATATTAAACAAATGTCCAATAAATCCCTTATTATTATGTATCCGGAACTTGCACTATCCGGAGGTATTCTGTATCCATTAAATACCGGTGATGCACACCTGGATATTGCTCCGATGGGTCTTCTGGCTATACAGATGAATCCCAATTTTTTAAAAAAGTTTTCCTTTGCTATTGATGCAGGTTTTGCACAGAGCGGCAGTAAAAACTTTCCCCGAATGAGTCTTATTTTTGCTCCGGTGCTTTTTGATGTAGGGTTCAAACTATCGCTGAAAAGTTTTCAATCAGAGAAAAAAAGCTCTTCAGACAACAGTTCTAAAAAAGCAGGTACTGTTGAAATAGTAGAAAATATAGAATCGAGCAGCTGGATCAAAGAGCGTTTGAGCTTTATTCCCAAAATCGGAGCAGGTGGTGTTTATTTACGATATGACGATGGAGAAGGAAAAATTGCTCAAACAATAGACTTTGCTTTAATGAGCGGTATTGATATTCAACTGGAAGTTATAAAAAGACGATTGTTTCTTAAATTAGGTACAAATTATATTTTATTTGCCGAAAAAAATACACAAGTGCACTCTTTGAACTCCATGTTTAATATTAATTTAAGAATTTAATTATAACTAAACCCTTACAGACAACTTACATGGAACCGGCTATAGGCTGCTGAAGTCCGTATTTCTATAAATATTGAAAATTATATTTTTCAATATTTATAAAACTATATTCGGTTGACATCTTATCCGGGAATCAGGGTGGAATATAAACATGTTTTATTATCTTTTATATCCTTTTAAAGATGAATTTCCGTTTCTAAGAATTTTTGGTTATGTTACATTCCGTACCCTTTTTGCTGCAATTACCGCCATGGTCATTGTATTTTATATTGGACCAAAATTTTTCAGATATATGAAAAATATTGATTTTAAAGAAAATATCCGTGATGATGGGCCCCAAAGCCACCACTCAAAAGCAGGCACGCCTACCATGGGTGGAATATTAATGCTTATATCACTTACCATTTCTGTCTTGTTATGGGGAAACCTGGGTAACGCTTATGTTCTTATTATATTAGTTTCCACTATTTTATTAGGACTTGTAGGATTTTCAGATGACTATTCAAAGGCAATGAAAAAAAGAAAATATGGTATGAGCGCCCGTACAAAATTTATTCTGCAGAATATTATTGCACTGGTTTTTTCTCTGTTGATTTATAATTTTTCATCCGCAGAAACCATTCAAACTTTTATCTATATTCCCTTTTTAAAAGATCCTGTTCTTGACCTGGGAATATTTATCATTCCCTTCTGGGTCTTTATCATTACAGGCTTCAGTAATGCTGTAAATTTAACCGATGGTCTCGACGGTCTGGCTTCTGGATTATCCATGATTGCAATGACCGCTCTCAGTGTTTTTGCTTATTTAACCGGAATTTCAAGCATAGCACGCTACCTTCTTATTCCTTTTATTCCTGAGGTAAACGAGCTTGCTATTTTTCTGGCTGCCTTCATTGGCTCCGGTGTCGCTTTTCTATGGTACAACAGTTATCCCGCTCAGGTATTTATGGGTGATACAGGTTCTCTTGCTCTCGGTGGTGCTATTGCAATGAGCGCCATCATGGTTAAAAGAGAACTTCTTCTTGTAATTCTCGGAGGAATTTTTGTTGCTGAAACGGTAAGTGTAATTTTACAAGTCGGCTCCTTCAAATTAAGGAAAAAAAGAATATTCAAAATGGCGCCTGTTCATCACCATTTTGAACTTTCCGGATGGCATGAAAACAAGGTAGTCGTCAGATTCTGGATAATCGGGGTGTTACTTGCGATTATCTCATTATCATCCTTGAAAATTATTTGACTGATTTCGTCTTGCTCTTTGCAGCTGCTTTTTTAGGTTTTTCCGCAGCAATAAATGAGTTCAAGTCAGTTATAGTTTGATCTGCAATACCATATTTTATGGCCTCATTTGCATTCATCCAGTAATCTCTGTCTGTATCAATTTCAATTTTTTCAACACTCTGACCGCAATTTTCAGCCAGAATACGATTTAATTCATTCTTGGTTTTTTTTATTTCATCAGCATGTATTTTTATATCTATTGCGGGCGCAACAATTTGTCCTGATATCAGGGGCTGATGAATCATTACTCTTGCATGGGGAAACATATAACGATGACCTTTTGCTCCTGCTGAAAAAAGAAGAGCTCCCATAGAAGCGGCCATTCCCATGTTTACAGTATATACAGGCGAACTGATCATCTGCATCATGTCATAAATTGCCATTCCTGAAGAGATAACGCCGCCAGGAGAATTTATAAAAAAGTAAATAGGCTTTCCTGGATCACTGTTTTCCATAAAAATCATTTTTTCAAGAATATCTTCGCACGATTTATCCATAACAGCACCCCAAAGATAAATCTGTCTTCTTTCAATAAAATGCTCCAGTATTTTTTCTTTCACTGCTTTATTTTTAGTAGTTTCTTTTTCACTCATATATACTCACTTTTTGTTTATTAATGGACTTGATCAGAGATCAATTATAAATAGTAAACTATTTTAAACCTTAATTCTTTTTATCTTTGCACCGAGCTGTTTTAAACGATTGTCAATATTTTCATATCCCCGGTCTACCTGAATTATATTTTGAATACTTGATTCCCCTTCTGCAGCCAGAGCAGCAATAACAAGTGCCATTCCCGCCCGAATATCCGGTGAGGTAAGTTTGGAGCCATGCATTTGCGATGGTCCAATAATTACTGCTCGGTGAGGATCACACAATACAATTTTTGCCCCCATACCAATAAGTTTGTCAGTAAAATATAGTCTGCTTTCAAAAAGTTTTTCATGAATTAAAACTGTTCCTGTGCTCTGTGTTGCTGTTACAAGGGCAATCGAAATTAAATCAGCAGGAAAAGCCGGCCAGGGGGCATCATCGATTTTAGGAATCTCTCCATGCACATCACTTTGTATTATAAGGCTTTGATGAGAAGGAACAAAAAGATCAATCTCATTTGTCTCAAAATTTTTCTTATATTCAAACTCTATTCCCAGCCTGGAAAAAACCATTTTAATCATTCTCAAGTCTTTTGGAATTACATTTTTTACAGTAATTTCACCATTTGTAAGGGCAGCCATTGATATAAAACTGCCTATCTCGAGATAATCGGGTCCGATATTATGATCACAGCTTTTGAGATTTTCAACCCCATCGACTCCATGAATTTTCAAGATATTGCTGCCGACACCTTCCATGCGAACACCCCTGGCCATCAAAAAGCGGCACAATCCCTGTACATGTGGCTCTGATGCAGCATTTTCTACAATAGTAATACCCTGGGCTATAGCTGCTGCCATAATCAGGTTTTCAGTACCTGTTACGGATGCCTCATCCAGAAGAATTTCAGCACCCTTGAGTTTCTCAGCCTCCAGAAAGTATCCTTCACGAGTCGCATCAACCTTTGCCCCCAGTCCTTCAAAGGCTATTAAATGGGTATCTACCCGCCTTCTACCAATTTTATCGCCACCTGGTTTGGGTAAAAAAACTTTTCCTGTTCTTGCGAGCAGAGGCCCCATTAATGTTATTGAACCTCGAATTGAAGCAGTCAACTCAAGCGGAAGGTCTTTGCTGTTTATCTCTTTTGCGATAATTTCAACATTGTGTGGATCACCATTAATATAACTCACCTCTGCACCAAGATGTTGTAATATCTTGATCAATGTTCTTACATCCTCTATATCTGGAATATTAAATATTCGAACAGGATGGGGTGACATTATCGAAGCACACAAAACAGGCAATGCTTCGTTCTTGTTTCCCTGTGGAACAATTGTTCCTTTTAGAGGAACCTTACCTTCAATAATTAACTGATCCATGTTAGTTCATTTTAATCTGCAGGACATCGAACATATTGTAAAGTCCTGGATCTTTTTTTACAATAAATTTCAATGCATTCAAGGCACCGTTTGCAAAAACATTTCTCGAAGTTGCCTGGTGTTTTAATTCAACCCGTTCTCCGTCACCAAGAAAAAAAACAGTATGATCTCCGACAACATCACCGCCTCGCAACGCAAAAACACCCAGTTCTTTTTCTGGACGTTCTCCGATTATTCCGCTTCTTCCGTGTGTAATTTCATCAGACGAGAGATTATAATTTTTTTGAATAATGCCTTCAAGAGTTTTTGCGGTACCAGAGGGTGCATCTTTTTTATGTTTATGATGGATTTCAAATATCTCAGGATTAAAATTTTTATCTTTTAATGCACCTGATGCTGAATTTACCAATGCAAATAAAAGGTTTACTCCGATACTCATGTTTGAAGATAACAGTATAGGAATAATTTTTGAGTATTCGGATATTTTATTTAATTGAATATTACTGAAACCCGTAGTTCCGATAACCACAGGTATTTTCTTCTGTGCACAACTTTCTAAAAGCATCATAGTCGCCCCGGGCATAGAAAAATCTATGACACCATCAATTCCTTTCAGATTTTCCGCTTCCAAAGCTTCGATAATTATCTGATGAGCCCCCAGGTCAAGACCTGATTGCTCCATTTTTTTAAAATCAGTGTGGCCTGGATTATCAAAGCCTTTGATGCACTTCAAAACCGGATCCTTTTCTGATTCCTGGGCAATACTTCTGCCCATTCTTCCTAAAATACCTACAATACCAAAATGAATCATTGGTCCTTTCCTATTCGGTTCAAATGTTCATTTATTGTCTCATGATAAGCAAGCGATAAAGAAGTCATTGGCAACCTCAAGTTGTTTTGACAGTAGTTTAAACAAGACATTGCATACTTTACAGGAATCGGATTGGTTTCCAGAAACATTGCCCTCATCAAAGGTAATAAATTATAAAATTCTTTTTTGGCTGTATCTGTTTTGTTTTCCATATAATTTCTAACCATGATAGCAACTCTACCCGGATAAATATTAGAAAGAACCGAAATTACACCCTTTCCGCCTATAGAAAGAATTGGTAAAATGAGGTTATCATCGCCAGATAAAAGAGAAAATCCTTCTGGTATTACCTCCATAACTCTCAGCATAAAAGAGAGATCTCCGGTAGCCTCTTTAATACCTGCAATATTTCCATGTCTCGAAAGTTTCTCTATAGACTCTATAGATAAAGATACTGCTGTTCTTCCTGGAATATTATATAAAATTAAAGGTATTTTTGAATTATCTGCAATTGCACTGAAATGGCGAATTAAACCTTCCTGGGTTGGTTTATTATAATAAGGATTGACCACAAGAGCATAATCTGCCCCATCGGCTGCTGCTCCTTTGGTTAAATCAATCGCTTCTTTCGTTGAATTTGACCCTGTTCCCGCTGCTACTATGAAATCACGATTCATCTCTTTTGACCATTGAATAGTTTTAGCAATAACTTCTCTATGCTCTTTATGATCAAGCGTCGGGCTCTCTCCAGTTGTACCGCAGGGAACCACTCCTTCCACCTTGCGGATCACCTGGTTTTCAATAATTTTTTTTAATGCAGAATAGTCAACATTGTCATTATTGTCAAAAGGTGTAATTATAGCTGTTAAAGTTCCCTTTAAGATCATTCCCAATTATAAATAAAAAAGACATGTTGTCCATGAAAAAACATTATTATTGATATTTTACTTTGAATATGCTGCATACCGATTATATATATATGAAAAAATTCAGAATCTTTTTAATATTTTTTATCTTTAACCTTTTCCCGTTTACTATTTATACGCAAAATAATGCAAATACAACATCGATTACCGGGTTTAACGGCTCTCAGTGGGGAACTTTTTATAAAGACATCAAGGATAAATTCAGAACACTTCAAAATAATGGAGAGGCCGACCCGGGAAATAATACCCAATTTACAATTGTAAGTGATGTAGAAGATTCAGAATTAATTGTAGAAAACAACAAAATTTTATATCGCTATTTTTTTTATCAGAAGCCAGAAGGAATTGAACAGGAAAATCAGAACATTCAGCAAAATCAGGCGAATCAAACACCAGCTGACAATAACAATGTAGCGAATACAGAAGGAACAAAAAATGAGGGTCGATTAGTATTGGTAGAATCAACTTTTCCCTATATTTCAAGTGATCTTATTTTAAATAAACTGGAGCTTAAATATGGAAAACCAACGAGCAGTTCTATTAATAAAAATAACCGTGGTACTTATCTTTGGTCGACAGATCGGGGATACATTGTTCAGATCGTTGATCAATATGATTTAAAACCATTTACAAGATCCATTTTTTATATTTCAACGGATATCATTAATGAAATGAAAAGTGACTTTCCGCGATATATGCAGAAAAGTGAACTAAATTACATTAAAAATTTAATCCAATAAATCAATTTCTTTATAGATTCTGGCAATAATATCTTTGGGTGAGTTTGCCTTCGTCACGGGACGCCCAATTACAATATTATTGGCTCCATTCTGCCATGCTGCAGAAGGAGTCACTACTCTTTTTTGGTCATCATGTATGATTTTTGAAGCTTCTTCTATAAGACGTATTCCAGGATTCACTATTAAAAAATCCTTATATTTTTTTCTCACTAGTGAACTCTCCTTTCCAGAGCAAATTACTCCATGCCCACCTGCTTGAAATGTTATTTCTGCTCTATCCAGAACTGTTTGTTCAGATTTTGAAAAATCTGAGTCAATGTCACTTGTCAACAAAGTCACATTTAAAATTTTAGTCTTTTTTGTACCTGATCCAATAATAGCTGCCTCTACCCCTTTTTTATCAGTAAAAACAGTCAGATAATCTGGTTCCCAGCGCATCAAAGAACGAACAGCCTTTTCTATTGTATTGGGTATATCATTAATTTTAAGATCTAAAAATATCTTCTTGTTCAAGGACTTTAAAAAATCAATACTATCCGCTCCATATGCATAAAATAGTTCCATTCCCACCTTATAAAAATTAATTTCAGGTAGACCATGAACAATAGTCTTTACCTCACTTAAAGTACTGAAATCAAGAGCAACAATGACAAAAGTCTCTTTACTCCTCTGAGTAATCGTCATCATAACTATCGTTCTCTTCAAGACCCAGATACTGTATACTGATAATTTTATCGAGCATAACCACGTCAAAAGTTCCTTTAAGTTCCGGATTAGCTTCTACAATTTTCAGGCGTCCGTTATAACGAACAAGAGATGTTTGTAAAATTACAAATTGAGCTATCAGTTCCGAATTGACACTTTCAAGTTCCTGCAGATTCATCTCAAATTGAAGCCCGTTAATTTTGTTTTTATTTATATCTCCGTTGATGTCATCAAGATAGCGAATTATATTTATTAGCCCCAGAAGGTTATCTTTCCTCTCAATCGTAAGCATCCATTTATCATTACTTTTATTTAATACCATAATGGCTTGAAGTGAGCGTGTCGACAGAGTGTATACTTTTTTTTAAGTACAAATTTATATTTTAAATATATTATTGTACTTTCCGATTAACAATTTTTACTGAATAGTTTTCTTGACATGCTGTTAAAACTGAACTTCTTATTCGCTGACAATGAAAATGCAAATCTATAACAGACAATATTTTCAATATTATTACATAGAAAATAAGTTCAGGCTCGCGCTTGTTGCATCTGTTTTATTTCATTTCGTTGCTGGTATATTTGTTCCATGGGAGTCTGATAATAACTCTCCTATAGTGTTAAATATAACCATAGAAAAAACTACAAAACTTGCAGCAGGAGAAAAATCTCAAATTTCCCAAACCTTTGATAAAAAGAGTATAAAGGAGATCTCTCAGACGAGGGAAAATATTTTAAAAAATTCTCTTGTTGCCAATGACAAAATTGTCAATAAAAATATTGATAAATTTTTACCGGAAGATATGGATATCATTGAAAGTTACCATAGTAAACTTTCAAAAAAAAATATTGTAAATAGTACTCCGGACTCTCCTGATAAAAGTTTAAAATCATGGGTCGAAGATAAATCTGTTACTACACCTCAAAAATCCAAAACGTCAGAGGCCATTCGAGTCCCGGGTGGAAAAGCTGACACTGTTTTTTTACACTGGACGCAGGGACATCAACGAAAGTTAATTTATAAAGCACCTATAGATTATCCGGATTTTTTTCGAAAACAGGGTATTCAGGCGAATGTCAGGTTAAAAATAGATATTGACTCTCTTGGTAATATTGTAAATATTACAGTCATAAAATCATCCGGCTACTCAAAACTTGATCTCATTGCAAAAAACGGAGTACGTAAATCCAAATTCTCACCAAGAACAAATGAAGAAAAAAATAAATGGGACTCTGCAGAAATGGAAGTAATTTTTAAACTGGATGAATAATGTCAAAAATTATTGAAATAAACAATTTTTCTTTGATCATTAACCAAAAAGAATTATTGAAAAATATTAATTTCACAGGCGAAGAAAACGTAATATATTCAATTTTAGGAAAGAATGGAGCAGGAAAATCATTATTATTAAAATCAATCGGTGGCCTCCATAAACCAACCAAAGGTAATATTAATATTTTTGATAAAAACATTTATACTACCAAAGCTGATGAATTAAATAAAATAAGGAAAAACATTGGATACCTTTTTCAAAAATCAGGTCTTTTCGACTCGTTAAATATTCTTGAGAATGTAATCTTTCCAATGACCAGATTAACAAGCATGCTGAATAATGAAAAACAGGTTAAGGCTTTAGATCTGCTGCACAGCACTGGTTTAAAAAACATAGAACAAAAATTGCCATCGCAACTATCTGGAGGAATGTTAAAACGTGCCGGAATTGCCCGGGCGATTGCACTTGATCCTGCAATACTTCTTCTCGATGATCCAACAGCCGGACTTGATCCTGTTTTATCAGATGCAATTGCTGATTTAATTTTAGAGATTCACAAACGTTTAAATAATACAATAATTATTGTTACGCATGATTTAAAAATAGCCAGAAAGGTTTCTACCCGCATATTACTGATGAATCAGGGAGAAATTTTATTTCATGTAGACAATGAAGATTTTTTTTCATTGGATAATCCATTCATGGTGCAATATCGCGAAAAATCCCTTACAGGACCCATAAAAAATATTAATGAAGAGCTATACAAATAAACCAGATATTGATAATGTTTTCAAATTAATTATCAACTGGTTTAAAAAAAATAAAAAAGAGCATTTTTTTAGACAAAACAGAACTCCTTATTCTGTCTGGATATCTGAAGTCATCCTTCAACAAACCAGACTGGTTTACGGAATTTCCAGAATTGAAAATTTTTTAATAAAGTTTCCCAATGTTCAAACACTTGCATTGGCAAAAGAAAGCGAAGTACTTAACGCTTTTCAAGGTTTAGGATATTATAATCGGGCCCGAAATCTTCACAAAGGGGCAATAATTATAAATAATTATTTTGCAGAATTTCCTTCATCATATCAAAAACTCCTTTCTATACCGTCCATTGGTCCGTATACCGCCTCATTAATTTGTTCTGTTTGTTTCCAAAAACCTTATCCTGCAATTGATACGAATATCGCAAGAATTACTTCACGAATTTATGGAGAGCATTTTGATGATAGAAAAAAACTTTTCACCTTTACAGATGTGTTATTTAAGCGTCTCTTTCTTTTTTATAAACCTGAATTTTACGGAATTATAAACGAAGCATTTATGGAGTTTGGTCAGGAGGTCTGCAAATCTAAAAATCCTCTTTGCGAAATCTGCTTTATCTCCTCTGAATGTATTATATTTTTAAAGAAGATTAATGTGGTTAATTTTACTCTTTTTTTTAAGAAACCGGTTCTTCAAATTAATTGGAATATTTATATAATCGAATATAAAGATTTATTTCTGCTTTTTAACTGGAATGATATGCCGATTTTAAAGAAATTTACCGGATTTGCATCAGAATTAATTTATAAAGGCCAAAAATATCAAAACAATGCTAACTTAAAAGAAATAATAAAAAATAAAATTCTACCTATTGGCCAAATCTCTCAACGCGTTACTCATCATAACATTACCTTTTTTATCCATTATATAAAACTGGATCTAAAAACAAATATTGAAAATGGATTTTGGGTAAACAAATCTGAAATAATAGATTATTTTTTTTCTTCGGTGCTGAATAAAATCTGGGAAAAATACCTTGATTTCACTGCCCGAGGGGGGATTTGAACCCCCACAGGATAACTCCCACAAGCACCTCAAGCTTGCGTGTCTACCAGTTCCACCACCCGGACTTTTTTTATTTAGGCTGTTTTTGCTTTTTTCTTGGTTGTTGCTTTTGGATCTTTCACTTCTGGTTTCGTATCCACCACTCTATCTACCAATTCAATTATTGCCATAGAAGATTTATCAGAATCTCGTAAACCAGTTTTGATGATTCGGGTATAACCGCCGTTACGACCTTTCACCCTTAAACCAATATCATTGAATAATTTATTCAGTATATCTTTATCTTTTACCACTCTGGAAGCCTGTCGAATATTGTGAATTCTTGCCGAACCTTCACCCTGATTTTTTGCCCGGTTGATCAACCTTTCCGCAAATCTTTGAGCAACCTTGACTTTTGCTACAGTACTTTCGATTTTTTCATGCAAAAACAAGCTGGTAATCATATTATTCAGCATTGCTTTTCGGTGTGCTGCAGTTCTGTGAAGTTGTTTTACATTATTTCTTTTTCGCATAATTGAACCCTTATTTTATTTATCCGCAATTAAACAAGATCTCTCATTCCAAATGTGAGACCTAAAGTAGTTAATTTACTTTTCAACTGAAGCATTACTTTATCAGAGTAGTGTTTACTTTTTCTTAAATCTTCTTCATGTTTAACTACAAGTTCCTTCATATTTCTCATATCAAGGCTTTTTAATACCGCCATTGTTCTAACTGAGAAATCATAATCCTCTAATGGCGTATTCAGTACTTTCTTTATTTTTTCATCAGTTTCATCAAACTCTTCTTCTTCTTCATACGTTTCTTCTTCGAAGTTTATGAATACAGTTAAATGCTCTTTTAATATTTTAGCAGCATACGCTACTGCATCTTCAGGAGTAATTGTTTCATCTGTCCACACTTCCATTATAAGCTTATCATAGTCTGTACGTTGATCCACTCTGGTCTCAGCAACACTGAAATTAACTTTTTTTATAGGAGAAAAAACAGCATCTATAGGAATCACACCCACTTCATCTATCATTTTTTTGGTCACTTCCGCCGGAACATAACCACGTCCTTTATCAATCTGAACTGTCATTTGGATATGCGCACCTTCATTTAAATGAGCGATAACAAGATCAGGGTTCATTATCTTTATTCCAGATGATGATTCAATATCACCAGCCGTTAAAATACCAGGTCCTCTTTTTTCAATGTCAATGGTAATGGGCATCATGCCATCATGCCTTATACGAACTTTTTTTAAATTCAGCAATATTCTCGAAACATCTTCAGTTACACCCTTTATTGTACTGAATTCATGACTTACGCCTTGAATTTTCACTGCTACAATGGCTATACCTTCAATTACAGACATTAAAACTCTGCGTAATGAATTCGCCATTGTCACACCAAAACCTTTTTCAAAAGGTTCTGCAATGAATTTTCCATAATTTGATTTTGCTTCAATATGGTGAAACTCTACAACCTTTGGTCTTTTTAAACCCTTCAAAAGGTTTTTGGGAGCTTTCTTGTTTTGTGCTTCAGTTTCTGTGTTCAAGTCTGATTTCATTAATTTTCCTCATCTTACACATTATTTAGAATAATGTTCAATTATAACCTGCTCTTTAATTGGAATATCAATATTTTCTCTGGCAGGATATTTTTTTATTACGCCGCTTTTTCCGTCTTCAGTCATTTCAAACCAATCCGCAATTAAACCTACTCCACGAGCAACTTCGATATTATGATTAATCAAATCAATATTCTTGATTTTATCTGATAGAGATATCTGATCTCCCGTTCTTATTTGATACGATGCAACATCCACTTTTTTATCATTAATCTTGATATGCCCATGAGATATAAGATTTCTTGCCTGTGATCTTGAAGATGCTATACCCATTCTATAGATTGTATTATCCAATCTTCTCTCAAGAAGTATCAACAGGTTTTCACCTGTAATTCCCTTCATCTTTAAAGCTTTTTCATAATAATTTCTAAATTGTGTTTCCAGAACACCATAAACCCTTTTAACTTTTTGTTTTTCACGAAGCTGAATTCCATAACCACTTAATTTGCCTCTTCTTTTCGCAATTGGGCCTGGAGGATTTTTGTTTTCATTAAAAATGCATTTTTCAGTGATGCATTTTTGACCTTTTAAAAATAATTTAATTCCTTCTCTTCGACATAATTTACAAACTGGTCCAGTATATCTTGCCATCTCGTTTTCCTTTTAAACTCTTCTTCTTTTCTTGGGTCTGCATCCATTGTGCGGTACAGGCGTCGTATCTTTGATTAACAAAACCTTTATTCCGGCTGTAGCCAACGCTCTTATTGCGGATTCTCTTCCAGCGCCAGGACCATTTACATATATTTCCAGTTCATGAAGACCCACTTCTCTGGCTTTATCAATCGCTGCCCGTGCTGCTAACTGAGCTGCATAGGGAGTAGCTTTTCTGGATCCTTTAAACTCCATGCTTCCACCAGAAGCCCAAGATACAGTATTTCCTTCCATATCTGTTATAGTTATAATTGTATTATTAAATGTTGCGTTAACAAATCCTTTTCCTCTAATAACTTTTCTCTTGTCTTTTTTAACAACTTTTTTAGCTTCGGCCATTCTTAACCCCTCTTTAAGGCAACATTACCACGTCTTTTCTTACGTGTTTTTGCATTCGTTTTCGTTCTCTGGCCCCTTACTGGTAAACCTTTACGATGTCTTAATCCTCTGTAACAACCAATATCCATTAAACGTTTAATATCAAGTGCTATTTTACTTCTTAAATCACCTTCTACTTGAAAACTCTGCTCAATTATAGTTTTCAGGTTTCCAACCTCAGCATCAGTCAAATCATTAGCCCGTTTGTTTTTATCAATATTTGCTTTAGTCAATATTAAATTTGACCTTGATCTTCCGATGCCAAAAATATACGTTAATGCTATTTCTATTCTTTTATTTGGTAAATCTACTCCAGAGATACGTGCCATTTTTATTCCTTTTATTTTTGTCTTTGCTTATGTCGCGGATTTGATTTACAAATTACCATGACACGGCCCTTTCTTTTAATTACTCTACATTCTGAACAAATTTTTTTAACTGAAACTTTTACTTTCATATTTACTCTTATATTAATTTATTAAATCCATCGCCTTTTTTTCATCCAAATCTTTCGGTAACGTACATATACTCGGTCCATTTGCAGTTACTGCAATCGTATGCTCAAAATGCGCGCTATTTTTTCCATCTCTGGTTTTAACGCTCCACTTGTCATCACCCGTATACACATCATATACTCCACAATTCACCATTGGCTCTATAGCCAATACCATTCCATTTTTAATTTGAATGCCATTCTTTCTTTTTCCAAAATTTGGAATCTGCGGTTCTTCATGCACAGATTTTCCAACTCCATGACCAACCAGAGACCTTACAACGGAATATTTATTTGACTCAACATACTCCTGTATCGATGCCCCAATTGCTCCAATTCTGTTACTTGCTACTGCTTCCTTTATACCTTTGTATAAAGATTTTGCGGTAACACTTAATAACCTTTTATTCTCTTCAGATATTTTCCCTACGCCCCAGGTCCATGCAGTGTCTGCAAAATAACCATCCACTTCGGTTCCAATATCTACTCCGATAATATCACCTTCTTTCAAAACTGTCAACTTGCTCGGTATTCCATGAACTACTGTATCATTAACCGATGTGCAAATTGCTTCAGGAAACCCTGAAAAACCAAGAAAAGCCGCCTTGCCCTTCTTGCTTGTAATATAATTCAATGCCGCATGGCTCAATTCAAGAGTTGTTACTCCTGGTGTTATCATTTTTTTAACAACCATGTGCGCTTCAAATGCCAGCAATCCGGCTTTCCGGATTAACTCTACCTCTCTGCTCGTATACAAACGAACAGCCATTTTATATACCAAACAACTTGTTAATTCTTGATGTTACCTCTTCCATTTTTCCCGTACCATCAATGAATTGCAATACTCCACGTTCCCGATAATATTCCAGCAAAGGCTCAGTCTTTTCTTTAAAGACTTTTAAGCGATTCTTTATTGTCTCCAGATTATCATCTGAACGGCTTTCAATCTCACTTCTTTTCAATAGTCTTACAATCAGCTCTTTTTCAGGTACATCAAAATAAATTGCATAGGAAATTTTTTTACCAAGCTTTTGTAAAATATTATCTAAACTATCCGCCTGTTCCGTAGTTCTTGGAAATCCATCTAATATGAACCCATTCGCACAATCCGCTTCCTGAATTCTTTCTTCAATAATACCAATAACTACTTCATCCGGTACTAAATTACCGGCAGACATGAACTTTTTTGCTTCCAATCCTAATTCTGTTTCCTCTGAAACAGCTTTTCTTAATATATCACCGGTAGATATTTGAATTATACTCAACTTGTCAATCAATCTTTGTGACTGAGTACCCTTCCCTGCCCCTGGAGGACCCATAAGTATCAAAATCACAATAACCTCTACCTTTCCTTTTATCTTACCATTCTAGGACGTTTAGCACTTTTTGCACTACTTTTATCCATAAATCCATCATAATGTCTCATAACCATCTGTGATTCTATCTGCTTCAATGTATCCAGAGCCACCCCAACAATAATCAAAAGCGATGTACCGCCAAACAGGTGAGCCATACTTTGATACTTTTGAAGACTCCATAATTTTATTATTAAATCTGGTGTTATTGCAATAAATGCCAGAAAAATTGCTCCAGAAAGAGTAATTCTATTTAAAACTTTTTCAATATATTCTTCAGTCTGCTGACCTGGTCTTATACCCGGAATATATCCCCCATTTTTTTTCAAGGCTTCTGCCAAATCTTTTGGGTTATATTGAATGGCTGTATAAAAATAAGCAAAGAATATAATTAAAGTAACATAAAATAAAATATATGTAATTTTTCCGGGAGTTAAAAAAGATTGAATAAGTGCTGAAAACTGCTGGTAATTTCCTTCAAGGTACCGGGCAATTTGTGTAGGAAATAACATTAAAGAAGATGCAAAAATGATGGGCATCACATTTGCAGCGTTAACTTTGATAGGAAGAGATTGTGAGGCACCTTGCATCATTTTTCTCCCTACTATTCTTTTTCCGTATTGCACTGGTATTTTCCGGGTTCCCTCTGTTAAAAGAATGCTCAAACCGATCATTACTACAAAGAAAACAAACAGAATCAATGCTAAAATAACTTCAACCTGCTCCTGCTGCACATCATTCCAGAAAGTAGCAAGCGCCGGAGGTGCTCCAGCTATGATTCCTCCAAATATTAACAAAGATATACCGTTACCGATACCTCGCTCTGTCATTATTTCACCCATCCACATAAGTATAATTGTTCCTGTAGTGATTGTCAAGATGGTTAATAAAACAAATCCAATGCCACCACCACTCTCAATTAACATACTGTTTGGGCTTTTACTTAATATTTCATTATGTAAAGATGTAATATATATCGTTATTCCATAAGATTGTGCTGCGCAAAGCAAAACTGTACCATATCGGGTGTATTGATTAATTTTTTTTCTACCATACTCACCCTCTTTTTGCAATCGGGCCAGGGATGGTACAACAATATTCAATAACTGCATTACAATGGACGCAGAAATATAAGGCATAATTCCCAACGCAAATACAGATAATCGCTTAAATGCCCCACCGGCAAAAAGGTCAATATAATCAGTTAATCCAGGTGTATTTCCGAGGGCTGATTTCATATACTCATTAAGTATATGAAAATTTACTCCAGGAACAGTGATATGTGCGCCTAATCTAAATATTAACAGCATAGAAAGTGTGAAAATTATTTTCTTTCTAAGATCCGGAATACTGAATATTGTTCCTAAAATTTTTATCATATTTAACCTTTATTATGCTTTTTGCGCAGGAACTTTTGTTTTCTTAACTTTTCTGACCTTCCTGACTTTTTTGTCATTATCTTTGGAATTCACTTCAATACCCAGATCTTTAAGTTGTGTTTTTAATTGTGCAGTCACATAAGTAACATTTACTTTGATATTCTTTAATTTTGCCAGGTTATCCTTGTTGCTGCCATCTTTACTACCAACAATTTTCCATAAAAAACCTTCTCGTTTCTTAAAGCCGATTTTTTTCAGGCTCTCATCATTTATTTCTGAGATCTTTCCTTTGCTATGCAAATCCAGCTGCTTTATTAAGCGATCAAGACTTACTTCCTGAATGTTTTCTGCAAATTTGTTAAAAAAACCCTTTTTAGGTATTCTACGATATAATGGATTCTGTCCACCTTCAAACCAGGCTGGAATGGATACACCAGATCTACTTTTTTGACCTTTTACACCACGACCACATGTTTTTCCGGTTCCTGAGCCTATTCCCCGACCAACACGTTTTCTTGCTTTTGATGCCTCTGGATTTGGTTTTAAATTCATTTAAATCACCTCAATCTTTACTAAGAAATGAACTTTTGAAATCATTCCCGCCACTGCCGGAGTAACCAAATGCTCACGGGATTGCCCGGGTCTGTTCAAACCCAGACCTGACATGGTTGCTTTCTGCTTATCCGATTTTCTTATGGTACTTTTAGCCTGGGTTATCCTGACTTTTTTCCCACTCAATTTTTTTATATCTGTAATTTCAGCAATTCCTTTCATAGTTTACCGTCTTAATATTATTCACCAATCTGCAATTTTTTTATTGCTTCTCTTTTCAAATCACGTCGATTTTTACTGTATTCGCCGAACATTTGAGGCAAAGTTATTCCTCTTCTGTTTTTTGCATCTTCAATAGTCTCCAGTCTGCTCAGTGCATCCAGTGTAGCTTTTACGATATTCAGAGAGTTAGATGATCCTAATGCTTTCGTTAGCACATCTTGTATGCCGCCAAGTTCTACAACTGCTCGCACGGCCTCACCAGCAATAATTCCTGTTCCAGGCGCGCATGGTTTTAAAAGTACTCTTGCAGATTTGTATTTTCCTACAACTTCATGCGGTATTGTTGTACCAATTTTTCTTACTTTGATTATATTTTTTTTCGCATGCTGTATGCTTTTTCTGATTGCCTCTGGCACCTCTCGAGCCTTGCCAAACCCCAATCCGACATAAGATACCGAATCACCGACAACCGTCAAGGCGTTAAACGAAAATCTTCTACCGCCTTTTACAACTTTTGCCACGCGGGACATTTTTACCACACGCTCATTTAATTCAATTTCATTCTGATCGATAGTAACAGTATTCTTTTTTATTACTTCGTTGCTTTTACTTTTTTTCTTCATAAATTACCTTTAGAACTTTAGTCCTTTCTCTCGAAGTACATCTGCAAATATAGCGACTTTTCCATGATATAAATGGCCACCACGATCAAAAACAAAACCATTTTCCGCTGCTACATTTTTTTCTTTTACCTTATCAGCAAATAACTCAGCAAGCTTTTTGCTGTTATCTTTGTTTGCTAAATTTTTATTTCCTTTGTTTTCAATACTCATAGTACTGACCGTTAATACAGTTTTCCCGGTAACATCATCTATTAGTTGAGCATTCATATGCCGATTCGTTAAATTCAGTAAAATTCTTTTTCTGTCCGAACGATTGACCCTTTTGATTTTATTCCTGACTCTCTCTTTTTTACTATTACCTGCTTTCATACGTATCCCAGTTATTCCTATTTTTTACCTGCTTTTCCAGCTTTTCTTCTGACTTTTTCATTATCATAGCGAATTCCTTTACCCTTATATGGCTCAGGAGGACGGTACGATCGAATTACTGCGGCAATCTGACCTACTCGTTGCTTATCAATCCCACTGACTACCACTTTTGTAGGTTCAGGGCATTCTACCTTGACATCCTTTGGTATATCCATATTTATTTCATGAGAATATCCCAGTGTCATATTCAGTTTTTCACCCTTTTTTTGAGCTCTAAAACCCACCCCTTGCAAGATCAAAGTACGCGTAAAACCGGTAGAAATTCCTATTATATTATTCATTAACAGCGCTCTTACCAAACCATGCTTGGCTTTTACGCTTTTTTCTTCAGTATTTCGTTTTAATTGAATAAAATTGCCTTCCATTTCAATCAATAAACCTGGAAACATCGGAGTATCTAATTTTCCTTTAGGTCCATTAACCTCAATTTTATCACTCTTAACATCAAGCTTTACGCCCGCCGGAATCTCAATTTTTTTATAACCTATTCTAGACATAACTAATTACCACACTTTGCAGATGTATTCTCCGCCCATTTTCTTTAATCGAGCTTCTTTTCCAGTCATAATACCTTTTGATGTCGAAAAAATATTTATTCCAATATTGTTATATGCTGAATCTATCTCTTCAACTTTTCTATAAATACGTTTTCCTGGTTTGGAAATTCTTTCAATTCCTCTTATTACAGGTTTATTTTGATAGTATTTTAATTCTATCTTTGCCATATTTTTGAATCCATCTTTATATAGAACATAATTTTGAATAAAGCCTTCGCTTTTCATAATTTTCAATATAGAATCAATTACACTATTATTATTAACTTCTACATTTTCGTGCATTGCTCTCTGAGCATTTCTTATTCTTGTTAAACTATCTGCTATTAAATCACTTATTGCCATATTTCACCTTACCATGAAGACTTTGTAACACCTGGAATCTGACCTTTCTGGGCCATTTCTCTAAAACATATACGACATAAATCAAATCTTCTTATATATCCTCTGGACCTTCCACATGCAGGACATCTACTATATCCGCGTACTTTAAACTTAGGTTCACTTTGTTGTTTAACAATCATCGATTTTTTTGCCATATTTTACTCTTTTTACTTATTTCTGAATGGGAAATTAAATTTTCTTAATAATAACATAGAATGTTCTGGTGATTTTGATTTTATTGTCAAAGTTATATTCATTCCATGTATACTCTCAGCCTGATCAACATTTATTTCTGGAAAGATTATTTGCTCTTTAATGCTGAATGAATAGTTTCCAGAATGATCAAAAGATTTGTTACTCAGACCGTTAAAGTCTCTAACCCTTGGCAACGCAACGTTTACCAATCGATCAAGAAACTCATACATTATCTTTCCTCTTAATGTAACCATAACTCCTATGGGCATTCCTTCTCTTAATTTAAATGTTGCAATAGAATTTCTGGCTTTGGTTTTTACAGGTAACTGTCCTGTTATTGTTCCCAACTCTGTTAAAAGTGAATCGAGGACTTTAGGCTCCGCAACGGCTCGGCTCGTACTTACGTTTACCACAATCTTTTTCAACTCTGGAACTTCCATTATTGACCCTAAAGCCAGCTCTTTTTGAACTTCTGACTTTATCTTTTCTTTATACAATGATTGCAATCGTGCTTGTTTTTGACTTACCTTAGTCATAATCCTACCTTTTTATATTTCCCTATCCGATTTACTTAATACTCTAACTTTTTTACCTTCTTTATTAATCACATGCTTAATTCTGGTTGGCTTTTTTGCTTTAGAGTCATAAAACATTACATTACTTATATGAATGGGTGCTTCAATCTGCATTTCCCCGCCTTTGGGGTTTTCCTGGGTTGGTCTTGCAAATCTTTTTTTCTGGTTCACGCCTTGAACCCATACGCGACCTTTTTCTTTATCAATAGCAATGATCTTTCCGCGTTGTTTTCTGCTTTTGCCAGATATAACAATTACTTCATCTTCAACTTTTAATTTTGTTTTTATCTTGGTTTTATTTACAATAGCCATTATATTACCTCTGGTGCTAACGAAACTATTTTCATAAAGTTTTTATCGCGTAATTCCCTGGCAACAGGTCCGAAAATTCTCGTTCCTTTAGGATTTCCCTGCGCATCTATCAATGCACATGCATTATCATCGAATCTTATATATGATCCATCCACTCTGCGAATCTCTTTAGTGGTTCTTACGATTACCGCTCTAACCACCTGCTTCTTATGATCTTTTTTTCCAGATCCATCTTTTATTCCATATGCAGGAGTTGCATCTTTAACTGCAACTACAATAATATCTCCAATGCTTGCATATCTTCTTTGTGAACCACCCAGTACCTTGATTACCTGTACCTTTTTGGCCCCACTATTATCAGCCACATTTAAATAACTTTGCATCTGTAACATAATATACCTACTTTAAATGTTTTCCGCTTTAGATACAATCTCAAGCAGTGTATGTCTTTTTTTGTGAGACATTGGTCTGCATGACTCAACCAGTACAGTATCACCTATTTTGGTGCTGTTATTTTCATCATGAAACATTATTTTTTTATGACGTGTAATAAATTTTGCGAACGCAGGATGCTTTCTTCTAAAGCTTACCTGTACAACAGATGATTTATCCATTTTATTGGATACGACAATGCCCTTAATCGGTTTTTTTTTACGCTGACTCATAACTACCTATACTACTTCTTGCTTTGTTCCAAAACTCTGCGATTTAACTCAGTTTGTATTCGAGCAATCTGTTTTTTATTATTTTTTATTTTACTAACATTTCCCCATGAAGCTGTTTTTACTTTAAATCGAATTTCAAATAACTCTTTTTTTATTAAATTTTCCATTTTAAGTAACTCTTCACCGGTTACTAAAGCCAAACTTTCAGCTTTCGCTTTACCCTGGCCTTTCTTTTCTTTTTTTACTTTAGTTAACTTTTCTTTCATTATTCTACTAGCAAGTCAATCCCATACTTACAGATATACCGTCAATCGGTTATTATCTTGCCCGCTCCACTATTTTAGTTTTTATTGGCAACTTGGAAGCTGCTCTTGTTAAAGCTTCTTTCATTAATTCGCTGCTGGCCCCTGACATTTCAAACAAAATCTTGCCTGGTCTGATTACAGCAACATAAAACTCCGGATTACCTTTTCCTTTACCCATACGCGTTTCAGCAGGTTTTCTGGTTACAGGATGATCCGGAAATATTCTAATCCAGACTTTCGCGCCTCTCTTAACATGACGGGTCATTGCCTGTCTTGCTGCTTCAATTTGCCGTGAGGTAATTCTATCTGCAGACATTGCTTTTAATCCCATTTCACCAAAAGATACATCATTTCCGGCTTTTGAAAGACCTTTTAATCTACCTGTGTGGGGTTTTCTCCATTTCAACTTCTTAGGCGCTAACATAATTTCTCCTTCAAATCAATTTCAACAGCTCAGGACTCTCTTCTTTTGACAATATACTTGTCTTCTTCTTTTGTCCCTGCTTCAAGGTAGTCTCCGGTATAGACCCAAACTTTTACCCCAATTTTTCCATATGTAGTATCAGCTTCTGCAAAACCATAATCAATCAAGGCTCTTAATGTATGTAAAGGTACTCTACCCTCAAGATATGATTCTGATCGCGCCATATCTGATCCATTTAAACGACCAGATACATTCACTTTAACACCTAAAACTCCGGCTCTTAATGCCGATCGCAATGACTGCTTCATCGCCCTTCTGAATGCAACCCTTTCTTCCAACTGTAAACATACATACTCTGCCAGAGCCTGGGCTGATGCATCAGGTTTAGCTACTTCAATAATTTTTACTTCAAATGGTTTAGATACAATTTTATTCAAACTTGTTTTGAGGGCTTCGATATTTTTTCCTTTTTGTCCAATAACAAGACCTGGTTTGGTACAATGCAATTTAATATGCACTTTTTCAGGAAATCGGTCAATTACTATTTTTACAATTCCCGCTTTATTATAGTTTCTGCTTACAAGCTTTCTGATGTTAATATCTTCATGCAACACAACTGCATAATTTTCTTTTCTTGCATACCAGATAGAATCCCATGTTCTGTTGATTTTTAATCTTAACCCAATTGGATTTACTTTTTGTCCCATTCTTTCCTCTTTAAAATTTTACTCGTCTGACAAAACGACGGTCAGCTTGCTTGTTCTGCGTATTATTCTGTCAGCCTTGCCTCGAGCCTTGGGCATTACCCGTTTTATCCGGGCTCCCTCATCAACATATATTTTCTTTACATACAATTTTGCTTCTTCAATATCCGATGATAATATTTTTGCATTAGCTGCAGCACTTTTTATCGTTGTTAATATTATTCCGGCCGGCTTTCTGGGAATATTTTTTAAAATATCCATTGCCTCCAAAAATTCATAGCCTCGAACTTCATCGGCAACTAATCTCATCTTTCTGGGAGATACTCTTACATGATTACAACTGGCTTTTGCTTCCATTTCAACCCCTATTATTTAGCCTTTTTCTTATCGAGACTTGTATGACCCCGATAGTTTCTTGTGGATGCAAATTCACCCAATTTATGACCTACCATGTTCTCAGTAATAAAAACCGGTATAAATTTAATACCATTATAAAGCATTACTGTAATTCCCACCATTTCAGGAAAAATAGTAGATCTTCTTGACCAGCTTTTAATTGGTTTTTTATCACCACTTGCTCTAGTCTTTTCAACTTTTTTAAATAAATGTGCGTCTATAAATGGACCTTTTTTTAGTGATCTAGCCATAATAATTACCTTGTTTTACGTGAAATAATAAATCTTTCTGTAACCTTTCTTTTATTTCTTGTCTTCTTTCCCTTGGTCGGCTTACCCCATGGAGAAACAGGGTGTCTGCCACCAGAAGTTCTACCTTCTCCACCACCATGCGGATGGTCAACAGGGTTCATAACAACACCTCTAACCTTTGGTCTTTTACCTAACCATCGCGAACGTCCAGCCTTACCAATCGACATTAACTCTCTTTCTGCATTACTTACATGCCCGATGGTCGCCATGCACTTACTATGGACTTTTCTCACCTCTCCAGAAGGTAATTTAACAATTGTATACTCTTTGTCACGACCTGTTATTGTTACAAAAGAACCTGCTGATCTTGCCAATTGACCACCTGCTCCCAGCGTCAATTCTACGTTATGAATATTTGTTCCAATCGGCAAATTCCCGATTGGAGCAGAATTTCCTACTTCTATCTCAACTGTATCATTAGAAATAATTGTAAAACCTGCTTTCAAACCTTCTGGAGCAAGAATATATCTTCTTTCCCCGTCATTATAACATAGCAAAGCAATGTTTGCAGTTCGATTTGGATCATATTCAATAGTTTCCACTTTCGCAGGAATACCTTTTTTGTCTCTTAAAAAATCTATAGTACGATATCTCTTTTTATGACCGCCGCCCTTTCTTCGCGATGTTATTTTTCCACCAGAATTTCTTCCGGCACGATCCATATATTTTTCAATTAATGGTTTATGAGGTTTGTCATTATTGATATTTTCAGATTTAACTACTGTTTTATATCTTAATGTGGGAGTTACTGGTTTAAATCTTTTAATAGCCATTAGGTACCTTCAAAAATTTCAATCTTATCTTTTTTGTTTAAAAAGACATACGCTTTCTTTGTACGAGGTGAATACCCGATTTTGTTTCTATTTCGCTTCTCTTTTGGAAGATTGGTCACAATATTCACTTTATCAGGAGTTATTCCATAGATTTTTTTTATCGCAAGCTTTACTAGTGTTTTGTTTGCCCGCAAATCAACACGAAAAGCATAGATATTTCTTGCTCTCAGTACTTCAGCTTTTTCTGTAATTATAGGACTTTTTATTATATCATATACATTCATAATTCACCTGCACTATTTAACCCTGGCTAAAAGCTTTTCATAAGCTTCCGCTGTAATAACCAATCCATGATTATACCATACCGTCGCTGCTGCAAGACGATCTACGTTAATTACCTCAATCCATGGAATATTACTCAAAGATTTCTTACTTTCAGCACCCAAAGAGTCAGTTATAAGAACGATTTTTCGTCTATTATCATTTCCATTCTTACGAAGTTTTCTTCCTTCACTGTATTGAGCGTAAAATGGTGAAGCTTCTACAACTTTTGTAAAACCATTATACATAACTTTGGTAGAAAAATTCTCAGCCTTTAACTGATCCAGAATCACAACTCTATTATCCTGAACCTTGCTGGCTAATATATGACTCATTCCTGCTCTTCTTTTTTTTGCAGTAATTGTTTTAGTGTAATCTCTTGGCCTTGGTCCAAAGATTGTTCCCCCACCTTTCCAGTTTGGAGCTCTGATTGAACCCTGACGCGCCCGACCTGTTCCTTTTTGCTTCCAGGGTTTTTTCCCTCCGCCGGATACTTCGCCGCGCTCTTTTGTCTTGTGAGTACCTTGTCTCTTAGCCGCCATCTCTGCAGTTACAACTTCCCAGATTAAATGAGTATTTACATCAATCGAGAACGCTGCAGGCGTCTCTTTTTCACCCACTTTTTTTCCTTGAATATCTAGTACATGTAAAGCCATATCACAACCTTTTA
>Ga0224495_10000175_pt1 | contig 51333 bp, 59 predicted proteins | sample SF_Jul11_sed_USG_FD_168128 | JGI IMG/M metagenome (GOLD analysis project Ga0224495, IMG submission 168128) | Sediment microbial communities from San Francisco Bay, California, United States - SF_Jul11_sed_USGS_4_1 | ecosystem: Environmental > Aquatic > Marine > Sediment | place: USA: California...
ACCTACACGCCAACCGTTCGCTGTGTAGTAGTCTATGTTTCAATCCTCGCCCCCCATTGCTGAGGGGCGCTACAGCCGGGCCTCTGCGTCTCTCAGCGTTTCGTTGTTGTTTCAATCCTCGCCCCCCATTGCTGAGGGGCGCTACGGTCATTAACTTCCTCTGCGATCTTACCGACAGAGTTTCAATCCTCGCCCCCCATTGCTGAGGGGCGCTACATATCGGCGCTCATCGCCGCGCAAAGTTCCGTCCGGTTTCAATCCTCGCCCCCCATTGCTGAGGGGCGCTACGGTCATTGTCGGCGCAGAGCGGCCTTGATTGCAATTGTTTCAATCCTCGCCCCCCATTGCTGAGGGGCGCTACGCGATTGGATCTCAAAGAAGGGAGATCCTCAAAGTTTCAATCCTCGCCCCCCATTGCTGAGGGGCGCTACTGCCACCTTCGATAGGTGACAGAATACAAACACTTACATCCCTTGTTCCACGAAAGGGATTTTCTTTTGCCCGAGCAAAGCATCGCCGCTCCAAATACCTCCCAAACTGTTTGATTTTCCACGTCCGCGAAACTCCCGGCACTTTCTCCATCGCATCAGGTCCGCGCTATACGATAAGCGGCTCGTCGAAAAAGACCGTCCGGCTCAAACCGTAGGTTTCACAATGCTGGTCCCTCGGCTCGGTAAGCCGGTAAAGCCTCAAATTATCTTCCGAATCATCTATTTCTTTCAACAAACGGCGTCGAAGTTCTTCATACTTCATTTCATCGACCTGACACTCGAACACTGATTTCTGCACCCGTTGGCCGAAATCCTTGCAAACCTGGGCTACTCTTCGCAGCCGCCGCCTGCCTGGCGCCTCTTCCGTTCGCACGTCGTAGGCAACGATGATCCACATATACCACCTCGATTCTATGAATACAAGAACGGAGTATACGCTTCGAGATCGCCCCGCAGATGCCGCGCGAGCAGGCGCGCCTGCACGTGCGGAAGCAGCCCGAAGGGTGTTTGCTCGTCGAGAACAGGGTGATGGAATTCTTCCTGTTTCCTTTTTTGGTACGCAACGACGACGGTTTTCCGCCCTTCGCCGTTCAGGTACGTAGCGCCGCCGGGACGAACCTCGAAGTCTTTTCCCGTTATCTGCTTCCTGTTGATGAGCGTCAGGGCGAGGCGGTCCGCCAGGAGCGCCCGAAGCTCTTCCATAAGGTCGAGTCCCAATGACGGCCTGCCCGGCCGGAGCGCGTGCAAAAAACCCATCTGCGAATCGAGACCCACGCCTTCGGCTGCCGACACGCAGTCGTGCAGGAGCAGCGTGTAAAGAAACGAGAGGAGGCCGTTGATCCGGTCGAGCGGCGGCCGGCGGCTTCTGCCGTTCATCCTGAAGTCGCGCCGGTCGTCTTCCTTTACCATGAGATCGAACACCCCGAAATAGGCGTTCGCAGATTCGCCTTCATGGCCCCGGATCGCGTCGATATCAGGAGCGTCCTTCAGCCGGGCCAGCGCGCCCGCGAGTGTCTCCCCCGCCCGCCGGAGCGAATCGGACTCGGCAGGACTGCCGGTCTCCCGCGCGGCCCGCATCAGCACTTCGCGGCTGTTCCTTATTTTCCCCGCAACGATGTTCCGCGCGATCTCCTTTGCCTTCCCCTCGTCCCGGACGAACTCGTACTGCGCCTGCCGGAGCAGCACGTTGCCGCTTGTTTTGCCGACCATGCGGCACTGAAATCGCCCGTTCCGGTCAAGAATCGCGACCGACCTGCCGTCATCCGCGCACCGGCCCAGGAGAAAGGGGCTGATCATGACATTTCCCATCATGACGATGGAACTGAGATGGTGCAGCGGCACCTGAAGCTGATTCTTTCCCTCCACCTCGACCTTCAGGGTATCATGGTCGAGCGTAAGATAGGCCCCTTGCGTCATGACGTAGAGCGTGTTCAGAAGTTGCTTCATGGTTCACCTCATGCCGAAAGCCTCTTGACAGCCCGAAGCATTTGCATTACCATAGTCTTACTTATTTCTTACCTTTTGGAGACGCGCCATGTTGACCACGAAACTCTCAAGCAAAGGCCAGGTCATCATTCCCAAGGAGATCCGCAGCCGCCACCACTGGGAGCCGGGACAGGAACTTCAGGCCATCGACACGGACGACGGGCTTCTGCTCAGACCGGCGTCCCCCTTCCCGGAAACCACCCTGAAGGAGGTGGCTTCCTGTCTTGCATACTCCGGCAAGCCGAAAACGGTCGAAGAGATGGAAGAGGCCATCAAAAGAGGCGCGCGGAGCATGAAACGTGAACGGCGTTGACACCAATGTCATTGTCCGCCTCCTGACCGGAGACGAGCCTGCGCAATCGGAAAAAGCCCGCGCGATCCTCAGGAAGCCCGACATGTTCCTTCCTGACACGGTCATGATGGAATCCGAATGGGTCCTGCGCCATGCCTATGGCTTCGAGCCGGCGGCGATCCACGAAGCATTCATCAGACTGTGCGGCCTGCCGAATATCATCCTTCCGAATCCCCACCGGATGCTCACGGCCCTGCAGTGGTACGCCGCCGGCATGGATTTCGCCGACGCGCTTCATCTTGCCGCAAGCCAGGCCTGCGGAACGTTCTATTCCTTCGACCGCAAGCTTGTTCGGAAAGCCGCGGGGCGCGGGCAGTGCGCGGTGAAGGAGCCGTAAAAATCACTTATCCCGGCATTCAAACAACTCCGTTACCGTCTTTCTGTTCCCCTCCCTATTCCCCGCCACATAAGGCATACACGCATCCCTGAGCGAACAATCCCGGCACCGTTCATCGTTCACCGGAGGAGGAATGCAATTGCCGGAGATCATCCGATGCACCTTTTCGGCGATCTTTTCCACCTGCTCTTTCAGCGAAGCGGTCAAAGCGATTTCTTTCCGCTCCCGAGAACCGTGCCAGTAAAGAGCGCCTCTTTCCACCGACACACCGAACATTTCCTCAAGACAGACAGCCTGGGCGCAGAGCTGAAGCGCTTCCGAATGCCCTCGCCGCCGGCGACCGGACTTATACTCCACAGGATAAGGAACGTTCCCGTGAAATTCCACCACATCGGCTTTCCCCGTAAGATTCAGCCTCTTCGACCAGATCGGCAGCGCCCGTTCCACGCGCACACCCGCTTCAACACGCGACGTCGCCTCATCCACGCGCTCATGCGTATCGCGCCCGCGCATGGTGTAGACGTTCTCGTCCCACACGTGCTCAACATGGATCAACGCGCACTGGCGGGGGCAGTAGCTGTAGTGCTCCAGGGCGGAGACCATTATTGGTTCTTCCATGGCTTTATAGGTCATATAGGCCTTATACGACTTATACTTTCTTTTTCCTGCTTTCAGTCCTCGCCTTGTACAACCGCTCGGTAAAGCCTCCGTCTTTCAAGAAGGCTTTTTCCAAAGCGCGAAGCTGCTGGTCCAGCAGATAGTTTGTTTGGTGGACCAGGCAGACCATTGCATTCGCCGCAATCTCGGGCGGCGAAGCCTCGATATAGGCCTTATAAGTCTCATAGGACCTATCTTTGCTGTGCGCCAATTTGCGCACAGCAAGTGCTTGATCATGCTCTTTCCCCCACAACGATAACTTCTTCTGGCGCAGGAAGTCCTTGTAATCGATCAGAAGTTCCTCCAGACTCGCCCGAGCGACGCCGACGAGTTTCAATTCGGTTTTCTTGGATGTCCCTGAGGCCATGCTCCCTTCGGCGATGTTCTGCTTGCCGCTCCGCGCAGCCTGCACCATCTGGTCGTGCGTGCGGGAGCGCTTGTCGATGAACCGGTCGCAGAACACGATGGTCCCGTCGTACACGATCTCGGCCATCCTGTACGACTGCAGCTCCGCGTATCCGCCGTGCGGAGGGATGAGGTTGGGGGTGTCGGGGGAGGTCATAGTTGCTCCTTGAATAGTGCCTACACGCCGTCTATTATCTCGGGTTTCGGCCAACTTCCAGTTGTATCATTAGGACCTTTTCCAGGTTCAAAGGAGAGCAGGCCGTTTAGATCATCGGTATCATTCACGGTTAGGCTCCTATGAACCTTGGCAGAAGAGGCCTGTCCGCTCGTAGAACTGTGCTGCCACCAAATCACCTTCAGCACTTCCATACTTCCTTCCGGGCGAGCTGATGATGCATCATTCTCAAATAATCTCGGAAGGACGGCCTTTATGGTTGCAGCATCGTCATCGTTAAAGCCGGTCTTGGCGGATAAATGGGGATTCATGCTGCCGTAAAAGACGTAAATACCGCGATCCACGCGATGCTTCATTCCCATCGTGTCTGATCCACGTTTGGTCCCGTCTCCTTCGCTGCTTACGCTCTTAGTGATCTGAATCGGCGTAACTTCCACCCTCGAAAGACTGAAGGCCGGCTGGATGCTGACAGGGCCACGAATACCGATTGATTGCCCCTTATCTTCTCCGGTTTCCTCGCTATCTTTATCTTTGGATTTGCTTTTCTTAGAGCTGGCTGCTTTAAAAGCAAAGAGCTGTCCAAATGCTCGAACGTCAAACCACGTTGCACAAGCCTTTTTCGCTTTATCGTCAGGTAACTTATGACCGCTCAGAACTTCATCCGCCCGTGCCTTCAGGCTCGGGTGTTTATCAATCTTGTTGTCATCTGACTGAACAAATATAGGTTGCCCCGCTTCCATCAACCGGTTACGAACCTTTCGTTTGATGCAAACGTCTGAAACCTCGCCGTTTCCTTCGTAGACCGTGCGCGGACGATTACCATTGAGCGGATCGCCATTAGGATTTGCATTGACAACTTTAAAAACGACTGCAAAATCAATTTTCTTTGACAGGCTCATATACGTTCTCCTTTTGAAGGTTTGAGTTAATGCCCTGAATCTTCGATTTTGCCATCGGGGTCAGTTGTGGCGTTATTTGACACATTAACAACAGGTGGCTTCAGTGCGGCCCGTTGGCAGTGGTAGCCGAGGAGAAACTCGCCGCTTAACTTATCATCTCTTAAAAATTCTTCCGGGGGATCGAACTTGCAGTGAACACCGTCTATCAGCGCCAGCATCTTATTAGCTTTCCCGCCCAACCTGTTCTTATAAGGTACGAGTGCAAGCTCTATTGTCCGCCAAGTGCTGTAGGGATGTTCGGCAAAACGCTGCATCATCCTTTCGGCATTGGTAGGTCTTCTCTCGCTTGCTTCTTTCAAAGCCCATCGCTCCAGGTTCTCCGACAATGCCAACAACCTGCCGTACAAATAATCACGTGTATTGCGATCCTCGTCCAGCGCCATACTGAATCCCTCCTTTTCGTTCAGCTTTCTATAAAGCGCACAGGCTATTCCCAGTGCTTTTTCCCACTCCCAATACTCTATGCCGTTCCGACTGCTTGCACGTCGGATGCAGGACTCTACCAGATCACGCGGAATTGGCGCAGCATCCACAATGCACGGAAGCAGACGTGTTATTGTTGCTTTTTTCAATTTCTCGTCAACCCTTCTGCCGTATGCGACTTCCGCTATGTCTCGAGGCGCCGGTGCGCCGTAGAATATCCTGTCTTTTCCGAAATACTGCTGCCAGCTACAGCCGGTATGCCATGATTCAATCCGCTTGAGAAATTCAGAACCGGTCAATTCACGATAATAGTTGATCGACATCCGTCCTGGGGTCGCCGCATCAAGCGCCATTACAACGACGTTACTCGTATTCCCAAGCCTTGCAGAGTATCCCGCTATCAGTTTAGCAAGCTGATTTCCAATATGTTCTGCTGTATAAACGATTTCCTCTTGTTCACTCTCTTCTGCCGTTCCAAGTACAAGCGATAAAGTATCAGCCAACGGATCAGGCACTTTTACACCGGTAACTGCCCAAGCGACAAATGACCGTTCTATACCACGCTTGCCTTGTCGGGCAATTAGCCACCTGAGAGCACTGTGCGCTTCTTGTGTCACCTTAAAGCCAACCCCGCAAGCTTCGTCAGCTGTTGTGAAGCGTCCTAAGAACGTAAAACCGCAACCGTCATCTACTTTGTCTTTGCCATCCTTCCCGGCTGTCTTCCCTGACGAAATCAGCTTTGCCTTGTCACCATCATTCCGAATTTTAGACGGATGTTGAGTTGCGAGGTCGGTCTTAATCCCGGTGACATAGCACATCCCCTTACGAGATTCCAAACTGCAATAATACAACTCCCAAGACTTCCACAAGCTCCGATCGCTCCAAACATCTGATTGTGGATGCCCGGGACGTTCTACGCGCCATCTGACAAATGCATCAGCTTGCCAGCTCTCACCTGCCAGTTGATTGAAGATTTCGGGCTTATCTCTTGTTTCAGGCCATTCAGCCAAAAGTTTTGAGGTTTCTTTATCAACATGGAGCACTGCGGCCTTTACAAGATCGGCAATAATCATCTTCTTAGCGACATATGCTGTAATTGCCTTTAGCTTCCATTGTTTACTATCAGACTCGAACCATTTGTTTAAAAGTTCATAATACTTTTCGAAGCAAGCCTCTTTTTCTCCGCCAAATGATTCATAGTCCCCAGCAACATATTGAAGCTTGTCGCACAAGGGATGCGGTGTTGTTCCTCTCGTTCGACCAGCAGATTTTTCAGTTGCTGGAATAATCGTTCGCGCCTCAGCTTTCTGAACAACAGAAGCTCCAAGAAAATTGCCAGAGGTATCAATTGTAATTGTTACATGGGCATTCTGTGTCGTATGGCAAATCGGCAATAATGGCACCGCGTCTTTCGGATCGCCGATTGCTGCAATATTGTTCTCATACGTCTGATACAGCTTCTCAATCCAACTCATCGAGCAGCCCCTCCTCTTTCAGCCCTTGGGAACTGGGCGGATTGGGTATCATCTCTCGTACAAATTTGCGCACCGGGCAGTCTTCCGGCTTTACGAATTCTACGATCCCGTTCTTCATAACCGGACGCCAGAACCTACTGTGCAGCTCTTTAGTACCCGTCTCGTCAGGATAATCGAAACCATGAAACATTAAACCATAGGCCAGTTCGCCCGGCTCGTCGTACTCGCCTTTTCCCTCGCCAAACGTGCAGGGCTCGGCATACCCCTGACACTCCCGGGTGCCGAGAAATATATCCTGCCGTCCTCCTTTTTCAACCATACGGCGGGCAACATGCCAGTGCTTATCGGTATCGCGATCACTTTCCAGATCTTTTCTATGCATATTCCACTCAAAATGCGCTTGTATCTGATACTCCACATCAGCGAGATATGTGTAGTTCGCCAATGAGTTGCCGCCGCTGAAAACCAACGGCTTCACACTCTTCGCCTGCGTGCGGATTCTTCGCATGATCCGCGCTTTGTCAATGACCCATATGAACGTCGGCTTCCAGTAGATGGATTTAGCGATTCCCTTGAGTGCTTCATACGTCGGAATATGATAGGAACATTTTTCACCGCCGATCTTGGTCAGTGGATCGGTAAAGAGCGCAAAACGGCCGGATACCTTAAAGTCGATCCGTGTCCTCATGTTCGCCTCCTCAGATTATCAGTGTTTTCATTTCAGATGTTTGATCTGTGCTTGCACCGAACTGTTCGCTATAGTGGCGTTCGTCGAGATAATAAACTTTGCTCCCCTCCCATACTTCGTAAAGCCTGTCTTTCAACTTCATCATTTCATGTGGAAACAAGTTAACAGAATACCTTTGAGCTTGTTTCATCAACAAAGCCCGCTTCTCATTTGAACCGCCCACCAATTCCGCAATGATTCGTTCGCCATCTCCATACGGCACAATTACTCCTTGAGTCGGCGAGTCAATAACTTTGAAAGCCTTGGCTGCGCTCATAAAAGATTGACGCAGATGAAGCGGCGGGGCCTTTCGTTGTTCGTTAATGTAAATCTGGACGGATTCCTTGTTTGTGGAAAGCAACGTCAACAAATCATCATTTCTCGTCATATTCGCAATATCGTTGTCGGATACAGGGAATGCCATTTCATGGACGCGATTGAAGAAGTAATATAAGTAGTAACGTTCCATCACCTTCGGGCTTTGCAAGTCATGATCAAATACAGCTGGATTTTCATGATATTCACGCAGGACCCTTTCCGCCGCCTTTTTTGCTTCCATAATGTCCGGTAATTTGCTCAAATCCTCATTCTGCTGATTGACAATAAAAACTCTACCGGCTTTCCGTCGTCCGTTGCGGTTACATCGACCAGCCGCCTGGGCGACTGAGTCCAGACCAGCCAGATAACGTATCACGGAGCCGAAATCGATATCTACTCCGGCTTCGATCAACTGGGTGCTTATGCAGATAACCGGCGAAGGATTCCTTGGGTCGAGACAGGTCTTTATTTTATCGAGCACGGTCGTACGATGCGCGGGGCACATACTGGTGCTCAGATGATATACATGTTTCGTTTTTCCATGCAGCAATTGATAAAGTTCCCGCGCCTGAGACTTCTTGTTGACAATTACCAGTATGCTTCCACTTTCGACAAGTTCCTTTGCAGCGGTTTCCGCAATTTCAGTAACAGACCATCCGCTGGCCCTACAGCGGTCCTCAATTTTGGCACGGTGCAGATCTCGAAACAGTTCATCGACGTTAGGCATCATTTCCGGATTATCTGAAAGCGTTGCTGCTCCCTTTTTCGCATCAACTTTATGAAGAAGCGGCTGTGTTGCTGAACAGAACACAACCGTTGACCCGCACTGGCTGACCAGAAAATTAACGGCATTATTGAACAAATGCACCGTACGAATCGGGATAGTCTGTATCTCGTCGAAAATAACAACGGAATTGGCAAGTTGGTGCAGGCGGCGAACGCCACGGGTTCCAGAGGCGAAAAGCGTTTCCAGAAATTGTACAGCTGTGGTGAAGATAATCGGGGCATCCCAGTTTTCCGCAAGGAGTTTGCTTTCAGGTGTGTCTTGTTCGGGTGTCAGGTTCGAGTGATGTTCCAACACTATCTGTTTACCGGTCAGCTCAAGAAAAGCAAACAATGCCCGAGCGACTCTGGCATTTTGGTCGATGATCGATGTGTAGGGCAGAACATAAATGATGCGATCCATATCATATTTTGCTGCATGGTGAAGCGCAAAGCGGAGGCTGGCCAGTGTTTTGCCGCCGCCGGTGGGAACGGTAATCTGGTAAAGCCCTTTTTCTCTGTCGGCGCATTGGAGACATGACGAGGATATTTTTTCCCTTATTTCGTCAATTTTATTTCGGCTAACAAAACCGTCAAGATTAGCCTCCAGGATGTCAACCAACAGGGTCCAGTCCGGTTTCACACTTGCGTCACGACCTGCAGAGTTCGTTCTGTCAGCATCGATCAAAGCGCTGAAAAGAAATCGGGCCATGAAGCCAAGCATAAACTGGCCTACGCCAACCGACGAAATACCTTCGCGCAATTGTTCAATGCGATGCTGGAATTCACTCTCAGTCGCTGCCGAACCGAGCAGCCCTCGAACACGATTGGATATATGACTTTCAACATTATTCAACGTCTCCGCATAATGCGTCTTTTCACGAGACTTCCTGATGCGCTTCGTGAAAACATCCGTGCCGTCCGGTGCGAGGCAGTCGATCAATCCTGAATGATGAGATGCTATGCAAAGTGCCATCATCTCAGCGGCAATCTTCATGAAGTCGGAATCCCATTCATTCGAAAGAAGATATTGCGCTCCTGCGGTTGAGTGATCTATCTTGCATCTCATTTCTCGCGTTTCTACATAATCCTCATCATCCGGCTCCATCGTTCCCTGCGCGGATTTGATATACGCCTGAAAAGCGTTTGAGTACTTGCCGAAATCATGGAGTAAGCCTGTCAGCTCACCGATCATTGGAAGTCCAATCTTTCTGGCGAAGTCAGACGCCAGCTTTGCTGTCCCCTCCAGATGTTCCATCACACTTTGAGGAGAGGCGTCGGCTTGCTTGTAGCGAGCCACAAACTGAATAGGGTTTACTTCGGTCATTGGAGGAATCTCCTCTTAATACTTCCCCAGGTCATGCCACAACCCGGCGAGATATCCCCACCCCCCGCTCCCGAACTCGTCGGCGAATCGGGCGGCGCGGTCCGCTGTCCCGGTCAGGTGATCGCGAAGCAGGTGGCGTCTGCCGTCTTCGGCGATATGCGCTATCGGTTCATCGTGCTTCATAATTGTGAGCTGGATGCTTCGGGAACTGTCGGGCTGCGTTGCGACCGCGCCCTCTGTTGCGATATCCGTTGACTTTTCGGTACGAGAGAAGCAGGTATGGACAGAGGATAGTCCAGTTCGGGGGAAAATGCAAGGCGGTTTTCAGACGGGTTTAATCGAGGAAAATCGAACATCACTCCTTACTTTACCGGTTGTTCCATAAGGCACAACAGTATTAACCTGCCGCGCGATACCGGGCAAAATCACCCCTCGCAGGCAATCATTTGCTCAATTCCCAGCCGCGCCCGGACATCCGTCTCCAGAGCCTCCGCACCCGCATCCCGAAGGTGATTTTTCCGTCTTGGATCCGGATATCCGCGTAGAACCGCGCCAGCGCCTTGAGCGTTGCTTTGAACAGTTCATCGCGGCCGTCGGTTTTTCCCCGGCAGATATGATCATGACAGCCGATGGCTGCGGCTTGCACCGGGACGAACAGTTGTATCCGGGAAAGGTCGTCAAGGTCCAGGGGCTTCTTTTCCGCCTCAAGCTGCATTGCTGCGGAGCGCACGCCGTGCCGGTCTTTCGCGTATTCCTCGTGCCGCAGGGAGAGCAGTTTCTCCCACACCCTGCAGTGCTCCTTTTCCACTCCCAGGTCCCGCAGGTTGTCGACATATGCCTTTGGCACGAGAAGTCCCCTACTGCGCTTGCTGCTCCTGCATATCCTTGATGCCTTTGCTCATGAACACCCTGCCGTCCTCGTCAACGATGATCGCCTCCGCCCCTATCCGGTTCACGATCTGCATTCCCTGATCCGGCCCCAGGATGAACGGGACCTTGGTGAGCGGATCGATCAGCGCGCCTTTGGTCCCGATGAGGGTCGAGGAAATGACGCCTTTCGACGGCTTGCCCGTCCGGGGATCGATGATATGGTGATACCGTTTGCTCTCTCTAATGACGAACCGCTCATAATCCCCTGATGTCGAGACATAGCGGTCGCTCAGGTCGAGCACCGCCAGGACCGTGTCCTTGTCCCGGGGATGCTGGACCCCGATCTTCCAGGGCGTGCCGTCCTCGCGACGGCCGAGCGCCCATATGTCGCCGGCAACCGCGATGAGCGCATTATTGATCCCGCGCTTCCGCATGAGATCAGCGACACGGTCCGCCAGGTAGCCTTTCATGCCGCCGAGGTCCATGATCATGCCCTGCTTTTTCAGGAAGAGGGTCGAGGCCTTCCGGTCGATAACGATGTTCCGGTAGTTCACCAGCGGCCGGACCCGGGCGATCTCCTTGTCCGTCGGGACCGCACCCTCCTTGAGCCGCATCTGCCAGAGCACCACGAGCGGCCCGACCGTGATGTCGAATGCGCCTTTCGAGAGCATCGACACCTCGTTCGCGGCGGTCACAATCTCGATCATCTCCCGGGAGACCTTGACCGCCCGCTTTCCCGCTGCCTTGTTCACCGCGGTGATCTCGCTGCTGTCCTTGTAGAGCGACATCATGGCGTCGAAACGCTTGAGCTCGGCCATGCCTGCCTCGATAGCGGCCTCGCCTTGGGCGGCCGTGGGCGCCACGACAGTGATGGTCACGTTCGTGCCCATGATCGGCTCGGTCTTCTGCATGGTGCGGGAGCGGGAGCAGGAAGCGGCGGAAAGGGCCGCACAGAGGAAAAGGACGATAAGCGCTATACGGTGATGCAAGGATGCTCCTGACAAAAAAGGGGATTCCGAGCAGGGAGAGGGAATATGCGAGGCGGTCTATTCTTTCTTGCCGCCCGACTTTTTCCGCGCGAGCAAGGCCCGCGCCGCGGTACGCACGGCATTGGACACGCTCTTGCTCTTTTCGAGCATGGCCAGGTCCTTGTCGCCCATTCGAGGAACGAAGCCCACGGCGATACCGACGGGACAGCGGGGATTGTGCACCAGGGCATGAGCGATCGAGGCCTTCTTGGTCCACTCACTGTTCATGCCGATCTTGCGCAGCACATCCTCGGACAGGTTCGTGGACTTGGCGAAAAATTCGATCTCATTGTCTTTGATCTGCGGATTGGCAAGGACCGCCTGGGATATCTGCTTGTTCGACTCCCGGATGAGCAAACCCCTGGCCTCTTTGCCGCCGGAGATGGCGAGCTTGATCTTCTGCGGCGTGGTCATGCGGTTGACCATTTGCGTTACGTTCAGCTTCTTCTTCTTGCCGGCATCAGCTGCGGCCTGGCCGGGCGCTTCATCGGTCACCACGTCCATGACCCGCGTTCCGGCAATGAAGTTTTTGATCTCGTCCGAAGCTGTCAGCGCGATGAACGCGAGGGTCGTCTCGGAGAGGTTGGGGCAGCGGACCAGATCGCGCAGGATGTACTCATCATCGCAATAGACCTGGGCTATACGGTCAAGGACATGGGTACTCGTATGGGCATCGAGAACGATGCTCCGCAAAGCGATCGGAGAACAGTGTTCGATGTCCAGGGGGAGAAGCTTGCGCTTTCTGCTTCTTGTAAGGATGGCGGTCCAGCGGGAGTATGGGTCCATGGTCCTCATTGCCGCGACAGGCGGCGGTCTTTGCTGGGATACGGTACGATGAAAATTATACTGAGGCCCACTCGCCTTGTCAAGCAGGCCGGGCGCCCCTTCGGGACAACGACAGGTCTATTTTACGACCTTGTATCCCGCATCAACAACCGCGGTGGAAAGCGCGTCTATATTCACCTTCGCCTCGTCAAAGGTCACCGCGGCCTCCGCTTTGCCCAGGTCCACCAGCGCATCCTGCACTCCCGCGACACCCTTGAGCGCCTTCTGAACCCGCATGGAGCAATGGTTGCAGGTCATTCCCTGTATCTTCAAGGTGGCTTTCGTCATGTTCAACCTCCCAATGAGTTTAGATTTGCTGCAACGGTCTATCTTACCCCCTTTCCGTCAGACTCGAAAGCATTATTCCCGGGAGCGCGGCAGAAGATCTCCATGAGCAGGACGGCCTTAGGCGGCCGCAGAACCTGCTGCCGCCGCACAGGATCGCTCCGGAAATTCCCTGTTATCATGGTTCTACTTGAGACCGTATTTCTCCATTCGATAGATAAGCGTCGGACGGCTTATGCGAAGAAACTCAGCCGCCCGCGTCTGGTTCCCCTTGTGCTTATCCAGCGCCTTGATGATGAGGTTCTTTTCCAGTTCCTCAAGCGACACCCCGTCATCAGGAAGGTTCAGGATAATGTCGTCGACAGAACCTCCGGAACGCAGCATTTTGTCCGGCAGGTCCTGCAGGCCGATCCGGTCCGTCCGGCGCAGGACCGAAGCCCGTTCGATCACGTTCTCCAGTTCTCGCACATTGCCCGGCCAGCCGTAATTTATGAGGGCGGCTCGCGCATCACCGTCGACGACGACCGCGGCGCCGGGATTGTATTTCTTTATGAAGTGATCTATCAGCAAGGGGATGTCATCTCTCCGGTCACGAAGAGGAGGCATCAAGAGCGTGATAACGCTGAGCCGGTAGAAGAGGTCTTCTCGAAAACGCCCTTCCTTGACCTCCCGCTCAAGGTCCCGGTTCGTGGCGGCAATGACGCGCACATTGACCGGTTCCGGACCTGCCCCGCCGACACGGTCAACGGTCCGTTCCTGCAGCACCCGCAGGATCTTCGCCTGCAGGTCGACCCGCAGTTCCCCGATCTCGTCCAGGAAGATCGTGCCGCCGTCGGCAAGCTCGAACTTTCCTTCTTTGTTCTTCACCGCGCCGGTGAACGCTCCCTTGACATGTCCGAAGAGCTCGCTCTCGATGAGCGTTTCGGGGATCGCTGCGCAGTTCACCGCGACGAACGGACCGGCAGATCTTGTCCCGCTGTAGTGGATCCCCCTCGCGATCACTTCCTTGCCTGTGCCGCTTTCACCGGTGATCAGGACCGTGGTATCGCTTCCCGCGACCCGCCCCGCCACGTCGAGCACAGCCTGGAATTTTTCGCTCGACCCGATGACCCCGTCGAAACGGTATTTATCCATCACTTCGGCGCGAAGCCGGACATTCTCCCGCTCCAGCCCCCGGAAGCGGAAGGCCCGCTCGAGCGTCAGCCTGAGTTCGTCGCGATTGAATGGTTTGGTGATGTAGTCGAAAGCCCCCTGTTTCATGGCATCGACAGCGCTCTCAATGGTCCCGTACGCGGTCATGACGACGACCGGCAGGCCGGGATCCGCCGCATGCACGCGCCGGAGGACCTCCAGCCCGTCCATTCCGGGCATGGTGATATCCGTGATAACGGCGTCTGCAGGCTCTTTCTCAAGCAGGGCAATCCCCTCCTCGCCGCTGGCTGCCGGCAGCACGCGGTATCCCGCCTCGGTCAGACTGAACTCGATCACGCGACGCAGGCTCGAGTCATCATCGATCAGAAGGATCGACTCCTTTTTCATGCCGTCTCTCCCTTTATTCCCTGGCGGGCGGGCAGGCTGATCGTGAAGATCGATCCGCGCCCGGCTTCGCTCGACACATCGATTGTACCGCCGTGGTTCTGGATAATACGGTAGGTTATGGCGAGTCCGAGCCCGGTCCCGTCCTTCTTCGTGGTAAAGAAGGGACTGAACAGCTTCGCCCGGTTCTCCGGGGATATTCCGATGCCGCTGTCAGCTATGAGCACCTGGAGCTTCCCTTCCCGGATCGTGGTCTGAACGGTCAGCATACCCCCCCGGGGCATCGCCTGGACAGCGTTCAGTATGATGTTCAGGAATGCCTGTTTCAACAGCCCCGCATCAAGATGTCTGCGTGCTATCAACCGGTCGAGCTTGCGTTCGACCGTGATGTTACCCTTGCGAACAGCCTGGGCTGTCAGTGAGAGAACACCTTCCAGCACGTCGTTGATATCAGTTTCCAGGAATTCCGGCTGGCGGGGACGGGCGAAATCGAGGAAATCCTGGACAATGCCGTTCAGCCGGTCGGTCTCCTTCAGAAGGATCTGAACGAACTCCTGCTTCGGATCGCCCGGTCCATAATCACCCTGCAGGATCTCCGCAGCGCCCTTGATTGCGCCCAGGGGGTTCCTGATCTCATGGGCAACCCCTGCTGACAGGGTTCCCAGGGCGGACAACCGGTCTGCCCTGCGGAGCTGCTCCTCGGTCTGAAAAAGGATGTCGGTCTGTTCCCTCAGTTTGCGATGGGAATCATCAAGACGCTTGATGGCTTCCTCATAACGGAGCCGCTGGTTCCGCTCCATCTGGCTCAGAACGCCGGTTATCCCGCCGATGAGCAGGAACAGGAAAATTTCCACATAATTGTAGATATCGAGGAAAGGATCGTGCCAGTGCTGGAACAGATGAGGGGAGAACAGCAATGCGGAAATGATCGATACGGATACGCCGCCCTTGATACCGAACCAATAGGCAGCCAGAAGGATGGGCACCAGGTAGAGATGTCCAAGAATGCCGTGCAGCATGCCGGTACCGCCGTGCCCGGTCCCCGGCCCTCCGACCATATAATGGAGAAGCGAGATCAAGGCAAGAAGCCCGACCAGAATATACAATGACCTATAGTTCAATCGTCCTACCACGTTTTGGGAACTCCGGCACCGGCCCGATCCTGGCTGTCTGAACATAAACAAGATATCGTCTTTTTCAATGATCGAGCAGTTTTTCTCACGTTGTCATGTATGGTTATTGTACCGTACCCAGACCTGTTTGCAAAGACGAAATCGGCGTCCCGGGGGTGAGCGCGTCCAGTGACAGGGCGCTAACTGCTGGTAATCTATCCTAAAATTACAGCTTTAATCTCGACCTGCCGCGCAGAATAGGTCCTTGACAAGCTCCCGGCAATTTGCTAAAGTGCATACATTCTAAAAAGGAAGGGAGGTGACACCTACATGAAGAAGATTATTGCTCTGTTCACGGCAATGGCGTTCGCCCTGACCCTCGGCGTTGCATTCGCAGAGGAGAAGGCGGCGGCCCCGGCGGCTCCGGCTGCTGAGAAGAAGGCTGAAGCTCCTGCAAAGAAGGAGAAGAAGGCCAAGAAGAAGAAGGCCAAGAAGGCTGAGAAGAAGGCTGAGGCTGCTCCGGCCCCGGCAGCTGCTCCGGCAGCGAAGTAATGTTATACCGCTTATTTATTATCCCGAGCGGGAACATGAATTCTTAAATGTAGTTGGCAGGCGATGTTACATCGCCTGCCTTTTTTCATGCCCTATTCCCACCATAAGTATAATCGTTTCGTTGCTTTCAGGTCCTTTACGAGTTCAACCACCGTGCCCAGGTCCTCATCGACCGCATCGGGACAGAAGTCATACACATCGTCGGCAAATGATTTCACATCCATAGGCAGTGTACGGAACTGCAGTTCCACCCAGTCATGCTCGGCACCTATTATATCAAAGGGGAACCGCTTTTCCCATGCCTTCAGTTTTTCAATGACTTCATCGTGACTGACGTCATCCTCCTCCCCGTTCGTATACATGATCCGGAGTATGTCGTATTGGTCAGTGCCCTTGATGATGCCGATCCGGTCCGTCTTGATCGCTTCATTGATGTCCACGATAAAGGCCATCCCGTGAAGCGGGGAAAGACGGGTACGAAGCGATGCCAGTACCTGCTCGGTCCTGGATTCAGGCACAGAGACCACGATGCCCCGTGCCATGATCTGAAAGCCCTTTTCATCGTAGCCGCTCAATCGGTGAAGAGCGCTCTTCGATTCTTCTTTTACGATCTGGACGATCTCACGTTCGAGGCACACCTGGACCGCGAGCTGCGCCTCCGCAGGCGTGAGAACCGCGGGCTCGGCCGAGGTGAATCGCGAGAACAGAAACAACAGGCCAAACAAAACCATGAACGCACGAAGTCCTGTCATCGAAACGACCTCTCCCTGTGGCGCTGATAGTTATGAACCTGCAACCGCATGAACGTGCGGCATAGTAGCATACCGTATGCGGAAAAACAATGCGGAAACCGCCACCAGCAGGTTGAACCAAGCGCCTGTTCCGGCGAAATCCGGCAGCGTCCCGGAACGCGGCGCACCAGCGGGCTCTTGTCTTTACAACCTGCCTGCGGTATAATCCGCTTCGGCTGCGGACCGGCCGAATCCATTCGCAACGGGATACATGAGCTATGAGCAGACACCAACCAGCGCACCGGCTTCTATCAAAACACATAACACCTGAGGGCAAGCAGCGCTTGGTGGACGAGTTCAACCAGCTCTGGAAGGTTAAACGACCGGAAGTGACCGCAGCCCTTGCCGCCGCTGCCGCGGAAGGCGACCGCTCGGAGAACGCGGAATATATCTATCGAAAGAAACAGCTTCGCGAGATCGACAGCCGCATCCATTTCCTGAAATCGCGCCTTGAAGATCTGGTGGTCGTTGACACCGCTCCGACGGATACCAGCCGGGTCTTCTTCGGTGCGTGGGTGCGGCTCGAGGACGGAGACGGGAACCGGGTGGAGTATCGCATCGTTGGTCCTGATGAGTTCGATCCTGACCGGGGCTATATCAGTATGGATTCACCCATGGCCCGCGCGCTTATGAAAAAGAACGAGGGCGACGAGGTCGTGGTGAAGCGGCCGAAGGGCGACGCGGTCTTCACGGTCCTGACCGTCTCGTACCGGCCTTTTGATCGATCCTGACGTTGTAACGCACTCCCGAGCAGCGAGGCTACCCATGATCGAAACGATCTCTTTTCTCCTTGGTATTGGTTTCAGCTGGCTGGTGTACGAGCGGACCATAAGGTCCGGTCCTTTCTCGACCGGCAGGAAGGTCCTTTACGCCGTGATTTCCACGATCGGCATCACCGGCACCATCTGGCTCAGCGGCGTCCTCATCGCACACTTTCTCAGAAAACTGCAGGTCCTGGGATGCATGATGCTCAGGGAATATTCCCTTGACCGTATTTTTATCATCCCGGTATGATGTGCTATAATTGATAGTCATTACTTTTTTTGCAGGAGGAGTCTATGAAACGATTGGTACTGTTCCTTTGTTTCCTTGCAGCTATAACCGTGCTTGTCATGGCAAGCTGCTCGGACAAGAATTCTCAGGAAGCATGCAACTATGACACAACCATGGCCTTGGACAATGGCAACTACGACGCTGTTCTCGCATCGCCCTGCGCAGACGCCCTGCAACTGGGCGCTGCAAACTTCGGCAAAGCGGGCTTCAGCGCCACCGAGGTGATCAACCGGTTTGTCGATGCAAAGAACAACCCCTCGAGCGACAGCGACATCCGGCTGTACATGTCGCAGATGATCGGCATTGTATCGGATGCCACCCTCGGCTACCTTGACAATTCCCATAACGAATATGTTACCGTACCCGCTGGCGACAGCAGATATCAGAATGCCCAGTTTTCCCTGAGCCTCGTGGACGCGATCCGAGGGTTGTCACTCCTCAAGTTCATCAGCGAAAGCAGCATTGGGACCATGAACGATAGCTGTGACGCTAACAACAACACGAAGCCGGACGACCTGGACGCCACCTCCTGCTCGCTCTATGTAAGCTCCGGGCTCACATGCACTGCGCCGACCCTCACCGTCGGCGGCACCGTGACCGTGGCCAGCGACACCCCAAACCTCACGTTTTCGAGCGTGACCGGAACGTATCGGGGGCTGGTCATTGCCGTGGCCGGCACAGGAACGAACATATCCGGTTGTCCTGCGCCCAATGAGTACAAGAAACTGCTGGTCCAGAGCGGCGCGACCGATTATGTCGCGGTCGCCACTTCCATGACGCTCTGCCGTGCTTCGGACGGCAACGACTGGCCTTGCCCGCTGATGCAGAACGGACAGCCGATGGACCTGGTCGCGGCAATAGATGCGAACCTTACCAGTTCCGTAAGCGCTCTCCAATCCTCCACCACAGGCTCTTCCGATGTATCCGACTCCATCACCCAGATCAAGACCGACGCATGTCCGGCCGGCACATGCACCTCTGCGGATATAGCAGACTACCTGCAGAAATATTAACGAGGAGGATATCGTGAAAACGATCAAAATTTATCTAATCAATGCCATTCTGGCAATTACGGTCTTCGCATTCTTGGCTTCCACCGCATTCGCGCAGGGCCCCACGTCAAACGAGTATCCATACCTGTACAAATCCAGCCGCGCAATGGGAATGGGCGGCGCCTATACCGCCATCGGGGGAAGGGTGGATGCGCTCTTTTATAATCCCGCGACGCTGATAAATATCCCGCGGGACAAGGGATGGGACGTCAATCTGCTGAACATAAGCGTACATGCCGGAAAAAATACTGAGGACTTCGTCGAGGACATGGGCGACGCGTTCGACGTAACCGACCAGAACGGCAACGGCAATACCGGAGATGAAGAGCTCAAAGCGATGAATAACGTCCTCGCCCGCTATCAGGGAAAGAACCTGCATCTCTCCGTCACGGACCTTACAGCAATCGGGAAAAGCTTCGATTCCTCCGCCTTTGCGGTCGGCGGGGTCGGCGTAGGCCGGCTGGATGCCATGGCGCATCAGGGATTCGGCTCTGACGGCCTCTTGGAGATAAACGCTGATATGACCTACGGTGCGGTCACCGGATACAGCATGGAAGCTACAAATGGCCTCTATCTCGGACTGGGCATCAAGGCGTTAAAACGGGAATCCTTGATACATAGTTTCACAGCTCAGGAACTGGTCGACAAGCAGGACACGCTGGATGACTATATTACCGACCAGCTCCGCAAAAAAGGCAGCGCTATCGGATTCGATGCGGGTCTGCTCTGGAAGATCAATCCCGACTCCTGGTGGAAGCCGTCAGCGGGTTTCTCGGTGATGAACATCGGCGACCTGGATTTCAAGGAAGCAGGGAAACTCCCCATGACCGTGAACGCAGGCTTCTCCGTGAACCCTCAGATTTCCTGGTCCCGGTCCCTGCTCATCGGCTTCGACTATGTGGACATCCTGAACAACTACGAACAGGACAAGGACATGCTGAAGCGTACCCGGCTCGGCGCGGAGCTGCAGCTCTTTGATATCATGCCGGTTGAAATGGCAGTCCGGGCCGGTCTGTATGAAGGATATCCTACCTTCGGGGCTGACCTGCGGCTGTTGACATTCCTTTTCTCCTATACCATGTACTCCGAGGAAATCGGCGCGTATTCCGGCCAGGACAAGGACACCCGGCACATCCTTACCTTCAACCTCGGGTGGTAGGTCCTATTCCCAACGACAAAAGGCACGCTCTCATGAGCGTGCCTTTTTTGCTTTGTCGGTCAGTGTTCTGGTTTCTACCGGCGTACTTTCAAACCCTGGTCCCTGTTCCGCTTCACTGATCCAGCTCCTGCAGCGCTTCTTTTGCAAGAAGTCTGACCGCCGCGTGTGCATCCCCTTCAAGACGGCGCAGCGCCTCCCGTGCCGAAGGATCTCCAATGATGCCCAGCAGGTTCACCGCATCCCCGCGGATCGTGGGATTCTCGTGCTCCAGCAGGGAAACAAGCCCCGGAACGGCTGTACGCAGCTGCAGCCGGAACCCTCCAGCCAGTTCCTCGACCAGGGCCGTGGCCCCCAATCGCACCACGACCTGCTCGTCCGCGATTAAGGCGGGGATGAAGCGCATGAGACCAGGTTCCTGTTTGAACAGGGCAACAATGTTTTCCAGGAAGCCCTTGCCCATGTACTCGATGAGCATGGCCTGCATCTCGGCGTCATTCATACAATCAGTTCTATGCTTCCGCAGACTCGATGATCTTCCGGACCTCGGGAGGCATCTCGCCCATGGTGGCGCCGATCTTCTTCTTGATGAAGGAATTGCTCATCATGAGCTTCATGGCAGTCACCATGTATTTCTTCTTGAACTCATCGCGCTCCTGGAGCGTCATTTCGGCGTAGCGGTTCATGTAAAATGCCCGGTAGCAGTCAACGATCGCCTTGTCCACTTCCTCGAGCGTCATGTTCTTGGGCTTGAGGATGGGATCGATAAGGTTGTATTTCCGGTAGTCCTTGACAACGATATAGGGCTCCAGGTCCTTGTAGATGTCCGAGTAAGGCCAGGGCGCGATCGCGAGAAAATGGGCCATATCAGGATTGAAGTCCATGACCAGTTCGAGCGTGCGCGCGATCGAGTCCTCGGTCTCGTCGGGGAATCCCAGGATCATGGACGTTTCCGTGATGATACCGTGCTTGCGGCAGAGGGCCAGCGCTTTCTTGGATTCGCCGGTGCTCAGGTCCTTTTTGATGTAATCCAGGCTCTTCTGGTCAGTTGCCTCAGTGCCCACGTAGATATGGATGATGCCTGCCTGGCGGTACTTGTGCAGGATGTCCTCGTCGCGGATGATGTCGGCCGCGCGGGTCTCCATAAGGATATACTGCCCCGCCTGCTTCTCGATCAGCAGGTCCAGGAGCTTCTCCCACCGCGCCCGGTCCGGCGTCGGATAATCGTCGGTAAAGAGCACGACATCCACGCCATACTTGTCCCGGAGCTCAAGCATCTCGCGAACGATATCCTCGGGGCTCCGCGCCCGCCATTTCTGTTTCCAGTACTTCTGCTGGGAGCAGAAGGTGCATTCCTTGTCGCATCCCCGGGAGGTGTCCACGGCGCCCAGCCGGGACCCCGGAATGACGAAGTAGTGGTAATCGTTCCAGTCGAGCAGGTCCCACGCCATGGGCTGGTTGTCAAGGTTCTCCATGAGCGGCCGCTCCGGGGTCACCGCGAGCCCGCCCTTGTCCCGGTACACGATCCCCTTCACCCGGGAAAGGTCGCCCTGCTTCGTGACCGCATCGAGCAATTCAACGATCGTTTGCTCCCCTTCCCCGCGCACAATGAAGTCAAGTGCGTCGGTGTTGGAGAACATTTCCTCGTACATGAAGGATGCGTGTACGCCGCCGAGGATCGTTTTGATGGACGGATCGACCTTCTTCGCTGTTTCGACGACCAGCGTGGCGTCGGGCGCCGTGCAGGTGAACACCGAGGCCGCGATGAAGTCGGGCTTGTAGGAGCGGATCTTCTGCTCGATCTCGGCATACCCCACATCCTTGGTCATGGCATCGAAGATGGCCACATGGTATCCGGCCTTGCGGGCCGCGCCGGCAAGATAGACAAGGTAGAGCGGCACCCACTTGCCTGCGACCTCGACGACTCCCGCGTGATAGGGAGGCGTTATGAACAATATCTTCTTTTTTGACATATGTCTATCGTCCTAAACCGGACTTGCCGGATTTGCTCCTTTGAACCGCCAAAGCGCAGCCGGAAGCAGGCGCTTCCAGGCGAGGTCGCCAGCGGCAAGATCCATCCTGATTTGTTTTGACGTCCTCACGTCCTTCACTTCTTCGCGTTAATATTTTCTGCCATTGTCAGCAAGAACTTGTTTGTTCGATCAGCTTACCTCAACGCCTGCTGCACATCCTTGCGCAGCTCATCTTCGGAATATACGCCCTTTACCTTCTTCAGGATCTTTCCATCCTTCCCGATCAGGAAGGAAACCGGCGGATGGGCGATATCGCCATACTCCCGCTTCACCCGGTCGTTGGCGACCAGCACCGGGAACAATATCCCCAGCGCCTTCACGTCCGCAAGCGTCACCTCGTTGATCGCTACGGCGATCACGGTGAATCCCTTGTCCTCGTAGGAGAGGTAGACCTTCTGGAACCCCGGCATCTCATCCTTGCATGGCGGGCACCAGCTGGCCCAGAAATTGAGCAGAACGACCTTTCCCCGGGAATCGGCGAGCCGCAGCATCCTGCCGGAGAGGTCCGCCAATGAGATGTTGGGAGCAGGGTCCCCGACAGCGGGCTTCTGTTCATTAAATGAGGCCCGGTCGCAGGCCGAGATGAGGAAAAGCACGAGCAACAGCGTTACGGCGCGTATGCAATATCTGCCTGTCATGATCACTCCCATGCGATGGTCTGTCATATTACCAGATAGCGCGGCATTCAAGAAGAGAAATCATTCTTCTTCGCCCAGCACGGACTCGATCCGGGTGCGGATCCGCTCCATAACCTGCCCGTACTCTTGTGACAACCGGTTCCGCGGCCGGGCAAGCAGGTTGTCGAAGGACTCTGCCACTCGGCCGGGGCCCGCGGACAGGACAACGACCCGGTCGGCCAGATAGACCGCCTCATCAATGGAATGGGTGACGAACAGGACCGACAGCTTCCGTTCACGGACCAGGTCAATGAGCAGGTGCTGCAGCTGGTGCCTCGTCCGTTCGTCCAGGGCGGTGAACGGTTCGTCCATCAGCCAGTACCAGGATTCCGAGGCGAGCAGTCTGCCCAGGGCGGCCCGCTGCTGCATTCCGCCGGAAAGTTCGTGAGGATAGAGATCTCCGGAGCCGGCAAGTCCCAGCCGGGCGCAGATCCCTGCGACCTGGCTCCGGGCGTCTTCCGGAGGGACGCCCTTGACCTCCAGCGGCAGGGCGATGTTCTCGCATACCCGCATCCAGGGAAAGAGCGTGTGACGCTGCGTCAGGTAACCGATCTTCCGCACCAGCGTGGCGGGGTCCTTGCCGTTGATCGTCGCGGTCCCTCTGTCGGCCCTCTCCAGGCCCGATACGATGCGCAGGACCGTGGTCTTTCCCGATCCGGTGGGCCCCACGATGCACGTGATCATTCCTTCAGGCCCCTCAAAAGTAACGCCGTCCAGCGCCTTTACCGCGGTCCCGCCCCTGCTCAGGAAGGCTTTTTCAACGTCCTTGAGGGAATATGCGGTATCGGTCAGCTGGGGGATGAGGTCTTCTAGCGGCATCGGGCCGGTCCCCTGTTGGAGGTTAGCTCGGTCATCATCGTTCCAAAGCCTGCCAGTGCCCTGCATTCCGCTCGAACCGCGCGAACGCAACATCGATCAGCAACCCGGTGATGCCGATAACGATCATGGCGGCGAAGGTGTACTGATAGTCCGAGGTCTTGCAGGCCGTGCAAAGCATATATCCGATCCCGCTCCGGGTGCCGGGAAATATCTCCGCGGCGATCAGGACCAGCCAGCACATGCCCATGGCGATCCGCATTCCGTGGGCGATCTCGGGCAGCGAATGCGGAAGCACCACCCTTCGCAGGATCTGAACATCCGTGGCGCCCAAAAGCCGCATGGTCTCCAGATAGGAGGTCCGTACAGAACGGACGCCGTGGACCGTGCTCAGGAACACGGGGAAAAAAGCGCCCCACCACAGGATGAAGACCATCGCGAGCTGTACCTGGTCGGCGACATCGTATTTCCATGCGTCCACCGGACCGAAGGCTACCGAGGCAAGGGAGGACAGTCCGAAGAGCACTGTCACCAGCGGCAGGAGCACCACCGGATTGATCGGACGCGCGATCTGGACAAGAGGATAGAACAGGCGGTCGACGACCCTGCTCTTCCCGGCAAGGAACCCGAGCGGCACCGCGGTCGCGACGCCGAGCCCGAAACCGAGCGCCAGCCTGATCAGGGTCATCATAAGCGAGAAGGCCAGGGACCGGGAGTAGAGATCGGGAGGTATTTCCAGGGGATGGGCGAGGACCCCAATGACCGCGCTGAACGACGGGATGACCGCCGTACCGCTCCGTATTCCGAGCCACCAGGCAACGACCAGCAGCGCGGGAAAGGCCGATCCCAGCAGGATCTTTCCAACGGGTCGGTCGGCCCAGGTCCCTCGCTGGTCATTCCGGTCGGTCATAAAGCGGTCATTTCCCCGCGCCGGGAAGCTCGGCAAGGGCTTCCTCGAGCGGTGTCAGATCAAAGGCGATTGAGCGGATATCCAGGGGACTCTTTCCCTGCAGTCTCTTCTGGAACGCTTTGGAGGACTGCATGAGCTCGAGCCAGATATCCACGGCGCTGATCCATGCCCGGTCCGGACGGGCTACATAGGTCACATGCGTGATGCTCTTCTCACCGATCTCCGGAGCTGTCCGGGTCCAGCGGGTCTCGGCGCTCAGCGCCCTGGCCTTGTCATGCAGAACGATGTCCGAACCAGCGGCAATGGCCTTGAGAAGCGCTTTGACCGCAGCGCGTTTTTCCTTGATCGCTTTTTCTCCCGCGGCGACAACACAGCAGGGATGGTCCTTCCACTTGCCCTCGGGCGGAAGCCCGGAAAGATCGACAACGCGGAAGCCCGCCTTCTTCGCCACGAGGATCGACGGCATGGGTTCATTCGCAACAACGCCGTCGATGATCCCGCTCTCCATGGAAGGCAGCGTGTTCTCGTCGCCCTGCAGGTTCATGAGCACCACCTGCACGGACTTGCCGTCAGCGCCGACGGGCTCCTGGCCCGCGCGGATCCCCTCTTCCGCCAGCGCCCGTGAAAAGATCAGGTAAGCGTTCGCCATGGGGTCCTTGAACCCGATCTTGAGCGGCCGGGAGGACGACTTGACCAGCTTCACGAAATCAGCCCACGATCCTGCGGTGAACTCGTTCCTGAGCAGCAGCGCGTCGCCGTCATTGTTCAGCGGCGCCAGCACCTTGAGGGGCGAGCCCTTGTCGATGAACTTGGCGACCGGCCCGAGCCCGCCCAGCCCTACTTCGATATGCCCCTGCTCCAGGGCCGCCGGCATCTTTGCTCCGCCGCCCACGCGCACAAGGTTCAAACGGGCTACAAGCCTTCCCTTGTCATAAAGATCATAGACCTCCTGGGGCTTCAGTTCCTTCAGGTAGACCCCGTAGGCCTTCTCCAGCGACTGGCCTGCGTCCGCGGCAGCGTACAATGCGATCTGATGATCATGGCCCACATGGCCCACTACCAGCGTGGGAACCTCAGACCCGCTCTCGGCGCCGAATACGATCCCGCTGCAAGCGACAAGCAGGGCGGCAAGAAGCACCGGAAAACGCAGCAAGGACATGAGGGACCTCCTCGGGAGCAGGTTAACAGCGGTCGGTATTTTACGGCGCATTGCGCTGATTTGTCAACGTTTTCCTGCGCCGTCATCGGGAAAGGAGTTGACTTTTGACCGGAGGGAACGGTAATTTATATCTACCCATGGGACCGGCGACGAACATTCTGCTCATGACCATCAACTACTCCCACGACATCGCCACAGCGCTGCTTGCCGTGAGCGGCATTGCCATGTTGATGCTCTGGAAATCCTATCCCGCGACCGCCGACGCGGCAACGGAACGCTATTTCATCAGCGCCTACCGCGGGATCACGCGGGTCGCCAAGGACTCGCTCTACTGGATACTGCTCGCCGGTGTGCCGCGCATCGTCTTCTATATGGACTACGAATGGTCCGACCTGGCTGGAGACCATCAGATCATCGCGGTCATCATCAAGCATATCCTCATGTTCCTGCTGGTCGGGACCGGGGTCTACTCCTGGATGAAACTGAGCAGGCGCGTAAAAGCATTGCACGAAAAGCAGCAGACTCCGGCATAGCCGGAAATTATGGTTCTCGGTCCCGCCCCGCGGCGGGATGAAGGGGGTTTCCATGGCACGAACGTTGATAATGGGCGCCGTGATCGGCCTGGTCGGAGGGATGGTGTTCAATGTCCTCTACTTCGGCGCAGGCCAGATAAGCACGCCCATGGCCTATGTACATGCCGTCTCCGGCACCATCCTGGGCGCCATGATCGCCTGGATCGTCTACCTCCAGCGAAAGGCTTCGGCAAAGTAATGGTCCCTATGGGCTTCAAAGGGCTCATAGCCGCAGCAGTCCTCCTGCTGACGGCGTGCTCAAGCGGGCCGTCGGAATTTCCGGCAGCGGATTTTACCCTCAAGAGCCCGCTCACGGGCAAGCAGACCTCCCTGTCCGAGTTCAAAGGAAGGCCGATCATCATCTACTGGTTCACCAGCTGGTGAATACGCTGCGCCGAAGAGATCCCGCTGGTCCTGCGGGCAGAGCAGAAATACGAGAAAGAACGATTGGCCGTTCTGTGGGTCGGGCACCAGGATACGGTCAAGAAACTGACCGGTTTCGCTGAAAAGAACAGGATCCCCGACTATCTGTTCGATCCCGACGACGGCATGTCGCGGAAATACCGGATGACCTACGGCGGCGGGGTGGTCTTCATCAACCGCGCAGGGACCGTGAAGCTCCGGGTGCCCAAGGGATTCTCGCCAGCGGGCCTGGAGGAAGCGATCCAGAAGATCCTGGTCAACGAGCCTGTTCAGCCCCAGGGGCAGGGGGCCGGTTCGCAGAAGCAGAAGTGAGTGGGCGTTTTACGAGCGCCTTGCACTTCACTCCGCACTCCGCACTTCGCACTCCGCACTGAAATTCATTATGTCCGATTCTTTTTATATAGCTCTTCGGGAATCGCTTCAGGCATCGTTCCTTGTTGCGCTGGTCCTTTTCGCGCCTCCTGCACGCGATGACGCCCGTTCCCGGCGCAATGCGCTGCTCGGTCTGGTCATCGGGTTCCTTGCCGGCACGGCCGCCGGCGCCATCCCGGCCATTACCAGGACCCTGGGCACCCACGAGACCTGGACCTTCTGGCGCCATGGCGCTGAAACAGTCCTGTTCTACGGCAGCGTCGCGCTGCTGGCAGGCACGGGCAGCAGATCACGCGCGCTGCCTCCGGCATTGTTCCTGCCCTTAGGATTCTCGCTCGTCTTCTTTGAGGCGCGGACGCTCGGCTTCATTGCCCATGATCTCGGCGCCATGACCGGCCGCATCGGGACCTCCTTTGCCTGGGGGGCAGCGGGACTTGCAGCAGGCGCCCTGCCGCTCCTGCTGATCAGGAGCCGGGTCCGCAGGCTTCCCTTTGAACGGACCTTCTCCCCCGCGAGCCTGCTCATGTCCCTGGGCGCGCTCCAGCTCTGGATGGGGGGGCTCGGCGAACTCGGCGGTGAAAGCGTCATGGTCCCGCTCCAGCGAGGGCTGCAGCTCTTCTTCAACGAGTTCATGAAAAGCGTGCAGTCGGCGCTCCTCATAACCGAGCATCCCTTTCTCGAGGTCACCCTGTCGGGTCTGGCCGAGTACCTGGGAAGCGACCGCTCCGCTCTGACCGTGACCGTGCTCTTTCTGATGATCCCTCCGGTCTACATCCTCGTCACGATCTTTGCGCGTCCCGATCCGCAGGTGACGGGCATCGCCGGAAGCGCCCATCGACGCCAGGCGGTAGCAGGTTTCCGGAGGGATTTGACCCTGGAAAGCGCGCCGGTCCTGACCGCGTTCATCGTCCTGGTGGTCATGCTCCACGCCGTGAACGTATCCATGAACCCGCTGTATGATCCCGAGCCCGTCCCGGTGCGCGAGGCCGACGAGGGCGGCGTCATCAAGATCCCGCTGTCGGGCAAGAGCGGCGACCTGACAGACAAGAAACTCCGCAAGTTCGTGTACTACGAGGGAACCAAGCAGGTGCTGTTCATCGCCATCATGAAGGCTGACAACACGGTCGGCGTGGCGCTTGACCAGTGCGAGATCTGCCGCCCCGCGGACTGGAACAAGGACGCCAAGGGATACGCACAGAAGGGCGAGAACCTGATCTGCAAATACTGCGTGACCCCCATCGCCACGAACACGGTGAACACGCCGGGAGGCTGCAATCCCATCCCGGTTCCCTTCAAGATCACCGACGGGTCGATTGTGCTCAACAAGAACCTTCTGGTCTCGACCTTTGACAAGGCCGAGGCCCTGGAAAAAGGGGGAACCCACCTGTGAGCATCCGCCCCCTCCTCCGCCTGATCGGGTCCTGGTGGCTGACCGCCGCGCTGTTGTCGCTCCTGACATCGGCATATCTCGTCTTCTCCCTTGACGGCAATCCCTACCCCGCGTGGCTGGAGTTCCTCTTTCACTCCGGCCCGGGTATCGCGCTCTACTCGGCGCTGACGATCAATATCGCGGCTGCGACCATCCGCATCGTCGTGGACCGCATGGCAAGGCCCGCAGTTACGCCGGAGACCATCCGGGCCATGGATGAATACACCGAGTTCCCGATCAACGACGACCGGTCCCTGCACATGGCGGCAGGACTGCTCAAGGAACGCCTGTCTGCACAGGACATCCGGGGCCAGGGCATGCGCCATGTGACCGGCCGCCTGTCCTTTCTTCCCGGAGCCGTTTTCCGCTTCGGCCTGGTCATGACGCTCCTCGCGCTCCAGGTGAGCGTCCACACCCGCCGGAGCAGTGACGCTGTTTTCCATGAAAACGAGGAGCGGAGCATCCTGGGGAGCCCGATCACGGTGACAAAGATCTCGGCAAACCTTCCTGGCGATTTTCTGCAAGTAGGTGATGACACGACCTTCCGGCTTGACCGGGTGTCCGTTACCGCCGCGTCTGCAGGAGCAAGTCACCGCATCACGCCGGGATTCCCGACGCGCATCAGCGGCGCCTATTATCGGGTCCGCCATGTAGGTTTCGCCCAGCCGGCGGTCATCGCGGTCGCGGGAAGGACCCAGGAGCTGACGGTCGATCTCGACGTCCTGCCTCCGGGAAGAACAAGCATCCTTTCCCTTGCATCAGGCGACTCGTTCTTCACCTTCTCCCTCGAACCGGACAGGACCATCACCAAGGGCCTGGTCACGGGCAGGCAGTACGATCTGACAGCGCCCCGCTACCGGGTCACGGCGCAGCGCGGGAACGTGCGGGGAAAACAGCCTTCGGCCGTTCTCCGGCCCGGCAGTCGTGCCGCGGTCGGTCCGGCATCGATCGCGCTGGGCAGACCGGGGCTGTCGGTGCGCATCCAGGCCACGTCCGACCCGGCGCTTCCCTTCCTGTATGCAGGCATGCTTATTTTGCTGGCAGGGCTGGGTGCGATGCTGAGCAGGTTCTTCTGGTATGAACGGGAATTCGCGCTGTCCATGGACGGGACCACGCTGATCATGGGATGCAGGGACGAGTTCTTCAAGAAGTGGGGGATCCTGCGATTCCAGCGCTGGACGGAAGGTCTGCAGGTGGCGGAAAAAGCTGGTTAAAACAACTATGACACCTTCTTCACCAAGACCGAAAGATGGCAACACGCGCCTGCACGTCCTTGCCGGTGTCGCCTGCCTCTGCGTCCTTGCCGGCGCGGGCATCGGCATCCTTGCCGGACGCCAGGACATCACGCCGAGCGATTGCCTCGAAACACGGTTGAGCGGCTACCGGTTCATCAACCCCCTGCTTGACTGCGAGATCGCCGGAAATCCCGTCGCGTTCAGGGAATTGAGGTTTTTTCAGCACAAGATCGAACAGCTCATCAGGGATCGTACCGGAAAATACCAGCTCACCTTGGTGTCCGTTTACTTCCGGGACCTTATGAACGGCCCCTGGTTCGGCATTAATGAAAAAACGCTTTTCACTCCGGCAAGCCTGCTCAAGGTCCCGATCATGATCGCCTGCCTCAAGCAGGCGGAAAAGGATCCGTCGTTCCTCGGCAAGCTCGTCCCCAACACTCTGCGGGAAGACCTGAATCAGAAGCAGTTCGTCAAGCCCGACGAGGTGCTCAGGCCGAACCGCCGCTACACAGTGGAACAGTTGATCCGGAGGATGATCGAATATTCGGACAACAACGCGGCACACCTGCTCGGCAAAACCGTGGACCCGAAAATGCTCGTCAGGACCTTTCAGGACCTCGGCGTGAAGCGCCCCCTCTTGAACATCCAGTACGATTTCATGTCTGTCAAGATGTACGCGTCGTTCTTTCGGATCCTCTTTAACGCATCCTATCTTGATCGGAACTATTCACAGCTGGCCCTGGAGTATCTCAGCTATTCCACGTTCAAGGATGGTATTGCCGCCGGCATCCCTCCTTACATCCTCGCGGCCCACAAATTCGGAGAATTCCATGTTCCGGGACCGGAGAACATCAGACAGCGCCATGACTGCGGCATCATATACTATCCCGGCAGACCCTACCTGCTCTGCGTCATGAGTCGCGGTCAGGACTACGATTCTCTCGACAACATCATTCGCGAGGTGAGCAGGACGGTTTATGAGGAGATCGACGCGGACGTGAAGTCCCGGTCGCGGAGGTCCGCCCCATGAGCCTCCGCGCTTCATATACGGTTCCGGCGACGTTGGTCCTGGCCGGCGTCATGCTCATCAGCCTCGGGTTCCTCATCGGCTTCGCCGCAACGGGTCGTGGTGATTCCGCTATTCATGCCGAGCGAACCGCGCAGCTGCGTCTCACTGATTTCGACCTCACGAACCCGCTGCTGGAGTGTGAAGGCGCGGATGCGACCATCGGGGACCGCACGTTCAGGCCGTTCAAAAATGAGTTGAACTCTCTCGTGAGCAGTATCCTGAACCGGGGACAGGTCCGGCAGCTCGCGGTGTATTTTCGCGATCTGAACAACGGCCCCTGGTATGGGATCAACGAAAATCTTGAATTCTACCCTGCAAGCCTGATGAAGATCCCGGTCGCCATGGTCTTTACGAAGGAGGCCGAGGCTGATCCACGTGTCCTGCAGCGGGTAATCAAGAACACACTCTCTAAGGATTATAACACCTCACGCGTATATCCGTCTTCCCGTGCGGTGCTTCCCGGCAGGAGCTACCGGGTCCGGGATCTGATCGAGATCATGCTGTCCGAATCAGACAACAATGCCGTTGTCTTGCTGGGCCGCCACATGAATCGCGCCATCGCGGAACAGCTTTTTGCCGATCTGGGCCTGCCTGCGCCGACAAACGAACCACGGGACTACCTGTCCATCCGTTCCTTTTCCATGCTCTTTCGCACCCTGTTCAATGCGTCCTATGTATCGAAGGACGCCTCGGAGGAACTCCTCTCGCTCCTGAGCAGATCGTCCTTTCGTCAGGGGATCGCGGCGGGTGTTCCCGAGGGGGTCATGATCGCGAACAAGTATGGCGAGCAGCAATTGGGACCGGCAGGGAGCGTCAAGGAATTGCATGACTGCGGCATCATCTATTATCCCGACAGCCCCTATCTCCTCTGCGTCATGAGCAAGGGGGACAGCTACGAAGCCGATGAAGCGGCCATCAGGGAGATATCACGATTTGTCTTTTCGGTCGTCGATTCCGAGCAGCGCGAACATTCGGATGCGAAACACCGATAGGCAGTGGTCAACCGTTCATCCGCGCCAGGACGAACCCCGCGCCGCCAAGGCAGAGCAGTACCCCGCCGAGAAGCGCCCAGGGCGCGCCGGGATCGCGGCTTACGCGGATAAGCGCCGAGGATCCCTTGTTGTCAACGTTCACGGATTTTGAGAAGATCCCGTAGCTTCCCATATGCAGGGGATGCGCCGGCCTGAGGGACCGGACCTCTCCGGTCTTCCCGCCGTTGCTCCAGCGCAGCACCGCCTCCCAATCCACGGCATACCCGTTCGCATCGAGCTCCTCGCGCACGCTTACCAGCGTGATCGCGGCGCCTTCTGCCACCAGTTTCGTTTCCCCCTGTCTGATGTCCAGGTCCAGCTTCATGCCCATTGACGCGGTCAGCAGATGTCCCAGCATGACAAAGAGCACGCCGACATGCATGATCTGCGGGGACAAGCGCGCTATCGTGTTGATCCTGCCGACCCTGAACAGAAGCGCTTCACCGGTGCAGACCAGCGTGTTCAAGGCAAACAGTCCGAGCCCGGCGATGAGACCGTAGATCCACCACGTCGTGCCGATATTTCCCGCTTCGGAAAGCCAGCGGAACAGCGGCGTGTCGTCGATGCCCGAGAAGAACGCGAGATTGCCCGGCAGCGCGATCGACCCCCAGAGCATGATCACCGCGAAGAAGACGAAGAACCAGTACGCGGTCCTGATGGAAAGGAAGAAATTGAGGATTGCTTTCATAGACAGGTCCTTTTATAGGATAGGGAGCCCAATCCGCAACAAGATCGAAAAGCAAAGATGTCTCGCGCAAAGCCGCACTGTTTCAGAATTGCACCGGCGGCGCGGGAATGATCGTTCCCACCCCAAAGTAAGCAAAAAGGGCGATGAGATACCCGAGCAGGCCGATGATCGCCGCGGGCCTGCCCGCCAGGCCCTTAAGGTAGCGCTGGTGCAGGTAGAGACCGAAGAAGAACCAGCAGAGCGTGGTAAAAAGCTCCCTTGAGGTCCAGAGCCAGTACATGCCGTAAGCGATGAAGAACCAGACACTGCCTGCCACGAGCGCGATCGTGTAGACCGCCCACCCGTATGCGGCGAGCTGGTACTGCAGACGCTCCCGGTCCGCGTTCCCCTCGGCAAGATAGGCGATACCCGCGCATGCCGAAACCCCGAAGAATCCGTAGGACAGGTACAGGAGGAACATATGCAGCGTGAACCAGGGGGTGCGCATGAACGGAGAGATCGTGTTGATCGTCGGGAAGAGCAGCGACGCTATCGCCAGCAGGGAAACGGCCGTGATCGACGTAACCTGATACCAGGGAGAGGTGTCGGCGGCGGACAAACGCCAGTACACGACCGCCGTCGTAAAGGCCATGAACGAGACGTTATCGTGCTTTTCCGTGAGCGGGATCCCGCCGAGGACATAACCGCGGTATATGATGCTGAGGCCGTGCAGCACCAGCCCCAGAAGAAAGAGGGTGCGGCTGTGCTTTCCTTCCATCATGCCCATGCCGTAGAACAGCGCGGGAACGAGGATCGAGAAGATCGTGATGAGGGTCCGCGCTTCTTCCGCGCTCAGATCAGAAAACATGGAATGCTCCGCTGAAATGAAAATATATTCTACCGCGAAGGCGCGCGGGGCGCGATGGACGTCAAAATCTTTTTTATCTTTAATTCAGGATCTCAAGAGATTTCTTCGCGACCGTTGCGTCTTCGCGGTTCATGGGATCTTCTGCATGGAATGGTCCGGCTCAGGAGGAAAGCTTTTCCCGTGTCGCGGACGCGACACGCAGCCAGAAAATAATGCCCACGACGATCATGACCGCGGCGAGACCGTACTTCATGAAGAGGCCTGCCTGATACCCTTTCTGCGCAGCGTTCACCCATTCGAACGTGTCGAACGTCGCGATGCGGATCAGGCCGCTAACCATGATCCAGACAAGGGAGATCCAGACGAGCCGCACCATGCCGCGGTAGAGGCTCCGTGCATACGCGCGCAGCACCGGACTCTCGGCGCCGTTGTTCAGGTATTTCCGGAACAGCCAGAGCACAAGCGCGCAGGCCGGCAGCATGGCCGTTGCCACGTCGTGGAAATAATTGTTCATCAGTAAAAACGTCGCGAATCCCGGGTTCATCACTTCCGCACTCCGCATTCCGCATTCCGCATTCGAATCATCTCTTCCCGCTCACGCGCGAACTGCTTGAACGCCCTGCCCTGGGGGAACTGGACCATCCAGGAGGTGATATGGCTCATGGGGAATCCCTTCCATGACACCTGGGACATGCGCTCCAGGATCTGGGGGACCGAGAACAGGTCAGCCCGGAGCCGCACGATCGCATCTTCGCGCTCCAGCACGGACATGGTGGGATGCTCGTAGGTCGCGTGGTTGCCGTCGTAGCTGTCCCAGTCAAGACCGGGGATCAGATAGGGCTTGTAGATATCATAGAGATCGGTGCCGGGAAAGGGCGTGGTCATGACCGGATGGGCCGACACCTTCAGGTCATCACAGAGCTTGCGGATGCCGTCAAAGTCCTCACGCACATCCTGCCTGCCGCCGACCATGATGAAGAGCATGACCTCGATGCCGTGGTCGCGCACCTTTTTGATGGCGTCCCTGCGCTCGCTGCCCTGCTTGGTCACGGCCTTGTATTCCTGCAGGCTCTGCTGGTTGTTCGATTCCCAGCCCACGAGCACCGCCGTGAGGCCCGCCTTGCGCGCGTTGTTCAGCAGTTCGTGGGAGCGCGGATGCTGGATCGACGTGAGGTCGCCGGAGCCGAACCACCATTTGCGCCGCACGGTCTTTGCCATCTCCGCGTAGAGCTCGATGGAGCGGTTGACGTTCACTCCCCAGATATTGTCGTCGATGCCCCAGAAGAGATGCCGTTTGCTCGCCGCGACCTCCTCCACCACGTCCTTGATGGGACGCATGCGCACTTTTCCGCCGAAGAACTTATGGACCGAGCAGAAGGCGCAGGAGAAGGGGCAGCCGCGGGAGGTCTGGAAATAACCGTACACGTACTTGGTCTTCCAGAGGTTCGTGACCGGACGGGGCAGGTTCACCAGGTCCGAGAATGTGCCCTGGTAGGTCTGCTTGAGCGTCCCCTGCTCCGCGTCCTTCAGCAGCCCTGCCCAGATGTTCTCCGACTCTCCGAGCACCAGCGCGTCGCAGTGCTGCTTCGCCTCCTCGGGGAGCGCTGTCACATGAATGCCCCCGAGAATGACCTTCTTGCCCATGGCGCGGAGCTTGTCCGCGGTCCGGTAGACCCAGGGAGCCTGGGGCGTCAGCACGGTGAATCCGATCAGGTCCGCGTCCGCCGCCTGCGGATCAAAGGATTCCTTGTTCGCGTCAACGACCTGGACCTCGATGTCCGGCCTGAGCTGGCGCGTAAGCCCGGTCATGTATTCGAGCACCGGAGGGGCGATAGGCAGTCCCTTGGACTTCTGGCCCTTCTCGCCGAAGGGAGGGGAAACAAGCAGGAGTTTCATGGTGCACAATGTACCACAGTGCCCGCGGGAAGTTCAATTGCTTTTGGGCAGGTTAAAATGCGAACGGCCGCTGGCGCGGCCGTCACGGGAAATCCGGCGTCAGCAGCGAGGACCTAGTCCTCGCACATCATCTTGATCTTGTCGAGCACAGCCTCCGCCTCCTTCTGGTTCAGCTTCTCCACCAGCGAGCTCTTTGAAACAACGCTCATGATCTTGCTCGGCGTTTCGTAGATCACCTCGACAGTCAGGTCCGTTCCGCCTCCGTTCTGCCGGAACCCGTAATTCTCGGTGATCGGGAACCCGCCCTCCATCTTCATGCCGAACTTGGCGTTCTTCACGTTCTCGATGATCGTGCCTTTGCCGCCGAAATCCAGGCCGAGCATCCGGTACTTCCAGACAAAGGTCGTCCCCTTGTCAACCGCAGGGGAGGAAAGGTCGCGGACCTCCACAAGGCTGGTCACGTATTTCGTCCAGTTGTCGGGGCTTACGACAAAATCAAAAACCTTCTCGATCGGCGCATTGATCGTGATCGTTCTGCTGATGGTCGGCATGTACAGGTCCTCCTCTGCGGGAATGCATCTATTATAGCATATCACGGCGCGATCGCAAAATCTCCTTGCAAACGGCCATCGTTTCCTTTATGATTGGTCACGATGGAAGCGGTAAAGCACGTTATCGAGCCGCAGTATCTCGCCCAGGCCCTTGCTCAGGGTGTGACGGTCCGCATTGGCCAGATGAACAAAACGGAGCATGAAGGCATCATCCGCGAGATCGGCCGGTACGAGATCAATGTGGAAGAACAAGGCGGCACCGTGACCATCCTGAAACAGGACATCTCGTACATCCATTCCCCCCGCACCCTCATCCAGGCAGCGCCCCCCATGGAACAGGATACGGCTGCGAACCCGGAACACTCCGCTTCGATGCGGCCGAACGTCCAGCAGGAGTTCCTCGACAAGGCGATCCGCGAACGTCACGTTCTCACCCTCTTTCTCCTCACGGGCCAGCGCGTGAAAACGGTCATTGAGAACTACGATAATTTTACGCTCCTGACGCGCGAGGGTGAGCAGCAGCACCTCTATTACAAGCACGGCGTCAGCACGATCAACCGCTAGGGGCCTACCATGGAAGCAAATCTCCTCGACAAGATGTTGGCCGATTACCAGGACCGCAAGACCGCTGTCACCATCGTGCTGCAGAACCGCGCGCGGGTCTCCGGCACGATCAGGTCCTTTGACAGCTATGTCATCATCCTCGAGAACAGCAGGAGCGAGATCGTCTACCGCCACGCGGTGTCGTCCGTCTCCCCGGCAGTCAGCGCCCCGCAGCGCCCCGCGACCCGGCCGCAGGAGCAGCCCCGGCAGACGGCGAAGGAGGACAAGCGACCGGCTGCTCGTCCTGCGGCGCGGCCTGCAAAACAGAAGCACCCGAAACCCCAGCCCCGGCCGGCAACCCCGTCCGCGGAACCATCCCTGAACACCGGCATGCAGGAAGGCCTCCAGCGGTGGCTCAAGGGACAGAAGGCAAAATAACATGGACCGTCGGTCCCTGGTGCTCGCCGGCATCGCCGGCCTGCTGATCGCGCTCTCCTTTCCGTCGGCAGATATCCCGCTCCTCGCCTGGTTCGGCCTCGTTCCCCTGCTCCTCGCACTTCGTGACCGCACTCCAAAAGAGGGGTTCTGGCTCGGCGCGCTCTTCGGCATCGTCTATTTCGGCGGCACCGTCTACTGGGTGATCAACTCGGTCCACTTCTACGGCCACATCCCGCTCGTTCCCGCAGCGCTCATCACCCTGCTGCTCTGCTCCTACAATGCCCTGTACCCCGCCCTTTTCGGGGCCATCATCAGCCGCCTGCGTGCGAAGCGCCCTGCGCTCATCATCATTGCAGCGCCGGCGGTCTGGACCGGCCTCGAGCTCGCCCGCACCTACGTGTTCAGCGGTTTCCCCTGGTCGCTCCTCGGGTACAGCCAGTACCGCATGCTTCCGCTGATCCAGTTCAGCGACATCACCGGCGTCTACGGAGTCTCGTTCCTGATCGTGCTGGTGAACGCGCTGGCCGCGGGACTGATCGAGGACCGGAAGCGATATCTGCCCGCGATCGCCGGACTTGCGGTCCTTGTTGCTGCGGTCCTGTACGGATACGTCCGCCTGCAGCAGAGTTCCCCTGCCGAGGGAATAAGGATCTCGGTGATCCAAGGCAATATCGAGCAGGACAAGAAGTGGGACCCGGCGTACCAGTCCGAGGTCCTTGCCGCTTACGAACGGCTGACCAAGGGCGTGCTTGAGAAGAAGCCTGACCTCGTGATCTGGCCCGAGACCGCGACGCCCTTCTACTTTAACGGGAACTATCAGAACGATCCGGCGATGACCAGGGACCTGAAGACCTTCGTGCGGGGAATGGACGTTCCCCTGCTGTTCGGCAGCCCCTTCTACGAGCGGACCGGAGAACGTTCCTACATCCTCCGCAATACAGCCTATCTGCTCGACAGGTCAGGTGAGACCGCGGCGATCTACCACAAGATCCACCTCGTGCCGTTTGGTGAATATGTCCCCCTGAAGGACAGTCTTCTGTTCTTTGTGAATAAAATGGTTCAGGCGATCGGGGATTTTCAGGGCGGGACCGAGTACACGGTAATGAAGGTCCGGAATGGGGAAAGCAGCGGCAAGGTCGCGGTCGGGACCGTGATCTGCTATGAGATCATCTTCCCGGACCTGGTGCGGAGATTCGTGGACCAGGGCGCAACGGTGATGACGACGATAACCAACGACGCCTGGTTCGGCAGGACCGCGGCGCCGTATCAGCATTTTTCCATGGCCGTGTTCCGAGCTGTGGAGAACCGCGTTCCCGTTGCCCGCGCGGCCAATACGGGTATCTCGGGATTCATCGACGCCCAGGGCAGGATCCTCGAGACCTCGCAGATCTTCACCGAGGCCGCGCTGACCCGAACGGTCACGCCCTCGGACGGCAGCAAGACCTTCTATACCCGCTATGGCGACGTCTTCGCCTATCTCTGCGGCCTGGCAAGCCTCGTCCTGCTGGTCAACCTTCCGAAGAAGACCGCGAACACAAACTAACCGCTCCCTTCACAAGGACCCTCGCCCGGCTTTACTCCATCTTCCCCGCAAGGAACGCGCCCGTTTCTTTATCAACGGTCATGATGTGATCGCCGAAACAGTCATTGAGCTTTCGCACGATGTCGAGGCACAGGAACGGGGTCATCTCCCCCTTGGCGGGCATTGCCCGGGAGCGCTCGGATAGGAATGGGAAAATAGACCGCAAAGGCAACCGGCGCAGCGAAGAACCGGATATGGCACGGGAGCATGAAGCCAGGCTTAAAGATCGGGATCTTCTATTTCACCCTGCGGGGAGAAAGACCGTCGGTGCTATTTCTTCTGTAGCGAACCGCTCGTCCATTTGATCTCCAGCTTTCCCTGGCTGACGGCCGCATCGTAGATATCAGCGGGAGTGATGGTGCTGCGGCGGAACAGGACGTTCAGGAAAGCATGTGGCTTCGGCTCCAGACCGAGATAGCTGTGAACGCTCTTGAAACAGTAATAGACGAACTCGGAACAGCTGAACCGGTTGGCGGTCTTGATATCGTTGAACTGGAAATCATAGCACGAGCCTATCTTCCCCAGGGCCGAGCTCCGGACGATCTTGATGACGTGGGCTCTGCTGACGCTCTCACCCTTTATCAAACTGGCATGTATTGCTTCCGCATCGTCCGGAAGGGCCTTGATCAGGGACCTGTCCCTCTCTCGGTCCTGCGGTCCGAGCTTGAACTGATCATGGAGCCGCAGCACAACGAGGTAGTCGCAGCGCAGGAAGGTCAGGATGTCCTCCACGAACACGCCCCGGGTCATGGCATGGACGACCATTTGCCGTCCCTCCTGATAGTAATTTGTGTCCTTGCGGATCCTATCCTTTTCAGCATCCGAGGCAGGGAGCCAGGCTCCCGAATCATCCATGGTCTGCAGTCTTCGCGCGACGATCTGCCGGTCTTCCGGTCCTTTCAATTCGCCCAGGTACAGCGCCGCGTGGGAAAAGTATTTTCCCAGCCCCTGCCCGCCGCCGGACAGGCGGATCATGATACCGTCCAAATAGCCGTCGTACCCGCGCAGCAGGATGTCCCCGGGCTGCAGCTCGCGGTCGATCAGGTCGCGGATCTCCCTGCCTTTGATCTTATAGGAGCCCGGGTCTTCCACCAGGCTGACCGGCGAGGTGAAGTATTTCATCCTGCCGATCCAGGCGATAAAGGAATCGATACAGGCGTCGAGCTTGCCTGCGAGTCCGACGTATTTGCGATAGGGATTGTCCTTCTTCGGCCCGGGCCGGGTGATGGTATACACCACGCTGAGCGTCACCATGAGCAAGAGAGGCGACCACCAGCATTCGCGCCAGGCAGGAGAAAGGTAGAGCAGATAGGAGATCCAGCCGAACAGCAGGGTAAGAACGACCAGGTTGGTGAAAACGCTGTAACCAAAGAACAAGAGCCTGGCGATCCATGCGACTATGGCGAAGAGAAGTGTTTCGAGCTTCTTTTTCAACGGTCCCCCCGGACGGTCCAAGTAGTAAGAATGAATTCAGTTATTCCTGCCAGAGCTGATTAAAGCAGTAAGACGGGATGCCAAGACACAACGCGGCGACGGCTGAAGGATATTGATCAAAAAAGTACCGCTTCAGGATCTGCTTCAGCAAGCGACGGTCATGAGTATAGCAGAAACAGGAAAAAGGATAAAGCGAAATATCAGGCGGCAGACGGTGGAAAGAAAGCATGCGGACTTGAGCTGTTTCCCGAGGATATGGATGATGAGAAGAACAGCAGATCCTATTCTTGGTTGATTCAATATCCCGTCAACGAAAAATGCATGAAGTCCTTCTGTTTTCCCGCGATCTCTCCGCCCCAGCGAAAACCCGCTTCCTTGAACGCCAGCACGACATCGCCGTTCCGCTCGAGCGTTCCCGGCACCCCGATCCTCCACTCCCCGCCGCGCAGGAGCCTGCACTCGGGCCCGAAGGTAACACAATTGTCGTAGAGGCCGTTCAGGTCAGGATTGATGTCGATAGCCGTGCCGAAGGAGTGGTTGCTGAATTCCGTGCGGTTCCCGTCCCGGTCCACCGGGCCCCGCGACTTGATCACGCGGTATCCCACGACCGACGTAATCGGCGCTCCGCGTCGCAGAAGGTCCTCCAGGACACCCCGCACCCGCGGCGCAACCTTATAACAGACGGAAAAAGAAGGAAGCGGCGGCAATTCGATCCGCACCTGGTCCTCGCTGCAGACCGTACAGCCCGTTGCGGGATCGGTCTCTTGCGGAGTGAGATCTTCCCGGGACCGCTGAACGTTCTTCTTCAGCACGCTGCTTTTCTGGTTCACGTTCCAGACCAGCATCTCATAGGTGCACTCCCGGTTTTGCTGCTCCGTGCGTCCTTCTTTCGCACTGATCATGAAGCAACATGCCAATACGCCGCAAAGAACCAGGGTCTTGGACCTCGGCCGGCCGTCTATCTTCAGCATCGTGAGTTCACCGCCCTTTCCCCCTCAGGGACACCAGATTATTCCACTGCTTTGATTACGACCTCCCGCACCGAGGACCTTCCGAGATCGTCAACTGCCCGCAGGGACACTTTCCCGGTTCGCGGCGTCCAGAACAGCATTTTCCCGCTCATCGATTCCCCAAGATAGGTCTCGTTCGCGAACCAATGGATCTTCCGCGTATCAGCATCGGTTACCGCGCTCAGGGGCAGACGCTCCTCTGCAATCTTTTCAAGGCGAAGACTGTACACGAGCCCCTCTCGCGGTGAAGTTATCCTCGGCCCCGCGCCTCGCGCTGCCGTGTCCTCTATCTTGCAGCCCGGTTCGTAGGGCGGAGGTATTTTGCGCGGAATCCCCGCCTGTCGGAATATGGCGTGAAGGTCCGACGGCCAGAACTCATAAACAGCAGGTTTCGTTCCCGGCGCGTTATCCGCGCAAGACCGGAGGCCGGTCCTGCTGTTTACGAAAATCCTGCGGTGGACATCACACTTGGAAATCGGCGATTTTCCCGGAATGAACCAGGTGCCGACCCGGTGATCGCAGTCCGTTCCCGGGAGCCCGCCGGACAGGGCGCAAACCTCGACTTTTGTCAGGTTCAGTTCTGCAAGATTGCTGCTTCGCGATTTGCGCATCTCCGGGTCCTGCGATTTGAGCGAATCAATGATCTCGAAAAAGAGCGGCGCAGCAGCGTCGCGGCCCACAAATACCGGATTGCCCTCTCCGTCGAAATTCCCGATCCAGACCGCGATCACATAAGGGCCGGCGATCCCGATCGACCAGGCATCGCGAAATCCGAAGGACGTGCCTGTTTTCCAGGAAACAGGAAAGGCATTGCGCACCCAGTCCGATCGATACCCATGGTCGGGCGCGGGATTGGCTGCGAGCATGTCGAGCACCAGAAAAGCCGCTTCCTTGCTGAGCAGAGACATTGTCTCGCCATCATTCTGTCCTGTATGGAACTTGAGCGGTTTCAGCGTGCCGTCGTTCACCAGCATGGCATAGAGCTGCACCAGCTCCTCCATGGTCACTTCCGCGCTGCCCAGTGCCAGGGACATGCCGTAGAAAGCCTCGTCCTTCATGCGCGTGATCCCGGCTTTCAGAAGAAACCCGTGCAGCCCCGGAGAAGCAAGTTTCGATGCGATCTCCACCGCGGGCACGTTCCTGCTTTTGACCAACGCGTCCCGGGCTTTTACGGGTCCCAGGAACTCATTGTCGAAGTTCTCGGGATTATACGCTCCGAAGCTCATGGGAGCGTCCTTAAGCATGGTGAGCGGATGGATGATCCCCTGGTCAAGGCCCATTCCGTAAATGAACGGCTTGAGCGCCGAACCGGGCGAGCGCTTGGCCCGGGCCCCGTTCACCTGCCCGTCGATCGACTGATCAAAGAAATTCGCTGACCCGACCAGAGCCCTGACCTCAAGGGTCCTCGCATCAACGAGCATGGCGACCGCGTTCCTGATCCCCCGCTGTTTGTTCGCCTCAACATAGCTCCGCACATGCCGCTCGAACAGCGTCTGGAGCTTGAGATCGACCGTGGTATTGATCACCGGATCAAAAGGATCGAGTTCGCGCACCTCGTTCACGAAGTGCGGAGCCCGGAAAGGCAGATCACCGGGCCGTTTGAGCGAGACAGGCTGGTTTACCAATGCCTTCTGATCCTCGTCCTTTGGGTATTTTGCAGCCCACTTGGCAAAGAGCACTTTCCGCGCCTGATCAAGATCCGGACGCGGGCTGATGCCATTATCTCCCAGACGAACCATCCTGCGCGCCGGGCTCTGCGGAATGACACTCAGGGTGATCGCGTCTGCGAGCGTCAGCTTGTCCGCGTTCTTGTGGAAGTATACGAGACTTGCTGCACCCGCGCCCTCGATATTGAGGCCATAAGGGGCAAAATTGAGATAGGCTTCCAGTATTTCGTTCTTCGAGTAGAGCAGTTCGAGCCAGAGAGCGGCAAGTATCTGCGTGGTCTTTCCCGAGATGGTGCGGGAGTTGATATCGTACTTGATCCGCGCCAGTTGCATGGTGATCGTGGATCCGCCGATCTTCCGGTCACGCTTTACATAGGTGTGCCAGATGGCGCGAACGAGCGATGATGGGCTCACGCCTGGATGGAACCGGAACCATTTGTCCTCATGGAGCAGCGTGGTCCTGGCCAGGACCGGCGAAATGGATGTGAGCGGGAGCCAGAGCCGATACTTGTCATCGCGCGACAGGGTCAGTCGAAGAAGCTTGCCGTTCCGATCATAGATCGCCTGGGAGAAGCTTACGTCGGATTTGAGGGAGGGGGAAAGCAGGCGGAAAAGCACGAGGGTGATTAAGGTTATGGCAGCGAAGCGAACAATATGTTTTCTATTCTTCAATAACATGCTCAGTATCGAGAACTTCTCGAAGTGCCTATCAATACGAAATCAGCGTTACACCTACTAACCTGCAGTTTCCGTCTGGTGAAACAATAAACAATTACGGAACGAAACTGACATATGAACGACGCGGGTCCCGCGCCGCCTTCTGGCGCGTCGCGGTGTGCCTCGTTAGAATCAGTTATGTTCTGGGTCAAGCAGAACTGAAAGAAAATTCACTTCATCTCTGGAACTGACGTCAAACTGTTGAATTCTTTTCTCGTGATAACCTCTTGCAGAAACGGCAATATCAACGTTCTTGATCTGTCTTTCTGGATCTGGAAATGTAAAATCTGCTGTTCCAACCCAGGTAGTCTTTTGTTTCTTATCTCGCACAGTCACCAGTGCACCTTTTATCGGCTTCTTGCGATCTGTATTGTCATGCACTATTACATTGATCCGGCATTCAGAATCCTTTAATTTCCCACCTAATAAAACGCCGAGAAACTCCACGCCACCAACGCGTTTATCTTTGAGTATGTCCAGTACCAGATCGCCATATTGCGGATCGTCAAGAATAATGTTTGTTTCAAATTGCCACGAAGAACCAGGTTGGTTTGCGCGATATGGATCAACAAAGTGCAGCATGGGAATCTCACCGGAAACTTGAGTGCAGTTCTTCAGCGATTCATGAAGCCATTGTTCCTTTGGTAATTGATCTTTAGCTAAAGCAACTAGCCAGGTCGGATCATACGGTTGCCATGATTTCTTTTTTATCTGGTTTTGCAACCACACGATTGGATACGTTAAGTAAAGTTTGATTTTTACCAAGAGAGGTATCTTCATAGGAATCTTTATCCGGACTAACGACGCCGGTCACGCGCCGCCTTTAGCGCGTCGCTCTGTACCGGCTGGTTTTTTTTGACTGTTTTGCTATTTGCTCCAAGTAATTTCGACGGGATCTTTCAGCTTTAATATCGCATCCAATTTTCTGATCAATTCTGCAGGTGGTTTTTCTTCCTTTTTGAACAGTTCAAACGTCATGCTGTTAAAATAGAAGTCGTTGTCGTCCATTCCGTTTTGAAGGAACTTCTTTCGCAGATAATTTATCTCATCGTTTGTTAGTGTGCCTAATTCAGCATTGTTTTCTTTGTCCTTGACTCTATAATCGCCGGCCGGTAGATCGATGAATTTATCTAGCTTCTTCTTTGCGCCTTTTCTCTCACTGACTCCAGAGAAGAACTGATATGCGAGTTCCGCTAGCAAAGATAAGAGAAACAGGGGAACAGCAACCCAATCCAAAAGTCCGCTGAGTGCAGTGCTGAAAATTCCGCCTAAAAAAATCGCAATCAAGGAGCCAAAGGATACTCGCGATACAATCCTGAGTGTTTTGAGTGTTTTTGGTGTCATAAGGCTAAGCACCGTGAATATGTATCAACTTTAAAAATAACGCCCGTGTCACGCACTGCCTTGGGACGCGTCGCTGTGGACGCGGTTATTAGGTGGCAGTTTCTTTTTAACAGGGCACATAACGACCACTTGTGTGCCCTGGGTCCTTTGACGAATTTCAATTATCATTGCAAGTCTGGTGGGTTTCGCGCCGATCTACCCGACCTGCAACTATTCTCATTCGCTGGACGGTACAAAGGCGTTTGTTCTATCAAGCGTGATGGAGTGATATGCTTTCCCTTTATTAAAAATTTCTGTTCCAACTAGCCAGCCTGTTTTTCTTTCATAATACATTCTCTCAAACAATTCTTTTCCATGTGTAATATCAACTATCCAAACATCCCAGGTCTTCCACCTTCCTTTCTTTATTACTCTTCCTTTAAATTCGTCATGAAAGATATAAGTATATACATGCTCTATATGCTTCCCTTTAGTCCAGAATATTTCAGGCAACCATAATTCGGTCAATACCTTTTCTGAGCTATCAAAGTGCTTATGCGGGCCCGGAAACGACATCACGCCTAACTCAAGAACTGATGTAACGTATCCGTTTGTATCAACCAATAAAGTATAATCATTAATTTCAGTGCTTTTCTCAGATGCATGCCCGAAATTAATAATATTTTTTATCAAAATCCAACCGCTTTTTTTGTCTTCATGTATCTCAAATGAATAAACACCTGATCGATCATCAGGAGAATATTTAAAAAACAGATCATCCTTAAAGGGCAAAGTACTCTCTTGACTGGAAAAGGAATTAATCCTCATCAAGAAAACACAGCAGACACAAAAGATAATTATTTATTTCTTCATATTCTTAACGATTTTAGCAAGAATGGTGCCTGTAAGTCTTCTAGCTATACCTATTTCGCTTGAATTAGTCGTTGTAATCTGCAATCCGTACTGCCTTCATTGAATCTCTACTTCAGGAAGTATTAACCGATTGCGACGGATACGAGTATATCAGAAGTGTGCAGTCCGATAAAGTTAAAATATATCTAAAAAACGATAATGCTTTGACACCTACAAGTGTGCAATGAGCGACGAGTCTATTAAATAACAAATTACGGCTGAAATATGAAGCGGGGGGTCACACGACGACATAAGGCGCGATGCTGTGGACCACGGATTATTTAAAGAGTTTCTTTTGGAGGGGTTCTTCGTGGCGATGAACTTTAAGAATGGCGTATTCAGTTTTAAGGGAATTATTCTCGATACGCTGAATGCGTTCAAGATCCACGATAAGGACGTCACCCTTACCAAAACGCCTACCCGCATTGACATCGGCAATGAAATTATCATCAAGCAGGGAAACATTGAAGGAATGATTGCCGTCACTGACACGCCATTTGTTTCCGTCTTTAAATACAACAGATTCAATAAGGAGCATTGCATTCGGGATAATGGATGGTGTGGACACCTCACGAACCACCGCGCTTACGATAACAGACGAATCTACCTTCACAAGAGGAATAGGAATATCGCCAAGCTCCGTCTGGAAAGTAACATTGCTGTCAGGCAAAAGCGCACGCGCAGCTTTAACTTGATTCAGCGCGACAGACACTTCATCAACTGAGGGAGGCTCGTAACCGATCATCTTTGTCGGAGTGGATTCATACAAAGGCTTCAGTTCGTTAATGACGGATTCAATGCCGTCTCTGTCTGAATCGTACTTTTCAAGCAACTTGTGTTTTCCCTTTACGAGGAGTGCGCCGAGCCACTTCTTCCAGTCGGGATTCTTTATTAGTTCGTCAGGGACGTTGCGAAGTCCACGGGCGAGAAGGAGTTTCAAAGAAGAATGTTGAACGTCGTTCAGAATGGAGACCGGCTCAAGCGTGGTATCAATGCTGGACAAAAGCGAATGGTCAACGTAATCGAAAGAATGAACCATTTGCAATGCGCCTTGAAGAATTTTAGCGGCTTCACTTTTGCCTGGTTGATATTGAATGATGAGTGCGATTTCGCCTTCGATTGATTCAACAGGTAAATCGCGTATAGGTTCATTGATTTTCATGGACGCATTGTAGCACAGTTCAAAACATACAGTAAAGCAAATACGGAGACGGCCATGAACGGTTCGAGCGGCATTGGTTTTGCTGGACACATTACAGTCGTTTTTATCATTCTGAAACTCACGTACTATAGTGGTAGGCTAGGTCTCCGCTATGGATCAACGCTATCATCGCTGTAATTGTACTCGGAATTGTATTGCGGGTCAAAATCTAACGTCGAAAATAACGGGAGTCCAAATAGCCGGCGAAGCCGGCTGTTTGGACGACCCTGCTGATCGCAGTGCTATACATTTTCAAAACAAATGAATAAATCTGTTCACTATGAATATGGCTACAGTTACCAAGCCAATAACAAATATTGCCGATAATGAGAACGCTAGAGCTTTTAAGAGCGCATTTTGCCCTTCACGGTTCTTGGCCAGCGCATTGAGCTTGCGATGGACCTTGTCTTGTAGTGTTGGGTCAACCTTCTTCCAAACCGAATAGACAAAATAGATCAAATTTCCAATGACTGGCAGGGAATAGCAAAACTGCCGAATCAATCTATCGTCTTCCTCGGGATTTCTCACGCCGGCCAACAAACCTTCTAGTCTTGCTCTGATTGTGGCAACTTCTGCCGCACTAGCACTTTGGCCCAATTCTTTTAGAGAATCATCGATTGAATCAATTTCGCGAATTTTTGACCTCACCTCAGCGAAGTATACCTCTCTCATTCTTTTGAGAAGGAGTATGTTTCCCTCTCGTTCAATTATTTTCTTTAAATTCTGCAGCTCTTTTTCATAGAGATCTTTTGCATCTTCAACAGTTTTAGCTTCTTCTTCCTTCTCCTTGATTAGAGCGGCGCTCAGAATGCGTTCGATTTGAAGTTCATTTTTTACTGAAGACGCTTTGCTTGCAAAAAAGCCTGCACCAACCCCAAGTATCCCGGTGGCCAGTGAAAACTGATTTGGGCTGGTGCCAAGATAGATATAAGCAACGTACATCCCGACTAGACAAATGAGGCTGAGGAAGGCAAATATGCTAGCTTTCAACGAGCACCACCTTTCAATAAATAACTCGGCGCTGACGCGCCGCCTTTGGCGCGTCGCCGCTGCGCCAGGTCAGATCAGTAGTAAATGCGTAGCATCAACTAAACAATTATAGTAATAAATCAGAAGTCATTCTGTTTGATTGGCCCTCGTCAAGTTTAAAAGCCCACGTGTTACCGCGATATTTATAAGCTAGGATTTGATCATTCTTAACTTCTTCAGTGTAAGAGAAAAACCGGTTGAAATTTGACTTATCAGTGTCCCAATGCAACGCTGCAAGCAGTGACGCAATAGTTCTATCTTTGTCGCGATAGGGCGCACCATCTTGTCCTATTCGAGTAAAACGACCGTCAGTTGAATACCATCCGTATGTTGAGATAAACTTATTACCATGCTTCTCTGAACCATACACATCGCCAATTTCGCATTCATTATAAATTAACATTTTATTTAATACTGGGAATGCATCTCCATCGGTCGGATTTAATCGAGATTTGTAGAAATTAGAGATACGCTCTCTGATGCGAGATGGATTTGTCGTTAGTTTTCCACCTTGTTTAGACTGAATCTTCCAGGCCATTACATACATGCCGGGACGAGCGCAAAGCTCCTGGTGATGCTCTCGGTAAAATATCTGTGATTGACGCCATTTAGAACCGAAATCGAAAAAAGATTCTAGCGTGGCATCTACTTCAGTTATTGATAGCGATCCTTTTACTTCTATCATAGCTTTTACTGATTCAGGTCTTACAACAACAAAATCATCGTCACGAAATATCGCTGGGACATTTGAGGAATCGAAAACAAGAATATCGCACTGCTTGGATACATTGAATGCGCTTTGGTTATGCGGATCAAAGTGCGTTCGACTCTTTGGATTAATATTCTCGGCAGGGAATAGGACAAAGCCGGTACCGACTTCGTATTTCTTGGGCAAGAAATCACGTAGAGTGTTCGCAAGGAGACGCTCTTTGTAGCCGCCTAATGACGGATAGTGCGCACTGCCAATTGCTTTCTCCAGCAAATCTACTTTTGAAGAGAAACTTTCTCCAATTAATGCAGAATACCCTGTTAGATCAATTTCAGTCATTTTGATTATTTACCTCGGCGATGTGCAGCACTAACACCGCTGTTTGCGGCGTGCTTGCGCGACCCTCACGGCGGCGTTGTTAGATAAGTTAAAGTAATCAACTCTTCTTGAAATGCGCTTGAAGCTGTTTCGCAAGATTTCGAACGGCAGAGTTTGCTGTCCACTCTTGAGCAAACAAAGTCATGCTGCCATCGTCCTGAAGATTTGGCGGTACAGGGCACGCCTGCCTGTGGCTCGAAACGGCACAAGCCCAAAATACGCCACCGAAAAGCATCATATAAACATGATGGCCTCCAATTGTGGAGCCGCCAGGAAGGAGCATCAAGTCGTCCTTGAATCGGCCATCTGTGTTTTTCAAAGCAAGCCCAGTGATGGGGTAGATATCAGGTGCCCCGGGGTCGTCCTCCAGGATTCGACGCCTCAGTTTTTCTGAATGACTACCTAACGAAACATCTGCGAATACTTCTAGTCCGGAAACATCCGCACGCCACAATATTGATAGATGGAATAGTTTGAATTTGTTGTAGTCGAGACCACTGATACGTACGATCGGGCCATCGAGATACTGTGGCCTCAAGGGCCTAGAAAACCATATATCGGCAAAATAATCTTCTAACCGTTGAAATCTAGCTTCACATGCATCGCAGAACAGATGATTCCAAAATCCCTTTCTTCGATAACCATGTCTGGGTTTTTTAGCTTCAAACATGACGGCCGAGTGGTCGGCGTCATATACCGGTTTAAAAACGAACTCCGGTACGATATGCGACTTGCGCAGTGTTGCCTCTTGTCGACATAATTTACATTGATCCATCTGATTATCAAATCCAACCAGTGTATTTCTATCCGTAAACCGTTTCGATATGAACGGATTTCCGTTATTATCGATCTTAGCAATAAAAATGCCAGATACTTACAAACCAGATGAGCAGACAGCTCTTTGGATGTTTAAAAGAAGTGCTACCAAAATTACGGAATATAATCTATATCAGCCAATCACGTTCTCCCGGTGTAAATTTCAGGAAGAAACCTTCTTCCACGTGCATGCAATTATCAATAACTAACAATGACTCCTTAAGTCCAATCCCATCTCTCCCGCACCCGCATCAACCGGCCCATGCACTATTGGAGTGCTGTCTATCGATATGGCAATCATCGTTACGCCGGATATACCGTCAACCCCAGGCCGCGAAAGTCCTTGTCGAAACTCAGACAGGGAATGCCGCCGAGGATGCCGGTTACGGCGACATACGACAGTGCATCGCAATAGGACAAACGTCTCTCCCTTCCGAACTTTTTAAAAACCTTCTCGGTTGTTTGACGCACGGAATCGTCGTAGCGAACGACCATGAGCGAGGGTTTGACGGTGTCGAGAAACTGCACTGCCAGCCGATAGTCCGCCCGGTACCTGAGCAGCGTTATAGTTTCACTTATCACGTCCCAGGTGGTGCAGAGCGTCAGCGCGTTCTCTTTGCAGAACTCAAGGATATCGCCTGCCCGGTCGTAATTCGCGTCCTCCGGAACAAGCGCGGCAAAGAAGAACGACGTATCGCAGAATGCCTTCCGGTCCGGAAAGTTCATGGCTTCTTCTCAGCAACGTAGAGATGATCTTTCACGTTCTCGGAGATCGGATACTTTTTGGACGCCCGCTTCTCGCCTGTCTTTTTCCGCAGCTTCAAAAGGCCCTCGGCCGCCGCGCCCGGCTTGACAAGTGGTGAGGTCCTGATCTCGGCAACGACCTCGTCATGCACGGTCACCTGATACACGGTATCAGGCGCGGTCCGTAGCGATTTGATGATGCCGGGCAGTCTCTTCCGGGCCTCGGATATGGAAATTACGGTCTTCATTGCCTATCCTCTCTGGTTCCTGATAATGTACAAATTGTACAATTACTATATCAGGACTAAAGCTGCATGTCACGCGTTTTTTTCATTGATCCCAAGCGTGGTCACCATGCCTCAACCGGTCCAATGTTCACATCTTCAGCTGGAAATATGCACTTCAGGCGATGTTACCTGACAGGAAGAAATCAACACGCGTCACCCTATATATAATCCGTCTACTCCACCCCGAATGTCGCAGATTTGAGTACAACCCCTGCCTCGTCCAGCACATCAACCTTCCATTCGCCTTTTTTCCCGGTAATCATCTTATAGCTCCAGGTACGCCAGCGCGCGGCCTTTTTGATCTGACCCGCCTGTTCATCCTTTTTCCCGCCATAGGTCCAGACATAGGTAATCTTCTGGTCCTTTGCTACGTCCGCGAGTTCGAGATAACAGTAGACCTTGTCCTTCGATGCAGGGAACGTTGTGCTGACGTGAACCGGCTGCCGGTCCTGGATCGATCCGGCAAAAAGCATGCGCGAAACAGTGAGAGACGCCGCCGAAGACGGCGCAGCTTTGGCAGTCGCAACAGGTGCGGACGGAGCAGGAGCCTTGGCAGGCGCTGCTGGCGCGGCAGGAGGAGTCGGCGTTTGAGCGGACATTGAGGGTGGGACTGACGCCTGGGTCGGCGTAAGCGCTGAAGCAGGGACCGATGCCGGCGCAGTATCTGTCCCCGGCGCAGGAG
>Ga0224495_10000176_pt1 | contig 51181 bp, 38 predicted proteins | sample SF_Jul11_sed_USG_FD_168128 | JGI IMG/M metagenome (GOLD analysis project Ga0224495, IMG submission 168128) | Sediment microbial communities from San Francisco Bay, California, United States - SF_Jul11_sed_USGS_4_1 | ecosystem: Environmental > Aquatic > Marine > Sediment | place: USA: California...
ATTAATGAATGGTTATGTTACAGTCAGTCTCGGTGTCTCATCTGTAATTCCTGGAGAGGAGGATGATCGTTTTGATATCATCAAAAACGCAGATAAAGCTTTATATTCAGCCAAGAAGTGCGGTAAAAACAGGGTTGAAGTGTTCGGGCAATAGTTTTCCTTGCTGGTTTTTTTAATTTTCTGCATAGACAACTGCAGCAGTATGAAACAGGTCAGCATGAGCAAGAAAAATGTCTACTAGTTCTGGATCGAGAGACTTCCCCTTTTCATCGTTAATGATGGAAGTGGCCATTTCATGCGAGTAAGCAGGCTTATACACTCTTTCAGAGATTAAGGCGTCATACATATCCGCAAGGGACATCAGGCGGGCAGCACCCGGAATTTTATTTCCAGCAAGTTTATCAGGGTAGCCATTGCCATCCCATCTTTCATGATGATGCTTGATAATCTCTTTGGCGGTTGTTAGAAACCCTTCATCAGCCAAACCCTCGGTTGCAATATGTATTGCATCAGCTCCGATTGTTGTATGGGTTTTCATGATGTTAAATTCTTCTTCTGTCAATGGGGCAGGCTTGTTCAGAATGTGGTCCGGAATTCCTATTTTTCCAATATCATGCAACGGTGCGCTTTTGTAAATATATCCCTTTTTTTCCAGTGTAAGCGAGCGAGAAAGCTCGCTATGATCTTTTATATTATCGAGTAAAATTTTTATATAAATTTGAGTTCTTTTAATGTGATTGGATGTGGATTTATCTCTGGATTCCACAAGAGCAGCAAGACTTAAAACAGTTGCGTCCTGAATTTCAATAATTTTTTTATTTTTTTCTATTACTTTTGTTTTCAAGTCTATATTTTGAGAATTTAAAAGTTCGTCACGTTCATATCGGGTTTTTATGACAGAGAGATTAAACATGGAATCATTTATCAGCTCTTCAATAATTGTTAAATCTTTTTCATAAAAAGAGTTTTTTTGCGGTGAGTAGAGAGCCAGTGCCCCAATTACCCTGTTTTGAAGAATTAATGGAATTGTTGCAGATGATCTCAAACCATATTTTTTTGCATCATTTTTCCATGGTTGAAACTGTTGATTATTTTCAAGGTCATTAAAAATTTGATTTTTTTTTGTTTTAATTGCCATTCCGCTGGGCCCAAAACTGGTGATGTCGTCACCCCAGGTAACGACAATGTTTTTTATATATTCTATCGCTTCTCCAGAAGCTGCCACAGCAGTAACGGTTTTATTTGCATTATTCTGTGCGATGCCTATCCATGCGAGTTTTAAATCGAGGACTTTAATCAGGTTGTCACATAGTGTATTGTAAATATCATTTTCATTAAGGGCATATATAAGTTTTTTTCTGCCTTCGTGAATGGCCTTTATAATTTTTGTATTTCTTTTGTTTGCTGTGTAAAATTGCCAGCTAAACCAGATCATGATCAGGGAAAAGAGGGCCAAAGCAAAGGGGAAAATTATGACCAATATAAGATACTCCTGTTTTTGATCAGCAATTACTTTTATCTCATGATCAAAGAGGGCGACCTGTAATGTTTTTATTTTATTAGATAACTGTTGCAGACTTTTGTTGATGGAAACATAGCCAGCGATTGCAGAAGTGGTTGTTATTGCATTTATATCTTTAGTTAAAATTTGAATATGCTCACTCAAATCTTTTATTTGCCTGCTAAAATCAGTTGAATTATTAATGAGGTAACTTATTTCGTGAAATAGACGGTCGGCCTGGTATCCAATCTGATAAAGACCATTGCTGATTTGGAAAGTTTTTTGATGAGGTTCGGTTGTAAGTGATTCAATGTTTTTTATGGATTCTAAAAGCTGGGGAAAGCGGACAGCGGAAAAAAAAACAAAGTAGTAATCTGTAGATTCATCTATATGTGCAAGGTGAGTGTTGTAATAGATTTTTCTTGCGATATCCATGAGCATGTCAATTTGCAGAGAGTGTTCTTTGTATATAAATTCTTTTGAAATTGTTGGTTCTTTATGTTTGACCAGTAGTTGTGAAACTATTGAATCCAGAGTAGATTCATTGTTTTTCTGCACCTCTGGTATGGTTGAAAAATCTGAAATTTGATTTGCAGCCTCCATGGAGAGGGCTTCTACTTGAGTAGAGTCCTTGCCATTGTATTCAAGTTCGCGAATTATCTGTAGCTGGTATATGGTATTTAATACTGTTCTTATATTTTGGATTCCTGAATATTCTGTCGAGAGGGTGTAGTAGTTTTCTAATACTTTCTGATAAAATAAAAATGTAAAAAAAAGAAGTGTAGAAGCTGACAAATAAAATAGTATGATCCATATTCTTTTTATTATGTAATCGTATGTTTTTATCATATGAACAAGTCTAATTGTGCAACCAAAATGGAATATTGTTTTTCCAGCATAGTGTCAAGGAGTTTTAAATAATTTTGGGGAATTTCATGTGCATTGTTATCTATATCGATTAATTTAAATCTATCGATATAGTATTGACAGGGTAGCAGTTGTTTGGAGGTTATACTATGTCGAATCGTTATCTTGAAATTTTAAAAAACCGCACAATTCTTTTTGATGGAGCAATGGGTACCCAGATACAAAAGTGTAATCTGCATGCTCATGATTTTGGCGGAGAACACCTTGAGGGCGCAAATGATCATCTTGTTATAACCAGACCTGATATAATAGAACAAATTTATAGAGAATATTTATCTGCCGGTGCGGATGTTTTAGAGACCAACTCTTTTGGATCAAACAGGTTAAAACTTGAAGAGTATAAACTTGAAGATGTAAGAGAACACAATGTTTCTGCCGCACAACTGGCAAGAAAGGTGGCAGATGAGTTTTCAACTCCAGAAAGGCCTCGTTTTGTATTTGGCTCTATTGGCCCAACTGGTATGCTTCCCTCGTCTACAGATCCGGATCTTTCCAATATAACTTTTGATCAGCTTTATAATTTATTTGAGGAGCAATCCTATCATTTAATCGAGGGTGGAGTAGATGGTCTTCTGATCGAGACTTCACAGGATATTCTGGAGGTAAAAGCTGCTATTAATGGTTGCCGTGATGCAATCGCTCGCGCAGCCAAAGATAAATTAATTAAAAATGAATCTGATATCGTAGTTCAATGCCAGATAACTCTGGATGCAACCGGAAGAATGCTTCTGGGTACTGATGTCAAGGCGGCACTTGCTATATTAGAACCTTTGTCTGTAGATGTAATTGGAATTAATTGTTCCACTGGTCCGCATGAGATGCGTGACTCTGTAAGATATCTTCTTGAAAATTCGTCCAAACCAATTTCTGTAATTCCCAATGCGGGAATGCCTGTAAATGTGGATGGGCATGCAGCTTATAACATGGATCCTGATACATTTGCCCGTGAGATTTTCTCTTTTATAAAAGACTTTGGATTGCAGGTGAGTGGCGGCTGTTGTGGAACTACTCCGGATCATATTCGCGCATTAAGGAAAATGATTGATGAACATTCTGATGTAAAGCCCAGATTGCCGCAAAAAAATAAATTACCTTTAGTCGCTTCTGCAATAACTTCGGCATCTTTGTTTCAGGAACCAGCTCCTGCAATTATCGGAGAGCGTTTGAATGCCCAGGGTTCCCGAAAAATGAAAGACCTCTTGCTTGCAGATGATCTTGATTCCATGCTTACAATTGCCCGTGATCAGGAGGAGGGTGGAGCTCATATTCTTGATGTTTGTCTTGCAGCAAATGAGAGAGATGATGAGGCGCAAACAATGCAACGTCTCGTGAAGGTTTTATCAGGTTCTGTTTCCTTGCCTTTGATGGTTGATTCTACGGAGGTATCGGTTATAGAGTCGGCCCTGAAAGCGATTCCTGGAAGACCTGTTGTGAATTCTATTAATCTTGAGGGTGATGGAAAAAGTAAAATTCATTCGGTGATGCCTCTCGTAAAAAAATATGGAGCAGCTGTGGTTGCTTTGACAATTGATGAAAAAGGAATGGCAGACACTGTAGAATGGAAACTTGAGGTCGCCCGCAGAATTCATAAAATTGTGGTAGAAGAATATGGATTAAATCCGCATGATATTTTGTTTGATTGTTTGACTTTTACTCTTGCGACAGGTGATGAGAAATATAACCGTTCTGCAATTGAGACTCTTGATGCAATAAAAAAAGTAAAACAAGAGTTGCCCGGAGTCTTTACAACGCTTGGTTTATCTAATATTTCTTTTGGATTTACTCCGGCAGCCCGGAAGGTATTAAATTCTGTCTTTTTGTTTCATGCAGTTAAATATGGTCTCGATACTGCTATACTAAACCCTAAAGATATAATTCCCTATGGTCAATTAACGCAAGAGGATATTACAACGGCAGAGGATCTGATTTTTTATAAAAAACCTGATGCATTGCAGAATTTTATCGCTCATTTTGATAATAGAAAAATTGATTCAGGTGAGAAAAAAACAGATAAAAAAGAATTAATGAGCAAAATGGCTCCCGCAGAAAGAATACATTATCAGATTGTAAATAGAATTTCTGAAGAGGTAGATACTGTACTTGCGGAAGTGTTGAAAAATCACACTGCGATTGATACCATTAATAATATACTTTTACCCGCCATGAAAGAGGTAGGTGAAAAATTTGGGTCAGGTGAGCTGATATTACCTTTTGTTCTGCAGTCTGCCGAGGTTATGAAAAAATCTGTGGCATATGTAGAACAATTTCTTGATAAAAATGATAGTGCCAGTAAAGGAACAATTGTTCTGGCGACAGTCTATGGTGATGTGCATGATATTGGAAAAAATCTGGTCAAGACAATTTTATCAAATAACGGATTTAACGTAGTTGACCTCGGCAAACAGGTGCCTGTTTCCAATATTATCGAAGAGGCAAAAAAAAGTCAGGCTATTGCAATTGGACTTTCCGCACTTCTTGTTTCTACATCCAAGCAGATGGGTATTTGTGTGGATGAATTAAAAAAAGAATCTCTGGCCTTTCCGGTAATTGTGGGTGGTGCGGCAATTAATCGAAAATATTCTTACCAGATCAGTTTTCCATCGGGTGGTGCATATTATGATCCTGGTGTATTTTATGCCAAAGATGCTTTTGAAGGTCTTAATATTGCCAATCAACTTGCTTCGCAGGAGACGAGGTCCCATTTACTTGAAGATGTTCGTCAACATGCTTTAAAGTCGATCAAGGTAACAGATATATCTGATACTGCAGAAGAAGATAATACCGCAAGAAGTAGTATTATTCAAGAGAGTCCCCTATTAAAACCACCTTTTCTGGGAAGAAAAGTATTGCGTAATATCTCTTTTCAGGAAATTTTTAATATTATAGATAAAAACTATCTTTTTAAATTTAAATGGGGTGTACGAACTCGTGGTGAGGAGTATGCAACACAGATAAAAGAAATTTTTATGCCCAAGCTGCTTTCGCTTGCTGAAGAGGCACAAAAAAATAATTGGCTCTCTCTGGATCTTGTTTACGGATATTACAGGGCACGCTCAGAAAAAAATACGATCACTCTGTACGATGAGTCGGGATTAGAGTTGGAGCAATTTGCATTTCCAAGACAAAAAAATGATGAAAAATTATCTTTGTCAGATTATATTTCTGATAAAAAAGATGACTATCTTGCTCTGACAGCGGTAACTGCAGGTCAGATCTCGGCAGACATCATAAACCAGTTGCAAGAGGCGGGTGAACTGGAAAAATCGTACCTTTTTGCTGGCTTTTCCACACAGATGGCCGAAGGGTTGGCAGAATATATTCATCGTGAAATTCGAAAAGAGTGGGGAATTGGCAATAATGGTCTTCGTTACTCTTTTGGATATCCTGCATGTCCGGAGCTGAAAGATCAGGAGAAGCTGTATCGTCTGCTCAGGCCTCAGGAGATAAATCTTGGCCTGACGGAAGCATGGCAGATGATTCCTGAACAGAGTACCAGCGCACTGATTTTTCAACATCCGCAATGCACCTATTTTAAAATATAAATGATATTTCAGGAGTAAAATGAAAATAGCTGCCAGGTTGCCTTTTTCTTTAAGCACATATTATAGAAAATAGTTGCCAATAGCCGTGATTTAACTATATTAGTAACTATGAATGTAGATATCGCAACCTTATGGGCAAAGTTTAATCCGAACTATAAATTTATGTTTATTCAGTTTCCTATCTTTCTGGTATTGTTGTTTGTTGTGCAGAAATGGCAGACCAGAAACCTTCTTAAAAGCAGTAACCTGGCCCCTTCTTTTGAACTCTCTGATCTTGATGGAAACAAAGTATCTTTATCAGATTTTAAAGGAAAATCTCTTGCCATCTATTTTTTTGCTCCCTGGTGCGGGGTGTGTAAGGCAAGCTCTTTTAATGTAGCCCGCTATTACAGCTCAATTGATGCATCTAAAAAAGAGGTAATCGCTATTGGTCTTGCCTATAACAGTGCGAGCGAAATAAAAGAATTTGCAAAAAAACATGATTTAAATATGAAAGTATTAATAGGAAATGATCAGATTATGGCCGATTATAAAATTAACGGATTTCCTACATTTTATTTTGTAGATGAAGAGTCTAAAATTGTATCGAATACAATTGGTTTTACCACAAAAACGGGCATGATGCTTCGCAATTAATAATAGTAACCAATATTAACAAAAAATCTGTACCCGGAAGGGTTGTATTGTTTAATGTAGTTGCTGTAATCTTCGATACTGTCATTGTAAGGGGGTTTTGTATCTTTGCTTTTAGTGTATTTCCAGCTGCCTGTTGACTGGGCAAATAGATATTCACCCCCGATTATGGAGTAGAGATTTTCTCCGAGAAGATATTTCCAGCCGCCATAAAATGAGGCTGAGCCTCTCATGGAAGAGACACTCAGTGTATCGCTGGTTGTAATATTGCCATATTTGTCGCTAACTCCCAGATAATTGGTATTGGTATCAGGAACGCGCATATTGGTTGAGGCAGAGAGCATTTGAAATCCCAGCGATGAGCCCACAGTTAAAAAGTGAGAGCGAACAAGGTGTATGTTATAACGAAGTTCAAGGTTTATTCCTATACGACTATATGGATCAACACCCAGAAAATCCATTCCAAAGCCAATCTGACCAATGTTACCATAAAAAAGCTTGAATCCAAGAATGGTTGTAAGATCTTTTGTTGAAAAGGTGCTTTCTATGGGTGCATAGTTGGCAAGCGCAGAATAGATCTCAAATGTTGCACGGGCATAATATTTTTCTACCGCAGATTGATCCTGTGCATTGACAGGCATTGAATATTTTAAAATGTTAGCTTCAGCATACTCCTCTTTAACTTTTGAAATTTCGATTAAACCTGCATCTTCTTTGACTTTTTTAACAGCGTTTCCCGTATTGATTTCAGAAACGTACTTTAAAATATAGCGTTGGCCTTTTTCAACGCCCTGATTACTTCCTTTTCCTATTTTTAAGGTTCCATACCGAACATCAAATATGCTGGAAACTATGGGAAAGAGTCGTTTAAGTGCTTCGGAAACTTTGCCTTGCAGAGCGGCAATGGCAGAGATTCTGCTTTGCTGATAATTTTCATCTGTTGCTGAGGAGTTGACGTTTTGAATTTCCGTTTCACCTCCTTCTTTAATTTTAGTCACTTTGACCTGTGCTATTACGGAAGTTTCATATGTTACTTTTGTTACTGTATTATTATTACTATCTGTATAGGTATTTATTTTTTTGACTGGTCCCATCACATTAACATTTGCAAGTTCGACAAAAAAATCAATGTTTTTAATCATAAGATCCGATGTATCAAAGTTTTCTGTTATTCCGGATTGACGTCTTTCCCATTCTTCGAGAATTTTCGGTATATCTTTTTCAGCGACTAGAATAAACCTTTTATCTTTTCCCAGGTGGGCCTGCAGCATATAACTGAGGTCTTCACCTGATGAGGGTATAATGGCAACCTGAAATCTCTCCGTGTTACTTTGTGCGACTGCAAAAAGTTTGGTCGTTGATAATAAAAGTACGGTTGTGAATAAAATTTTGATCAGTTTATTTTTTATTTTCATTTATTTTATACCTTTATCTAATTTGATTAATGAATCAGCTATATAAATAATTAAAGAGTTTGTCAAGAAAAAAAGAGTTTTTGTTTTTGTTAATTAAGAAGGGGCAAGCCTGCCCCGAGTCTGTTGAAAAACTCTCGACAGGAACAAGAAAATAGTCTTCGGGTTTTCATCGAGATATTATTTCCTCCAATTACCGGCTTTGACATTTTATGCTCTCCTGAATTCAAGTAACCTGGAGATGTTATGAGCAATACATCTTTCACCCCATTCAACCTGGACTCTCGGCAGCCGGCGTCTTAAAAATTGGGACGCATTTCTGATCTCCTTGATAATGCCAAAAACACCCTCGACAACCTCAAATCTGCGGGCATAAATTTTCTTGCCCTCCGGCGAAGCGAGTTTTTCCCGCATTCGTAATGTCAACACTCCGCCCACTGGCGACATTCTCGTTTTATTGGACTGGCCATAGTGGGCAACCATTTTATGTTTTACAGACTGGTAGTTTTTTTGAGGAAGATGAACTTCTTTTCGCGGCTTGCCGCCTGCACAAGTAACTTGATATCTGCATTTATGACAACCGTCTTTTCGGTACATCCTGTAATCTGTTCCATTTAATTTTTTTATCCGCCGGTAAGTCAGAAATTCGCCGTTCGGGCATTTTAAAACATCTGATTTTGCATTGTATTCAAATTTAAAAAGCTGGTCATCTTTTTCTTTGCGATCTTCGGGTTTGACCTTGCCGCCCATCTCCCTGGCAAGTTCACGATCGGGCATGTACAAATCCAGATTGTCCAACTTTTCCAGATTGCCTTCGGAGGCATAGCCGCAATCAAGAACATATTTTATGGGCTCCTCTTTTTCTGGCATCACCGCATTTTTTAATTCTTCGGTGGCGTTGACCATCCCCACGGCGCAATTGCTATCCGATTGATCCGTTACGCCTTCCTGGTGAACAATCATTTTGCTTTTGGCATCGACGACTCTCTGCGCGTTGGTCAAGATCGCGGGCAAGATTGCGCATGGAGATATTTCCATACAGCAGAGAATAAATTATAATCGCAAGCATTCTGTCTACCGGCATTGTCAGCCTGCTGCATCCAGAAAATAATAAAGAGAAGAGTCATTTGCATAGCCATGATCAAATTCGCTCAAATCAAACATGCGGACCAATTCCAGCAGACGCGACAAAAAATGATCTTCTGGAAAAAGTTCCGAAAAATTCAAAGTTACGATTCGATATTGATCTATATCCGGATTTTTATAACGTGCTATAACATCAGATGGGATAATTATATACCCTGTCGAGAGTTTTTCAACAGACTCCCTCTTCGCCGGCACAAAGTTGCCGGCTACTCCTCGTCAAATTGTTGGGACGCAGGGTCACGCGTCGACAGGCTCAGCGACCAAGACCCCTGCCGTACATGGCGCCCCCGCCAGCCGCACGTGGTTGCGTACCCCCCCATATTTTCTGCATTGACATAAGCAGGGTGATTCAAAATGGGCGCACAATTTTTTGTATCTAACAAATCCAGAACTATACCAGGATGCACAAAAAATGTTTCATGCCCGGATGGCATCGCATGAATATGTATTTAGTGCGATTGGAAACCAACATTTCTATTCAGAATGCCATAGTCAAGGATTAAGATTTACCGGATATTTATTTTTTCAGTATATTGTTGATTTCGGTTTTTAATTTTTTCGAGGATCTCCGAATTGGAAATCATGCCAAGAGATTTTCCTCCGGAGTACAAAACGGAATGTTCTTTTCCCAGCGAGACTCCCACGTCAGCTTCTTTGGACTCGCCGGGTCCATTGACCACGCAGCCCATGACGGCGATCCGAACCGGCGTTTTTAAATCCGCAAACATGGCCTTTACCTGTTCGGCGTAATCGGCCACATTGGCTTCGGCCCGACCGCAGGTAGGACAGGAAATCACTGTCGCTCCGTATTGTTTCAAGCCCAGCGAACGAAGAATTTCCCGACCGGCTTCTACTTCCTTAATCGACGATTCGGTGAGGCTCACACGGATGGTATCGCCAATGCCTTCAGCTAATAATGTCCCGATGCCGAGAATAGATTTTGTAAGCCCCTGCAGGCCGCTTCCGGATTCTGTGATTCCCAGATGGAGGGGATAATCTACTTTCCGGGAAAGTTTGCGATAGGCCAATGGTCATGGGCACATCGGAACTTTTCATCGACACAATGATTTATTCAAACTTCATTTTTTCCAGAGTGCGTATGTTTATATTGCGCTTTCGACCATGGCATCGGCGCATGGATAGACATACTTTTTTATAATAGTTTTTTCGAGGGAGCCAGCATTGACGCCAATGCGGATGGGAACTTTATGAGCGCGGGCGCAATCAACAACTTTCGCCAGTTTGCTTTCGTCGCCGATGTTTCCGGGATTCACCCGGACCTTGGAGACCCCGGCTTCCATGGATAAGATCGCCAGCTCGTGATCAAAGTGGATGTCGGCCACAAGAGGCAAATGGGATGCCTGTACAATTTGTGGCAAAACTTCAGCGGCCTTTTTGGTGTTCACGGCCAGCCGGACAATTTCGCAGCCTGCCTTTTCGAGACCTTCGATTTGCTCTATAACCGCTTCCATGTTTTCTGTGGGCAGCTTGATCATGGATTGAACGCTCACAGGATGCTCGCCCCCAATGCCCAGCGGAACCGATTTATGACGCAAGATCACTTCTCTGGTTTTTTTCCGGTCAAGATTCTGCATAAAGCAAAACCCCGTCACGATTCGCAACGGTCAATTAAATATTCAATTGGGCTCGGGAATGCAGGGAATGGTGAATTTACAACAATTCATCAAAAATTATTATCAAAATCACACCTGGGGGTGATGCGAAACTGTTATTTGGAAAATATTCAGGTTGACTTTTGTAATAAAGGCTGTTAATAAATATTAAATTCTTTATAAAAAAAAGAAGTTAATAAATTACCAGAGAAACTTTTTGTTTAAAATAAATTAAACTGGAAGCTATCTCCAGGTAATAAAAATTTAAGGAGAGAAAAATGAGAAAAACAAATTTATTAATTTTTGGATTAACTGTAAGCATGTTTGCCAATTGCGGTGGCGGAGGTGCTGCTGCCAGTAATCTTGTTAAATGGCGAAACGAAGGAAAAAATCTTGCCATTGTTTGCGATATTAAAATAAGTAAACCAGGAAAAGCATATGAAACTCAATATGGAACGGTTGTTCAAGATGCGAAGATGGGAGGGAAGGCGGTAAGATTTGGAGAGTGGAATGCAACGGAAACAGCACTCTACAAGAAATGGGCGAATAATCAGTGTCAGGATTTATTGACATTTTTAAAAAAATCCGTGAATTATTCCAATGTTGAAATAGTTGATCCAAATACTGTGCCAAAAAAAGAGGGCGAATTTTTTGGAATGAAAAATACCTATGCTGATTATTCCCAGACAAGGTTTGATTACATCTGGTTATTAACAATTGAAGCTACGAAAAAGGTGGAAGCCACAGGCCAGGGAGCAGCTGAAAAGCATGCTAATTTTAAATGTGGAGCATGTGCAAATTTCATAACAAAAGTTCGCGCCTATTATCACGTGGAAGACTGGTCGGATAAAAACAGCAGCGCTAAATCTGTACCATTTCAGGATCTATTCTTTGCAACAGGAGGAAATGGTTTTGGCACTATAAAAGACTTTGCACCTAATTTTGATAAAATAAATGAATCAGATTTTATACCATTAACAGAAGATTACATTAATGAAGCACAATCGAAAATTAAAAGCAAGTATGATAACATTCAAAAAAAAGTTGATGAGCTAAATGCCAAAAAAAAGTAAATGAAATTTAAATGGAGCCATGGTATGCCCTGGCTCCATTGGCAATATTATTATGTTAAATATATGCACTAAATTCTTGCAAGGCAAATATTCACTCCGCGGGCGCGGATACTCAGCGTCCTGGTTTTTTCCAACGCTGCATTTGCTGCAGAATCAAAAAACCTCCGCTAGTAAAAAGACGAGTTGTTATTCTGGATTTTGTCAATACCCAGACTGGCGACCTCCTGTCTCGGTTGTGACAAAAATCGTGAATCGAATGGGGTAGCGAAAAATCTTTTATTTTATTTTTTTAAAAATAAAATAAAAATTTGGAGCGCAGGGGCGCTGCCCCTTTTAATTATGTTAAAATCTAAAACACTTTATTTCCGCGATGCAGAATATAAACTACAAATTGTATAAAAAAAATGTCAGCTGCTGAAGTTTTCCCCGGTCTGTTTGCGTAACAGACTGATTTCTGTCGATTGTTTTGGCGTAGATTCGTTTAAGATGTGACTTGTAGGTATTGATAGATATTGACGCTATGCTCCTGATCTCGGTCGGCTTTTTGCCATCGGCAATCAAACGGCATATGGCAACTTCTGCCGGCGAAAGAAAATACTGCAGAATCAAAGTTTCTTTAAAAATATCTGCTGACTGATTTATATTTTTTGATTTCATGGATCTATTGATCAATTCTTTGCGGCCTGCCATGATCTCCTGTGTTTTTGCCATTGCCTTTTTAAACCGCGCCTCGGTGACCGGCTTCACGATGTAATCGGCCACGTTGAGTTCAAAGGCTGCAAGAGCCTGCTTGCTGTCTCCGGTAATTAAAATCACGGGGCAATGTACAATACCGGCTTTTAAAAGATCGAAAGAGTCGGCATCTGGCAGGTGCAGGTCTAAAAACAACAGATCAAAGTTTTGTTTTGATAGCAACTCACGTGCTTCAGCAATGCTTGAAGCAATTTTTGGCGCATAAAATTCCGGATAATTTTTTATGTACGACGCAATTATTCTGGCTGAATATATTTCATCTTCCACTATCATGCTGCGGTAAAATTTACTCATTTTCTTTATATCTCCGGGGATTCTCTTTGGCCCTTCCTTGGTTATGGTTATTGCTTTCTTCTGGAAATCTGAATCAAGGTTTTTACACCACCCGATTTTAACGTATCGATAGATACCAAGACTCTTGAATAATGATGATCCAGTCTCTGGCGGATATTTTCCAGCGAACCTTCCGGCTTGACTTTGATATCGCCGGAGATTCCATCGTCGCTTATGTTCAGGATCAAGCCATCTTCTGACATTTCTGCAGACATGGTAATGGACAATACGTTCTTTTCTTTTTTACCCCGGGAAACATTTTGCGGTCTTGCATGCTTGAAACAATTTTCGATCAGGGTCTGCAAGGTCAGCGGCGGAATCGGAAAAGCCGATGCATGGTTATCGAGACTTACATTCAATTTGTATTTTTTACCTCTTCTTTTGTTCATGATCCCAAAATACTTTTGCGCAAATTGCCATTCTTCTTTCAGGGGCACCAGATCTTTTTCGACATAGTATGTCATGTACTCGTATATTTCAGCCAGATCGCCCACGGTTTTTTTGACTGCTTTTTTATCTTCCTGTAGCATGCCCAACACCATGTTTAGCGAGTTGTATAAAAAATGGGGGTTGACCTTGCCCTGCAGATTTAAAAATTCCAGTTTTTTTATCTGGCTCTCTTTTTCAAGATTCGTCTGCCGCATGATGTTGATTCGATAACCCAGGGCAAGAGAAAAAAGCAGGGCCTCCAGGGCGCTCCCCAGTTGCAGTGAGTAATTTCCCTCGCTGAGCACAGCTACATAGATATCAAAAATTTTTAACTCCTGGACTACTATTCCCAGGATAAACAAAAACGTCGCAGCCAGATAATATCGCGCAGCATGATATTGAAACGATAATAATAAACTGATGACAAACGAAAGCAATGTGGAAATAATAATGAACAATCCGATCAATTGTGTCGCTTTTTCAAAACCAATCAAGGGATACAAAAATGATGGAACGAAAAACAGGGCAATTAAAACATGATATAAAATATATACTCGGGGATAATGATTTTTGACCGGCAACAGAGATGTGGTAAATAAAATGGAACAAGGCCAGGCAATGGCTGCCCCAAAGACAACGACATAATGCCATAGCTCAAAATGATTGGGAGCAATATGCAACTGAAACAAACCATCCAGCGTACTTTGCGCAAGAATATACACCAGCATATAAATCACGTAATACAAATAGGCCCGGTCCCGTATGGCAAAATAAACAAAGGCATTGTAGATGAGCATGGAGAGCATGATGCCGTAATATATACCCAGAATGAGCGTGTTGCGATAGTCCTTTTCTATGATGGAAGCAGCGGAATGCAAGGTAGCGCTCAATTCAATCGTGTTTGTGGAAGGTTTTAGATTAAAATATATGGAATATTTTTTGCCTAACGTGCCAAAATTACCCAATGGAAACATCTCATTTTTATGTTTCACAACACGCGTTCCAAAGGAAACCCAGTCGTTCTGGTGAAAACTTCGAATAATTTTTCTGTCGGCGACAATATATACATTCATTTCACCGGACAGCCTGGTGGATTTGAAAAATAAAAACCACTCATTTTTTGACGATTCATTGCGCAAATCAAACTTGCCCCATACCTTGTGTGAAATGATTCCGAAATTGGCATCGTCTCTATGGGCAAACAGTTGCCTTTTGGGTTCGGCATCTTTTGCTATCGCCTGCTCTATGGTCAAACTGCCATCTACATCTTCGTAAAAAGAGAGATATGGAGTAACCTCCACAGATTCAAGATCACGCGTCAGATTTATCTGAGTTTCAGCAAATATAGAGGTATAAAGCGAAAGTATTAAAAGGTAGAACAAGATTCGATAGGCATACATATTGTTTTTTAAGGTCACACCTGAGTGTGATAAATTTCAAGCGATTTAAGGCAAAACAGTTTGCAGTGTCAACAAGAAAACAGGGTTAACTGATGTAATCAGGGCTTTTATGCAGTTTGTTTGCACAAAGAATTACTTATTAAAACAAACCAGTTGCAATACAAAATCGCTCTTCTTAATAGACTTTCTTGAACCACCATCATGAATTTAAGAAGAACGACTTTTGTTTTTGGACACAGTTTTAAATGCAGTATAATATTTGATTACGGTGATATTATAATTGTATTACCACCAACTGCGACATATTGTAAGCCACCATTGTGGGTAATACCTGTTAAGTAGTTTACGCCTGATACTTGGGCTGTCCATGTAACTCCATCTACTGATGTAAGAATATTACCAGTATTACCTACTACAAAAAACTTTGTTCCATCCCAGATAATATCGTTTAGTATACTGGTTGTACCTGATATTTGCGCTGTCCAGTTTACAGCATCAGGTGATGTTGTAATATATCCCCCAAAACCAACTGAAACCAGCAGAGTACCATTTGTTGCAATCTTTTGGAGAGGTTGAGTAGATGCTACACCTGCATAGTTTGAATTCCATGTAATACCATCTACCGATGTATATATTGCTGATAAATTACTTTGAGCCCCTACTGCTATAAACTTGGCACCATTCCATGTTACACCTTTAAAATCCTGACCTAAATCTTGCCTGGTCCATGTAACTCCATCTGTGGAAGTAACAATTACGCCGACCCAAATAGTACTAATCCCCCACGACATTCGTTGTCCAACGCCGACAGCAACAAAGGTAGTGCCATTGTATGCAATGTCATATAATGCTGTATATTCATTATAGACATATGTTTCTCTCCAGGTTTCTGTCCAATTTTTACCATCATTGGAGGTTAATATTCTACCAATACCAGTAGAATACTCAAAACCACCTACTGCAACGTATTTTGTGCCAGTCCAGATTACTTTATTTAGTTGGTTATCACGACTTATAGTGCCATTGCTGTAGATTGACCAATTCAAACCATCTGCTGATTTTGCAAACTCACCTCTAATACCTACAGCAAGATACTCATTATTGCCCCATACAACTGAAGTAAGGGTAATCGGAAGTGCTTGATAACCGACAGGTTGCTGTATTGACCAGACAATACCATCAGTTGATTTTATCAAACTATTACCGGTTACAGCAATAAACTGTGTACCTGACCATAAAACAGATTTAGGATAAATATTTGTTCCTATCGATTGTTTTGTCCAGTTCACTAAATCAGTTGAAGTTAAAATACCTTGTAAACAAGTAAGCACATAGGTTGTTCCATCCCAGGCAATTGAATCAGAGAAAGAGCATGGTATATTCAATTGTACACTAATCCAGTTAACACCATCAACCGAAGTGGATAAACTAGAATTCCCGGTCAAAGCAATCGCAACAGTAACAAACTTAGTTCCGTTCCATATTACTGATTGCAAAGTGTCGGCACTCCCTGCAACCCTTGCAGTCCATGTAACTCCATCTGGCGAGGTCAGAATAGTTCCACTTACTCCAACAACGACAAATTGTGTCCCACTCCAGATAACTGAAGTTAAGTTGTTGAGAGTGCCCGAAGTCTGGGTTGTCCAGGTAACTCCATTGGGCGAGGTCAGAATAGTTCCACTTACTCCAACAACGACAAATTGTGTCCCACTCCAGATAACTGAAGTTAAGTTGTTGAGAGTACCCGATGTCTGGGTTGTCCATGTAACTCCATCTGGCGAGGTCAGTATGGTTCCATTTGAGCCAACGACCACAAATTGTGTTCCGCTCCATATTACTGATAGCAAATTGTTGACACTCCCTGAAGTCCTTGTAGTCCATGTAACTCCATCTGGGGAGGTATATATAGTACCATCACTTTTAACACCAACATATAATGAACCACTCCATGCTATATTATTCAAGGTAGCGCTTTTATGTACAGTAAACCAGTTAACTCCAGGTGTCCCACCTGCTGTATGGTTTGCATATGTTGCATAGTTTGTTGATGCGCTGACATCAATAGATGCCAAACTTTCACCACTGGTATTGATTGCAGTAACAATATAGGAATACAAGGTACTACCAGCTGCGAGAGGCGTATCAATATAAGGCGGCTGGACATTGCCGGCAGCCAAAGTAACGCCTGTCAGGGTTGAACCATAATAAATATTGTACCCCGTCGCACCGGCTACCACATTCCAGTTCAATGTAATCTGATTTGTCCCGCCTATGGCAGATAAACCTGCCGGAGCAGCCATTGGTGTTGCGCTTACTTCATTGGAAGGTATTCCATACCCTCCACTATTCCAGGGAATAACCATATAGTAATATGTATTACCATTTGCGAAGTTCCAATCGAGAGTTAAGCTATGATCAACAGTGGTTCCATTTACCGAGCCTGAAATATTATCTACATAACCCATGGTATTATATCCCAGTGTGCTGTTTACAGTCGTCACCCCGGGACTTGTACTGAAATATACATAATACTTGCTTGCCCCGTTTACGGCAGGCCAGGTTAATGTTACTTTGTCGGTCGTTGATGTTGCGGTTAAAGCCGGTGCAGTTAATGATACATTGCCGCTTACTTCATTCGATTGCATCCCGTTGCCACCATTATTATACGGAATTACTATATAATAATAAGTCGTATTTAGAGAAAACGCGACATCTGTGACTAACGTATGAGTTTTAGATGTACCGGTAAGGTACCAACTATTATTTGCCGTTGTTATTGTTACACCAGGGCTTGTCCCATAATACAAATAATAACCCGTCGCACCGTTTACTGCGGTCCAGGTCAAGCTTAAACTATCAGTAAGTGCTGTAACCGTTAAAACAGGTGCTGAAATATTCGGTGTTGCGCTTACCTCACTCGATGCGGTCTCACCTCCAAGATTTACAGCAGTTACTATATAATAATACGTTGTGCCATTTTGACGTGATGAATGGACATAAGGAGATGTCACATTGGACAATTTTCCAGTAAAACTTACTGTTGAGACGCCAGTTGAAGTACCAAAGTAAATATTATACGAGTCTGCTCCGGGAATAGCTGTCCAGGAAATTGTAACATCTCTTGTACCGTCTCCCGGAGTAGCAGATACTCCAGTTGGCGCTCCGGGCATCGGAGGAAGCGGGGTTGCCCCACTGATGGAAGAACAAGCGCTTTCTCCATAACCATTTACGGCGCTTGCCCTGTAATAGTAGTGTGTTCCATTGGATAATCCTATATCATTGTATGGCGATGTTACTGATGTAATCTTCGTAGCAAAGGCACAATCAAAATAGGCTGTAGTTGATGAATATAAATTATAAGAAGTTGCATCTGACACACTATTCCATGTTATAGTCACCATAGAATCCCCTGGTGTTACGCTTAAACCAGTAGGTGCATTAGGTATTGTTCCACTACTTGCTGTTCCACTACTACCTGCTCCGCTGCAACTGCCTGCAAAAAGCGTGGCTGTTAAAACCATCATGACTATAACTATATTTTTTTTCATAACTCCTCCCGAACCTGACCTCAAAGTTTATATAGAATATTTTCCATAGAACATACCTGAAAAGCAGGCTTTGTCAACAGTAATATATTTTTAGAACACAATTTGTCTCACCCCTTGGTGTGATTTTGATAATTATTTCTGCAAATATTCCTAATAATTCTTTAAAATGTTTTTTATAGAACTAAAAGCAACCTTCAAGGTTTGAGTGCATTATTTCAAACAACCGTGATGGATTTATGAAGCAATATGTGCCGTTATAAGATAAATATGAAAAAAATTGTTGTAAAACAGGTGAAATATATTATATTATCCTTATATAATAAAAATTTCAGTGTAAGAGCATTACGTTATATATTTTACCAAATCGTTGTTTCTATAGCAGGTGGCGTAAAGCTTTTTTAAGGTTTTAAATGAGCAAAAAAAGTTTAGTGCAGTATTTGCCTGTTATTGATGAGGAGCTTATCGGAAATATCTTAAGTGTCTGGAAAGAAAAATACCCTGAATCAGGGGTTCTTGCTCTTATTTCGGAAGCTCAAAAAGAGCGTGTCACAGATATTCAGCATATCTTTAAAAATAAAGCAATGCCTCTTCTTGGTGCCATATTTCCTGAATTAATTTATGAAGAAAAATTTTGCAAAGAAGGCATCTGGCTTCTCTGTTTTCCTGAACTGCCCTTTTATATATTAGAGGAGAATCTGCCTCAAGAAGAAAAAGAGGCAGAGAGAATCTGTGACGAAATAACAACTCAAATTCGTGAGCATCTGAATCATGACCTTGAAGTAACTTTGTACATGATTTTTGATGTTATGGTTCCCAATATCAGTGCGATTCTGGAAAAACTTTATTTTTCTCTGGCGAACAGGGTACATTATGGCGGAGGTAATGCCGGAAGCGAAACTTTTCAGCCGATGCCCTGTCTTTTTGACTCAACGCGCCTGGTTGGTAACGGAGTGTTGTTGATTTTGTTAAAAAAACATTGCGGAGCAATTGTGGAACACGGGTACAGGGCTCCAGAGCAGACTGTATATGCGACATCAACAACAGGAAATCGAATAAACCAGATTAACTGGATGCATGCTTATGATGTTTATAAAGATCTGGTTTTTTCAAAATACGGAGTAGAGATTACGCCTGAAAATTTTTATCAATATTCAGTTCATTTTCCGTTTGGAATCGTACGTGCCAATCATCACGTAGTGGTTCGTATTCCTGTAACTCTTTCTGAAGATGGATCTTTGCATTGTGCAGGAGAGGTGCCCTCGAATTCGGTATTAACTCTTCTGGATGCACCAGATGTAAATTCAGATGAAACTGTAGGTGCATTGACAAAAAGTTTAAATTCTCTTAATGGAGGGGCAAAGGGACGGGATATGTTTATGCTTTATTGTGCAGGAAGGCGCCTGCACATGGGGTTACCTGCTGCCGAAGCCGAGCTTCGAAAACTGGCAGATAGTTCCGGGGTAAAACTGATTGCGGGTGCTCTATCTCTTGGCGAAATTGGTGGCTCAACAACCCGTGGATATCCTTTGTTTCATAATGCTGCCCTTGTTGCCTCTTACTGGTATAAGTCAGAGAGCTGAGTATGGCAAATGATCTGATATTACCTGTTTTATATGATCTTGCTGTTGCCATAGGTAATGAAGTAAGTCTGCACCCTCTTTTAAATCGTTTTTTACAACGTTTACTCTATTATACCTCTTATCCTGCAGGTTTTATTTCTCTTGATCTGAATTTGGACAAAGGAACTGACAAAACAGAACCGGTCAGAATCGATGCGGCTATAGGTGATTATGAGCTGGTGGGTCGCATTGGTACCACAATGAATGTTCCCACCGCATTATTTTCAGGGGGCGCACATACTGAAACGAATCGGGCTGATTTGCTTAAAGTTTTTTCAAATAACAAAATTCAATACCACTCGTATTTCAGGTTGCCGATTGAAAATATCGGCATGGTTGTCTTGATTGCCCCTGAAATTCCCGAGACATCTTTACCTTTAACGAGAATGTTTCAGCCTGTGATGGCGAATCTGGCAAGAGCAATTACTCTTTGCCGAAGCAACGATGCATTTACTGCAGGTATTCTTGCTGAACGTAATTTGATGGCAATGGTTTTTGAGGGAAGTCATGCAGGGGTTATTTTTACTGATGCCCGGGGAAATATCGTTGATGTGAATTCAGCATTCAAACGTATGACAGTTTTTTCAAAAGAAGAGGTTGTGGGTAAAAATATCAAATGGCTCGCTCCTGACTTGTTTGATGATGAGTTTGAATTTAATGTGTTATGGCAGAATTTATTGAATAATGGATATCATGAGGGTGAGATATGGCAACTGAGAAAAAATGGTGAAACCTTTCCCACATGGATAAGTGCCAATCCTGTTTTAAGCAGTAACAGTGTATTAACAAATTATGTTTTTATATTTTCGGATATCAGTAAACGCAAAGACGCAGAAAAGCAGATACATCATCTTGCTTTTTTTGATCCATTAACCGGGGTTCCTAACCGCAGGCTCTTTATGGATCGGCTGCAGAAGGCAATTGCTTCAAGTGAGCGAAATAAAAAATATGGGGCAGTTCTGTTTCTTGACCTGGATCATTTTAAAATATTAAATGATATGAAGGGGCATGATTTTGGCGATTTACTTTTGATCGAAGCGGCAAAAAGAATCAAGAATGTAATACGCAATGTGGATACTGTTGCAAGGCTGGGGGGCGATGAATTTGTCGTAATACTCGAGTCATTAAATGATACGGCTTCCATAGCAGGAGCAGAGGCTAAGGGTATTGCAGAAAAAATTCTTTTGGAATTAAACCGGTCTTATGAATTGAAAGGTTATCATTATAATGGCACCACCAGTATGGGGATAATGCTTTTTAAAGATCAGGAAAAGCAAATCGATGATCTGCTGCGATATGCGGATATGGCGATGTATCATGCCAAAACAAATGGCCGCAATACATTCCGGTTTTTTGATCCACAGATGCAGTCAGCAATTGAAAAGCGCTCACGCCTTGAAGAGGAATTGTATAAAGCCCTTGAAAACAACGAATTTCGTCTCTACTATCAGATACAGGTTGACCGTAATTGCCATCCTATCGGAGCAGAAGTGTTATTGCGGTGGGAGCATCCGCTGCGGGGAGTGATTTGCCCTGCAGAGTTTATTCCGGTTGCTGAAGAGACAGGCTTGATTGTGCCGATAGGTCTGTGGGTTTTTGAGATGGCATGCAGACAGCTCTGCCAATGGAGTCATAATGGTCTGGGAAATCTTCAACTTTCTGTAAATGTAAGTGCCCGTCAATTGCATGAAGAGAGTTTTGTGCATAAAGTAAAGAATATTCTGCACAACAGCAGAGCTAATCCGTTAAACCTTAAAATTGAACTTACCGAAAGTGTCGTTCTGGATTATATAGATGAAGTAATTGAAAAAATGGAACATCTGAAGAAACTTGGAATAGGTTTTTCGGTCGATGATTTTGGCACGGGCTACTCATCACTTCAATATCTGAAAAAATTACCGATTGAACAGATTAAAATTGACAGATCTTTTCTTGTTGATATTCATAATGATACCAATAATGCAATTCTGGTACAAACTATTATTGCCATGGGAAAATCTCTTGAATTAAAAGTAATCGCTGAAGGGGTTGAAAATGAAGATCAGCTCGAGTTTCTGGATGCACGCAGGTGTCACGCATATCAGGGATATCTGTTTGGAGCTCCCATGTCTCTGGAACAGTTGGAATCTCTTGTTCAAAAGAATGATTTTGCCCTGAAGTATAGCCATATTCTACATAGTTAACTGGTTCGGTATAGATGAAAAGAAAAAGATCTTTTTTTTAGTTAAAACAAGATCATAGATAAAAACAAAATCTGCGATGATCTTTAAACAACTTTTTTTAAACGTAAAAAATTACCATGCGCTCACTACGCTCAGATGTTCAGGCGATCGAAAATGACCATAAAAATAGAGTATAGAAGCTCTCAGGGATAGTCGATAAAAATATAAAACAGTCTGGCAAATAGATTGACACACTGCTTTTTAAAAAACTTTTGCAGATTCACACCGCTTTGGGTGAGAAATTTTAGAGGAAGGAACGTATATGGCATTTAAACATTACCCCCAGATGCACCTGTGGCATTCACTTGAAGTGGGAAGCGGAGCACCAGCAGTGGTTAACGCTGTAATCGAAATTACGAAGGGTTCAAAGGTAAAGTATGAGCTCGATAAAAAGAGCGGTCTGATTATGGTAGACCGTATATTGTACGGACCTTTCGCTTATCCTGAAAATTATGGATTTATACCTAAAACCTATTGTGAAGATGGCGATCCGCTTGATATGGTTTTAATCTGCAATGAACCTCTATATCCGCGGACCCTTGCAGAGTGCAGGGTGATTGGCGCAATGGAGATGCTTGATAATGGCGAGATGGATGATAAAATTATCGGTGTTCTTACTAAAGATCCATTTTATAAAAAAATTCAGGATATTTCAGATCTTCCTTCCGTGCTTCTCGATGAGTTGAAAGAGTTTTTTCAGATTTATAAAAATCTTGAAAAAAAGTCGGTCCAGGTAAAAGACTTTTATAACAAAGAGAAAGCGCAGCAGCTTGTTAAAGATGCTCTTTTGCTGTATGAAAAACACAGTGAGGATCTTGTTCAAAAAGATCTCTCCAGATAATATTTACATAATTCAGGCCGGGTCGTAACGTCTGTAATAAACTGCGTTGCGACCGCGCTGTTTTTTTATTCGCCCGTATCTACTCGTTGTTTAACTGCGAAACCATGTTTTGTAAATGATCGGCATGCTGGGCCATTTTTTGAGATGCAGTTGCAAGCTCTTCTGATGATGCTGCCGAAGAGTTTGTTACACTCGATAACTGCAGCATAACCTCATTTATTTGCGTAATTCCATTTGCCTGAAATCTTGATGATTGAGCAATGGTTTCTACCAGGCTTGATGTTTTAGAAACAGAATTAACAATTTCGTTAAGCACATTTTCAGCTTTTTCAGATACGCTTGAGCTGTTTTTTGCGAGGCTGCCGATATCTTGTGCGGCCTTTTGGGTATTTTCTGCAAGTTTTCTGACCTCGGTTGCCACGACAGAAAAACCAGCTCCATGTTTTCCCGCTCTGGCAGCTTCGATAGCAGCATTTAAAGCAAGTAAATTTGTCTGGTAAGCAATATCATCAATCATCTTTATTTTTTCGGTAATGATATTCATGGTTCCGATCATCTCTTTTACTGCAATGCTTCCTTCGTTTGCCATTTTGCTCGAATCAGAGGCGAGGGTATTCGTGTGACTTGCATTTTCAGCAGTTGTTTTTATGGATTCGAGGAGTTCATTGATAGAAGATGCCATATGGGAGCTGTCGCTGCCGGCTGCAGAGATGGCATTTAACTCATTTGCTGTAGAGTTAACCTGCATGGCGATCTGGTGTACTTCATGTGTGGTAGTTTGTACCTTTTGAAGCATATCTTTTTGTGTGTTTCCCAGTGTTTCATTCTGGCGCAGAAGTGTTTCTGTTCGTACCAATTCATTTTTATTCTTTATTGCCATGAAAACAAGAACAAAGGCTTCAAATACCACGAATGCGGCATGAATCAAAACAATATTGAATCCGCTTCTGGTTTCAAATACATAGACAGGATATTTCCAGTACTGTAAAAGATCAAAAGAAAGATGATGAACTGCAATTACAGCAGATGCTACAATAACAGGTACCCAGTCGCGGTAAAAGAGCATAAAAGCAAGAAGAACAAAAACAAAAAAGTGAACTTCAATAAAACCATGCGCCTGGTGGATCATTAAGCCGGTAAAAACCATGAATGCGGCGCCAAAAAAGGAGCTGCTTAAGCGTGATGCAGGCATTAAAAACGAGATAATGATCGGAGCAAATGCAGTTGGAATACCTATGAGTATTGTCAGGTTGAGGGTATTGTAGAGAAAAGACATTCCAAAAGATACGGCAAGTAAAAAGAGACTTATATAACGGAGTATAATATCACCCTCTTTTCGTACTCTCTTCAGTAAATTAAAGTCATTCATTTTTTTCATTTCTTTCATTTTGTTTGTTCCTTGTTGTTGCTTTCTATGGGACAAAAACACCCAAAATCAGACAAATTTATATTGGACACATTTTTTTTTGTTGATAATGCGTAAATGATTTTTTCTACATAACTGTCTTTTCCTGTTCCACAATAGTAGTCTGAAGAGTAGGGTCCAAAATAGGCCAGCCTGCCTTGTTTATCTACGACAGCAACGGAGGGGGTGGCAGGTATAAAATCCTGGAGCTGTAGAGATGGGTCATCTTCTATTCGGGTATAATAGTCGGGTTTGTTTTCTCGAGCATTCTGAGAGATGAGAATAAAGGCAATATTCTGCCCGGCATATTTTTTCGTAATATCCTGGATATGTTTTGATGCATAACGTGAGCATACGCAGCTGGAATCCAGAAAATTATAGATTGTAATATCATATTTTTGAGGAAATTTTGAAGCATGCTTAAGAAAATCATTTTTAATAAACGACTTCAATTTTGCTTCATTAAAAGTTCCATTTTTAATGAAGAGTGTATAATTTTTGTATTGAAGTGACCAAAAGGCCCAGATAATAAAGGGTATCCAGATTATGATAACAAGGTAAGAGAGTGTTTTTTTGTTGAATATCATTTTTTAATCAGAATATTTTAATAAAGCTATAAGTTTATATTTTTTTTATCAGAATGTCAAAAAAATATATACCAGATATTAGTAAGAGTTTTTTTTAGATATTTTTGGTCAGTAAAACCTGCTTGTTAAAACTTTATCTCTACGCCCAGGTTGGGTAATATGGCAAAAGGCTGGGTTGAGCCCACCTGGGGGTTTTGCCCTTTTTGGTAGGGTTTGTTGTATTTCCAGCTCTCGCGGTCATCGGCTTTCTGGTTGTAGACATTTAAAATTTCAATATACCAGGTAATCGCTCCCCATTTGTAGCTTGCTTCACGGCTGTAGCGGATATCGAGTTGATGCTGCGGTTTGTAAAATTTTGAGTAGCGATCACCGTAAAGAGGAGCGTATCGATAAAAGTAGGGAGGTGTGGCCATAGGGTTTGATGCGGTATTATCGAAGCTGCTTGCTGTATCTGTTCCTACAATGGGTGTATAGGGAAACGAGGTATAATATTGAAATTTCAGACCGAGAGTATTTTTCTTGTATTTTATTCCTGCAATCGCTTTAAATGAGTGGCGCCTGTCGTAATTACCGGGTATCCATTTGTATCCCTGTGGATCGGCATAATCAGGCAGGTTCGATTTGTGTTCAGACTTTCCATAGGTGTAACTGATCCAGCCAAAATAATCAAGAGCCTGTTTGCCAAACTCTTTTTTCAGGGTAACTTCAATTCCATAAGTACGGCGCTCTCCGAGATTTATGGCGGGTATAGTTCCTGTGGGTGTAGAAATCCGGGCAATTTCAACAATATCATGAAAGTTATTTTTATAACCTTCAATTTTAAAAGTCACCAGTTCGCTGAAACGCTGTTCAATGCCCAGAGAGCGATGGGTTGCCTTTTCTGGTTTCAGGTCGGCATTAATGATATCAGGCGAGTTATCATAATAGTAATAATTAGTCTGAAAAAAAGAGCTGTAGGTTCCGCCAGCGACAGAAAAGGTAGTATCTGTCGGGGCGGTATAACCTGCTCTTCCCCGTGGATCAATGGTAAACAGTTTCTGGTTTAAAAGATAATCGGTTCGTACTCCCGGCGTAAGTTCAAAACCTGCAAATTTCCAGCTGGTTTCCAGGTAACCCCCTGTTGTTCCATTAGAAGAGTTTTGATCTATCTGCGCTGTTGAGAAAGCAGATGTGTCTGCAAAATTAGGAGGTCCGTTTGTACCGCCTGAGAGCTTGGCTGGCTTGATTGTTTTTCCGTAGGCTCTGAACTGAAAGTGGTTTGCTTCGACTCCTGCTTTGGCTACCAGATGATCTTTCCAGAGACTCCATCGCATATCATTTTTTACACCCAGAATCCAGGGGGCAGAGGTAGTATTTATATCTTTCCATGTGGTAGCACGCGCATCATCAATGTTTACATATCGAACCGCTTTTTTATAAGATGAGTAGATCTTCAGTTTGTTGGTCAACTTATCTGAAGGAATATATGAGTAGGTTAATCCCTGAACATGGTAGGTCTCATCATTCGACTGGGTGAAGTTTAAAAGTAAAGGGTCTTGTCCTTTGTCTACCTGCTGCTGAAAGGTCAGCTGGTCAGGGTTGGCTTTTGCGTAAACATAATCGGTTGCCCCTGTGAGCAAAAGGGTCAGGGCGTGATTTTTGTGAAGGTAGTATTTTGTTTTAAACTGATAATCGTAATAGTAAATGTCAAAGGCAATAGAATCTCCGCCAAATGCTTTTACAATTCTGGGGGCAATCAGCGAGATATACCCGTAACGGGCTGATGCCATCACATACCCTTTTGTCTTTTTTTCTGCAGGACTATTATTTTCACTACTGCCTTGCCCTGTGGTTGTTGCAGCTGCAGAGTCAGGTAGAAGAGCCTGATTCTGTTTTTCAAAGATAGGCTGGGCCACAAAAAGGTTGGCTGATAAAATTCCGATATCAGAGTATCCATAAAATTCTTTAACTTCATCGGTTGTATTAAATTCTATTACAGAAGATAAGGGCGCCCCATACTGCACCGGAAAGGCAGATGAAAATATATCGATCTCACTAATCATCTCGTTATGAATAACGCTGTGTAAACCGCCAAAATGCTGGGGTGTACCAATGGGGATCCCGTCTACATAATAACGGTTATTTGAGGAACTCATTCCCCGAATTGCCAGCGAACCCACAAAGCCCTGGCGCTCAATTCCGGCCATGGTTGCAACAGCATTTAATGAATCACCAAAGGTCGCGGGAATAGCTTTAATCTCTTCTTTTTTTACGGTATATCTTGAGATTTTCTGAATATCACGTTCTGCCTGTATGGTAAAACCACGACCGGCAACAGTCGGAAGTTTCATGTCAAAATTTCGGGTAATATTTTTATCAATCGTGATTGGTTCCCGAATGTTCGCAAGTCCTGGTGAGTTAATTAATATGGTATAACTTCCTGGGGGTACTTCCAGTTTATACGCTCCTGTTGAATCGGTGAAAACTTTTAATTTCAATTCGGCAATCCCTACTGTAGCAAATTCTACAGGTTTCCGGGTAGAGCTGTCGATGATAACACCCGAGATAATAACTTTGGGTGCGGCTGTCAGTTGAGCTGTTTTCAGAAAAAAGATAATCGCTGTATAATAGATAAATTTATTCTTCATAGACACCATCCGTGACACAAACTGAGTATTTCGGGTAAATGATATTTTATTTTGCCATGCATATTTTTAATCATACTATGGATATACCGAATATTTATAAAAAAGGGGGCAGAGGTTTCATCTGCAACAGTAAATTTATTCAGGCCCCCTGCCTGCGAATGGTGCAGAAGCAGGGCACCATTCTCCGTCACCCCCCTTTGAACCAGCCGGCTAAAGTTATTGCAACTAAAAAGATTTGATGGCAGTAGATGCTCCATTTCTCCCCGCGAGTTTGGCTTTATAAAGAGCGTCATCTGCAATTTTAATCAGATTTTTTGCAGGAACAGGTTTACCCAGAGTGAATGTTCCGATTCCGAGAGAGACAGTAACATATTTGGATACATAAGACTTTTGATGCTTTATTTTTGTATCTTCAATACTTTTTCTGATTTTTTCAGCAAGAAGAGAGGCTCCCTCAAGGTCGGTAGAAGGTAATAAAACAATAAACTCCTCACCTCCATATCGTGCAACAATGTCTCCCGGGCGGTTGCACGTTTTTTTTAATTTCTGGGCTATTTTTATCAGAACACTGTCTCCAGCTGTGTGGCCATAGGCATCATTGTACTTTTTAAAAAAATCAACATCCATCATAATAATAGAAAGCCTGGTTTTAAAACGGACTGCCCGTTTGATCTCGTTTTCTATTGATTGATTAAATGACCTGCGGTTGAAAATTCCTGTAAGTTCATCGGTACTCGATAGCTTGTGAAGTAACTTTTCACTTTTTTTTCTAACCGTTATATCGGTACCGTAGAGATTGATATAGTTTTTATTGGAAATAGGTGTAAAATAAAAAGAGATAGTTTTTCCCGAATAAGCAAATTCAAGCTCCATCGCTTTTCCGCTTGAAGCAATGGATTGAATCTCTTTTTTCCAGTTGGCCGGCAAGTATTTGTCTGCTGGTTGATTTTCTATGCATTGAAAAAGTCTCTGGGCAGATTGATTTGCATATAAAATAGTATAATCATGACTGATACGCATAATAGGGTTTGGATTTTCAGACGGCATGTCGATAGATTTGTTCAACTCTTTTTCTATTTTTTTTACTCTAATTCCGATATAGCCAGTGGCCCCAAGTGCAAATAAAGTTAATATTCTGTTCGTATCTCCTATCCACTTTTCAGATGTTACGGGAGAGAGAAAGTAACCTGAAATAATCAATAGAATTGTTACTGCCAGGGTAATATAGAGATCTTTGTGCTTTTCAAGTTTGAGAGAAAGAATGATTGCTCCGATATATCCGATTCCCGGGGCCACACTAAGGGGAGTAAAGATATCTACTAAAAAAATTGTCAGACACAGGATAAAAATTTGAATATATGTTTTTTGATTCTGGTTTAAGATCATATTGTGATGGAGGTTTAATGTATTTTTTTTTGCATTGTAATAAGTCTGTTCGCTCTTTTTAGCTCAAACGCTTTCTTTTCATATAATAGGCCAGTCCTTTTCGTGCTTCATTTTGAAACTTTTTTCGAAAATAGGGAAGCCAACTCCAGAACAGTGCAGAGTTGCCAAATGCCATTATAAACCATTTTTGCAGGGAAAAGCGGTCTTTCTGCTTTGCTATTTGGGTGCCGTCAAATTCAAATTCTGATGTTATAACGTTTTGTATCCATTTTTTTGTTCCGGGAAATGTATAGCCTGCATGCCAGGTTATAACTGCTTTGTTATCTGAAACAGAAGCTTTATCAAAAGTTATGATTAAATCTTTTCCTGTTTCACACAGCATTCTCCACATAGCTCTGGTTTCTTTTGCATTCAGTTTTCCAAAAACAGGATCTTTGAATTCGATATTTTCCGTGTATAATGAGTTCATTAAATTAAAGTCTTTTTTTTGAAATGCTTTAAAAAAACTGTATATGATCTCTTCCATGTAGTGGTGCCATATAATGGTATAAGGGTAACTTTTCAACAACTTATTTCTCTCTTATTGAAATTGTATTTTATTATTTGCTGATGCATGTATAACCTTTTATTAGACGAAAAAATATAATAAAAAACCAAAGATTATTTTAAAAATAACAATAATAAAAAATTTTTGTTTGCGATGTTATCTGGTAAAATAGTAAAATCGGGAATTATCATCTGCTGTGTTTCTTATATTGCATGTTATTTCAGAATTTATTCCACTCTCTTTGGCAGATAGAATTTTGCTCAGGCTGAGAGGTAAAAATACAAAGGATTTCTATTAAAAAGAATTATAAAATATTGACACTGCTTGTATCTATTTAAACCTCAGCAATAAAGTTATTATGGTGGTTATATGAACGTTCGATGGCTTTTTCAATGGTTAAAAAAAAGTTTAACAGTTGTCTGGATATTTTTTTCCTTTACCTGGTTATTTGCTCTTGAGCAGAGTGATAAAATCAAGGTTCACTCTTCTCCGGTAAAAGTCACGGTTTATCCAGACAGGGCCCTTGTGGAGAGAGTCGTTCTTGTTCCTCTGGTGAAGGGATTTTCAACCATTGAGTTTGTGGATCTACCTTCAGGAATTGATCCTGCTACGGTAACCATATCGGCAGATAAAAATAAAACCGTTCAGATTTATTCTGTCGAAACTGCACGAGATTACGGTGAGCAGAAGAATAGTTCCGAAAACAGGGAAGTTAAAAATCTTGAAGAGAGCCTGCTTTCGTTAAAAAAAGAGAAACAGACTCTGGATGACCGTTTAAAAAATCTTCAGAAAAACAAGTTACTGCTAGAATCTGTAAATGTAAAGCTATCATCTGACTTGAACGGACAGTTAAAGGAATATCAGATTGATCCGTTAAAGTGGCAGGCCTTGATTGATTTCTCTTATCGTTCTCATGAAGAGGTAGATAAAAAGTCCAGAGAGGTAAAAGAGCTGCTGGCACTGAAAGAGAAAGAGATTGAGAAACTAAATGGCCAACTACAGAATTTAAAAATTAAAAAAGATATTATATATAAAACAGTTGCCTCCATTGAGGCGGCCGCAGCTGTCGATGTAAAATTTCTAATTCAGTACATTACTTACAACGCTTCCTGGATTGCAGGGTATAATTTTCGTACAGATGATGGATCAAGTATTGCTATGGAATATCTGGGTATTGTAAAACAAAGCTCCGGTGAAAGCTGGAAAAATGTTTCTATGACATTATCTACCGCCCGTCCGGCAATGGGCCTGAAACCGGGTGAGTTAAAACCTCTGCATGTCCGCCCTTTGATATTCAGGGAGTTTAAATCGAAACGGGAGGCTCCGGCTTCGGCTGCTGCCGCACCCTCAGAAAAAATGGCTTTGAAAAAAGATCAGAGTGATGAATATACAGTTGATTTAGAAGAGGAGGTTGCGCCGCTTCCGGAACCATCTGTAATGGAAAGTGAGGTGAATGCCGTTTCATTCGTTCTCTCAAGACCGGTAGAGATTCCGGGTAATAACACTCCGGTTTCTGTGCCGGTATTAAACTCAACCTTCAAGGCGATTGTTGCTTATAATTCCGTGCCTCAACTTTCGGACGGTGTTTTTATGAGCAGCAAAATCTTAAATTCTCTCTCTTATCCGGTATTGCCGGGAGAGGCCCGGTTGTATATAAAAGATCGTTATGCAGGTAATACCCGACTTGATGCAGCGGCCATATCAGAACCTTTTTTTATACCTCTGGGGGTTGATGAATCTATCAAGGTAACTCATAAAAAAATTAAAGAATATCGTGAAGATACGGGACTCACAGAGCGTAAAGAAAGAGTTACTTATCATTATCAAATTGAGATGGAAAATCTAAAGAGTACCCCTGTAACTGTAGAACTAAAAGAGCGGATTCCCGTTGCCAGTGATGAGAATATAAAAATCATTACGAAAGATATATCTCCTGAGAGTTTTACCTCAAACCCTTCAGAGCCAGGGATTTTAATCTGGAAAATAAAGCTTGCAACTCATGAGAAAAAAAATATTAATATCGAATACTTTATAGAGACACCCAGGGGTATGCAAATAGAGCAGTTTGAATAATATTGCAAAAGATATTAAATGAAACGTGCATGAATCACCAGGGCAAAAAAGGTGCTTGTGGTTTTCAGAATATAAATAGTAACTGAATGGAAAGCTAATGGGTGACTGGACTGTGAAGTCATTTTCAGGTCACCTTGAGAAAATTGCTATAAAATTTTCCAGATCAGATAAGTCAGAGTCATTTTTTCAGGCGATTTTTTAGAAAAAAATAATATTAGATGCACAATTTAAATGAAAGTTAACTGAAGATTTTAAAAATGAATTGTATTATAGTTTAAATTTTTCAACCGGCATAATGAACACTTAAAATGAAAATGCATAGAATATAATTTCTTTAAAGTAGATAGAAAAAATAGTTTTACCCACGTATCTGTAATGGATTGTGATAGATTGTCATGTTGATTGCGAATGAAAGTCTGATAGATTGCCATATGCATATGGTGGCATCTCCCCATAGCATTCTTTCCAGGAAACATGGAAATATAATTAAAACCAGTATATTCAGTAATATTTCGCATACGATCTTATCACTATATCATGGTCTTGACTTAAGAAGTAAAGATCTGGATTATCAATATCCTCAATACGTAAACCAGCTGATTGATGAGTCACAATATGTCAAAAAAGGGATAATTTTCGGGCTCGATGGAGTCTATGATGATGCTGGATACCTTGATGTGCCTGCTACCTCATTTATGATTACAAATGATTTTGTGAAGGAGGTAATACGACCTTTCAAAAATCTGAAATATGGCGCATCGATTTCTCTTTCAAGGAGAGATGCAATGGAAGTACTTGACAAGGCCAAAAGTGACAAAGCTGCCTTGATTAAAGTGTTACCTAATGTTCAGGGGTTTGATCCTGCTGACAAAAAATATTCTGCATTTTATAAAAAAATGGCTGATTATAAAATTCCGTTATTAATACATTCAGGATATGAGTTTGCTTTGCCGTCGATAAGGCAAAGTTATGGCCACCCGAATGGGTTCAGACTTGCTCTTGATAGTGGGGTTACTGTAATTGCGGCTCATGGATGTGCAACAGGGTTGATGAGTGTTGAGCTTTTTAAGGGTGTGGTCAGGGAGTATGTAAAAAAATATAAAAATTTTTATCTTGATATTTCAGCAGTAACTATTCCGACACGTTCTGGCATTGTCTCCTTTCTAAGAGAGAATGAAGATGTAAGAGAGCGCCTGGTCTTTGGAACCGATTTTCCTCTTCCGGTAGTGACATCTACTTTTCTTTTGTCTGTTGGAAAGCTTCAATTGAGAAAAATAAATCGAAACGATAACTATTTTGACCGCTATGTAGAATTGATGAAAGCGCTGGAACTGTTTATCGAAAACAACCCAAAGAAAAAAAACAGGGCTCCCTTCAGGTAGTCTAAAGGTTGGAGTAAAAATGAGAGATGATATTTATCAGCATAAGAAAGATCCTCTGGAAAAGTTTACTTTCTCAAAGGAAGTTTCAGATGTTTTCGATGATATGATAAATCGTTCAGTGCCAGGTTACAAAGATGTTCTGAATATGAGTGGAGAAATTATTAAAAAATTTTATCAGCCAGATACCATGATCTATGATCTGGGAGCTTCCACCGGAGCTCTGCCATTAAAGTTAATAGAGATATTTCAAGGGCTCAGATTCAGGTACAAGGGTATTGATAATTCTTTACCGATGGTGGAAAAGGCGCGCAGTTATCTGAAAAAAGTTTCGCATGATCAGGAAATTGATTTTATGAAGGGGGATATTGAAGGTTTTTTTTTCAAAGATGCCTCTGTAATTGTATCCTCCTATACCATGCAGTTTATTCCCCCTGAAAGAAGAGAATCTCTGTTTCAGGAAATTTATAACTCCTTAACAGCTTCGGGAATTTTTATTTTGTCTGAAAAAGTGGTGGAAGAAGATGAACGTTTAAACCTGTTTTATCAGGAGCGCCATTATCAGATGAAAAAAAAAGAGGGTTATAGTGATCTTGAGATAGCGCAAAAGCGCGATGCTATTGAAAATGTTTTAATTCCATTTACCTTTGAGCGAAATATCGAAATGCTTCGGCGATGCGGATTTTCAACTATTTCTATTTTTTATAAATGGTATAACTTTGTATCCATTTTGGCAGTAAAATAAGTGCTCACATTAAATTTAAATTATCTTGAAAATTTCCTGGATCAGACAACTCTTGATAAATTATATCTTCTTTTATTATCAAGAAACAGAAAACTTACAGATGCAGTTTTCGATAAAATGCTGCTCTCTCTTTTACATCAACCTGAAGTAGATTCAGTGATAACAGATTTATCGGGTTCAGCAATCAGTGTAGATTCCATTTCTATTCTGGACGATGCTGTTAAAGAAAAGATTCTGGAGCAGCTTAAAAGTTTTATACCATGGAAAAAAGGTCCCTACAGGTTTTTCGGATTTGAAATAGACAGTGAATGGCGAAGTGATTTAAAGTGGAACCGAATTGCCCCCTATTTACCTGATTTAAAAGGAAAGGTCATCTGCGACCTTGGATGCAATAATGGATATTTTATGTTTAAAGCAGCTCATTACCAGCCGAGCCTTGTTCTGGGAATGGACCCGACAGTTCGTTTTAAATTAATGTTTACATGGATGAACAGATATATTGGTGCAGATAACGTTAAAATGGAGCTTCTTGGATTTGAAGATCTGGACTATTTTCAAAAAATGTTTGATATTATTTTTGCCATGGGAATAATCTATCATCATCGTGATCCATTGAAGGTTATTGAAAATTGTTATGCAGCGATGAAGTCAGGGGGGTATTTAATCCTGGAAACCATGGGAATATCTGGTGATGAACCGTTTGTTTTGGTTCCTGAAAAGCGTTACGCCGGAATGAAAAATGTATGGTATGTTCCTGCGCAAAAAGTTGTAAGAAACTGGTTATCAAAGGCAGGATTTAAAAGTATTGAGTTAATATATAATGATTATCTTGATGTTTATGAGCAGAGATCAACGGAATGGGCTCCAATTGATAGTCTGGCTCAATTTTTAAGCAGCGACAGAAAGCTTACAATTGAAGGTCACGAGGCTCCTTCACGAATATATTTTCTGGCTCGCAAGTAAAAGGAATAGACATTGTACATCAAAAAAATTCACTTTCCAATGCAGGTGAAATTGAGTAAATTTATTTTCTATTTTTTATATCTGGCTCTTTTTTTTATGAGGCCTCTTTTTTCTCAAACGCCGGTAACTGCTTTTTTCAATGAAAAGCTTGAATATGAGGTACAATGGAAGGGTTTTACCGTGGGATACATTAATATGGTGTCTCAAAAGGAGAGTGATACCCTGATTGCTGTAAATGCTGCCATAGATTCTTTTTCAAAATTAAAATATTTTTTTTATATTGGTGGAACAATTGGAGCACACTGGAACTACAAAAGTCGTAGTTCATATACAGCGTTTGAAGATGTTTACCAGGGTTATACATACCAGAAAAGAAATTATACTTATGATGCAAAAAAAGTTCATGTGAAAAAAATAGAGAAGGTATTTACTGAAGCAAGTTATCCGCATAAAAGTATGCTGCAAAAATATGTAGAAAAAGAAGAAGATTTACCCTTTCCGGAATATCAGGATCTTCTCGGTGTTTTTTATGCATTGCGGAGCGGCCCAATGCCGAAAGTGGGAGATATTATAAAATTAAAGGCTTTGCCGGCAGGTGTAAGAAAGGTTATCATAATAGAAGTTTTGGGAAAAAAAGAGGTGTTTTCAGCAGGTCTGAATAAAACTCTTCAGGTGTACCATGTGAAATCAGCTCTTGGAGATTTTCGAAGTGAGCGCAAAGAGAGCGGAGGAGATGTTTTTTTTGCAACCCAGAGTCCGATAGAGATGTATATTGCCGATGATGGATCGGGGATACCAGTTAAAATGTGGACGATCATTCCTTATCTGGGAAGATTGGATATTGTTTTAAAAAGCTATACCCAGGGAAAGTAATGTGCAGCGTTCTTATAATAAATTATTTATTTTTTTTGCAGTAATTGTTTTTTCTGTGCAATGTTTTTTTGATGCCCAGCCTCCGGGCACAGATAAACTGTATGATCAAAGAGTTCAGGTGGTTCTGCATGGATCCGGCTTTTCAGCAGGTGCAAGGATCTTTGTACGATTTCATGATGCCCGGAAATCATATGCCTGGCCCGACAGCTTAAATATGGTCACAGATATCAGTGGACAATTTGTGGTAACGATATCGGCAGCTCAAGGGAGTTCCCAGGTTGACTATCTGCTTTATGTGGATCAGAATTATGATAACAAGTGGGATAATGCAGATTTTGGATTGCATAGAAGCGTTGTTGTAAATAATCAGAGCAGGATAATTGAGAGTATTGCCTATGTCCCAAATACTCTTCGTTTATATCAGAGAATCGAAACACAACTACCTGCATCAGGAAAGCTGACCTGCGTTTTTATGCCATCAGGAGAGGGCGTGTACAATGGTGAATACTCTCATCAAGTTCCTGACTTTCCAGTTATGACAAATCCTCTGGTGAAACTTTCTTTTTATGACTGGTTTCCTGCGGCTGATATGGATGCGGCGAACACCGTGATAAACTATCTTGTTTCAGGCAGTTATAATGAAAGTTGTATAGAAGATATTAACAGTAATGGTTATTATGATACGAACGAAACCATCAGGACAGCAATTAACATAACAATCCCTTGAGAATATATGAGAAAAATTACATTGATTATAAAAGCTGTATCATTAATAATCCTGACATTCATTATTGTCTTTCATAATACCTATGCGCAACAGGGGGCTTCAGATTGCGAAACCGGATTTCAATCATATCCCTTATGGGAGCCCTGTTTTTCAGGCAAGGATGTTGCTCTTTTGCCTGATGGAATCTATACGGGTTCCATTCTGGAATACTGGTATGCAGGCAGTGTTCTGTCCAATGTAAATTCCGGAGGGTTTGCTCTTGTAGAGCCCCTTACTGTGGCCCTGCATGGTGAGTCCTTGTTGTGGCAAAAGTATAGAATGAATGGATTGGAGATTACAGATCCCGGAGATCCGGGAAAACCCTTTATAGATTTGCCGGTTCACCTGTGGAATACATTTTCAATTTCATCTATTTTATACTCATATAGTGACAAACAGGGATATAATTTGCAGACAAAAAACCTGTTGAATAATGAAAACTTTTCGGCGGTCACAGTAAATATTTCCAATTCTGGTTACATGGGTGGCCGCAGCTTTATGCCACAAAATGTACTTGATCGTGAGCCAGTACAAAACTGGGGAGCACCACTTAAAAGAAGGCATTTTAAAAATGGAGTTGAGGGTGATATTTCTTTCCGTTACAATCTTATGGAGCAATATCCGGGCCTGATATTTTATGAAGGGGTGGTTCATAACCGGATTTTTTTAAATACCGATGTTGTGGACAGAGGAGAGCGCCATACTTTGTTTTTAGAACAGAACAGCCAAAGTGTAAAATGGATAACAGCTTACCAGGGTATCAAACGATCCAATGCAGGAATAGAGGATGGTTATAATTTAAATAACAGTGTCCGGTTTCAATCGAATGGTTTTTTATTGCAGGTTGAAAAACTTGAGAAGGGGAAAAAACCAGACTGGATTGTAAACGCAGGTTATAAAAAAAGTAAAAGCAATCCATTGAGCAGGGATGCTATTCGATGGGACCTTATTGACCAGATACTTTACCCTGCAGTAGAGGTTCCGCAGAAAAAAAACTCCTGGTTTTTTCGTTCCAGAGTGGAAACTCAAGAGATCAATTTGTTTGATCGGGGAAGTATTGCACTGTTTTTTCCACTGGGTATGGAAGGATTAGAAAGCAGGTTACAGTATAAGAATGATCTGTATGGGAGAACCTATAATGGAGTCTCCTATGATTTGACCAGAATTGATAAAAACAGTACTTCTCGTATTTTTCTTTTTTCAGGATCTCCAGGGTTAAAATATAGTGGTGAAATGGGTGGTGTGGATTACAAATTAACAGGTTCATTTTTGTACCAGAATGGATTTTCTTCAGATACAATGCTGGTGTCCCGGTTTGAACCAGTTGCGTTTATTCGTTTGAACAAGAGCTATAATCGCTGGAATTTTTATGGAGGGGGTGGGCATGATGCGATTCCCTTAACAATGCAGGAGGTATCTTTTCTCGATAACAATGGATACTCTGCACGCCGTTATTTGTGGAATGATGACGGAAATGGCATACCTGAAATGTCTGAAGCAGGTGTATTACTCGATAGATCGGGACCTGCATATCATAAACTTGATCCTTCTTTTCAAGGCTCTGTCCGCAATGAGATATATGCTGGATTTTATTATAATTTTACTGAGAAATTGCTGTCTGGTCTGGGTGGTCACTACAAGAATTACTCCCGATTGTATACGGTGTCGTACGATTCCCGGACGTTGCAGAGTTATTCATCTGTACCCCGGGCAGATGTTCGGGGAGGTGTGCTTTTTAACCGGGATGGAATAAATAACGGTAATGAATTTTATTATTTACACAATCAGAAAGTAAATGCCCGCTATGCCTCGGTTGAACTTCAGCTGATTAAAAAAGCCCTGAAAAGCAGAGGTGCATTTGTAAATTTTACAGTCGGAGCTTATTATGCAGACGGGGTTACTTTAACAGGCAACGGCAGTGACTATAACGACATAGGCCGAATCAGTGACTCATCTGCGGATCCAAATCATAAAATAAATGCTCTGGCAAGAATGGACTCTGATCGTGCTTATATTATTCATATTATTTTTGGTTATCATATTATGGATGGTCTGACATGGGGGAATGTGCTCAGATATCGTGATGGTGAGCCATTTGGAAATATGATGGTTGCCGAGGGGTTAAACCAGGGGCCAACAATTGTTCAGAACCTTGAACGCTCACAGCCCCCTTTAGGGATGCCCAGATTCACATATGCGCTGTCATGGGATACCAGGATTTCATGGGTGAACGTTTTTCATTTTCACAAGTTAGGTCTTTCTTTTGATATTTACAATTTACTTGATTCACGCACAGAGTTGTACGAATATACAATTGAAGATGAAAGAAACAGAGACCCCATGGAGTCGGGTATGGGAAGGTCATACCGGTTGAATATGAGCTATAATTGGCTTTAAGTAAAGTGAAAAAAAGTTGAACTCAAGAAAATTTACATATAATAAAAAGTGAATATCAAATGAGTTGTCTGTATGTTTACGTCTAATTATTAGGTATTTAAAAGAGGACCGATGTACAAAGCGCTGATAATTGACGATAACCATAGTTTTATAGATTCATTTAAGGTAATGCTCAAGGGCATGCCTGTTTATTTTGAAAAAGCATCAAGATTTCATGAGGGAAAGGCGTTGCTGACAAAAAGCGGCACATATATTAATAAAAATGTAGTGTCAGAGATATTGAATTTTAATCAATCTGTAATGCAAAGTGAAAAAAAAGATGAAGTAAAAGTGCATACACCTAAACCAATCGAAATTAAAAGTCCACCGTTTAATACGGAAGGGTATCTTTTTTTATTTGTAGAGCAGCACACAGAATCAGGAATGAAGGGTTTACAGTTTATTAACGAAATCATGAGAAGTGGAGATCGCTTTAATGAAGAAAATATCTTTCTTTTTTCGTCTAATATTTCACAAATTGAAGCACAAGCAAAAAAACTTGGAATAAACTGTTTCGAGAAACCTATTCGAATTAATGCGCTAAAACCGGTACTTACCCAGCGTATACAAAAGTTACAATCTCTGGAAAGTAATATAAATCAGATGGTGGAAAAGTACAAAATTCAGATTGCTGGTGAATCAGTGAAAAAGAAAAGATCTAAAATGGAAATTTTCGCAGGTGCTGGTAGCTCTGATAGCGATGAAAAAGCGTAACATTTGATGTGATATGCAAGATGGAGCGTTACCATACTGATTTTCTTGTAATTGGCTCTGGTATTGCCGGTATTCATGCTGCCTTCAAGGCCGCTCATCATGGTAATGTAATCATAATAACAAAAGATGTCGTCTCAGAAGGGGCATCTTCTCTGGCACAGGGTGGTGTTGCCGCTGTCCTTTCTCCTCTGGATTCTATAGAAAACCATATTAATGATACCTTAATCTCAGGTGCTGGTTTATGTGATCCGGAAGCGGTAAGAATTCTGGTTTCTGATGGAGTCAGAATTATAAATGAGCTGCTTGATGAAGGAATGGGATTTTCCCGGGATTCAAGTGGAAATGTAGATCTGGGAAGAGAGGGCGGGCACCGTGTTAACCGAATTGTTCACTCGAAAGATCATACCGGTCTTGATTTGCATCAGTTTTTATGGAAACGGATTCAGACTCATGAGAAAATCAGAGTCATGGAGCGGTGTATGGCGATAGATATTGTTACCGAGCACCATTTGTCGAATTACTCATCGGGCAGCAGAAGGCCAAGGGCATATGGAGCCTATGTGTATAACAGTGTTAAAAAAGAAGTTTGCCTTATTACTGCAAAATACCTTCTGCTTGCAACCGGAGGCGCTGGTCAGGTTTATCCGTTTACTACAAATCCGGGAGTATCAACCGGAGATGGAATTGCCATAGCATATAGATCGGGTTGTCGCATACGAAATATGGAATTTATACAGTTTCATCCTACAGCATTATATAAAAAAATGGAGAGAGCATTTCTTATTTCAGAGGCGGTCCGGGGAAAAGGAGCTTTTCTTGTAAATGGTAATGGTGAGCGTTTTATGCAGAATTATCATGAAGATGCAGAGTTGGCTCCGAGAGATGTTGTTGCCAGGGCTATTGACAGTGAGATGAAAAAAAATGGCACTACCTGTGTCTATATTGATATACGTCATTTTACACGGGAGGAGATTCAATCAAGCTTTCCGCATATATATAATACTTTAAAAGAAAAATTTAATCTGGATATGAGTGTTGATTTAATTCCCGTTGTTCCTGCTGCGCACTATATTTGCGGAGGAGTTTTGACCAATTATGATTCGCAGACTGATCTGGAGTCTCTTTACGCATTTGGAGAAACTGCCTCTAACGGCGTTCATGGGGCAAACCGGCTGGCCAGCAACTCTTTGCTCGAATCGCTTGTCTTTGCGGAACGTGCGGTAAATCATATTGTAAACAGCGAAAATTATTCTTTAGGGATTGATAAAGTTTATGGTGATATTCCCGATTGGCATTATAGTGAATCCGCAAGCGATCCTGATTGGGGAATACTTCGTCTGCACAAGAAGGGATTGCAGGATATAATGTGGGACTACATTGGTATTGTCCGTTCGACAAAGCGACTTGAGAGAGCATTGAAAATTATTGATGTTATATATGAAGAGATTCGTGAATATTATAATGCTTCTAATTTGACAATAGAGTTGCTTGAGCTTAGAAATCTTGCCTTAAATGCTCAGATTATTGTGAGATCAGCCTTGATGAGAAAAGAGAGTAGAGGACTGCATTATAATATAGATTACCCTGAAAATCGTAGTGAGTCCAGGGCTGATACTGTTATTCAGTCCTCGAAAATCTGAAATTTATAGATGTTTTCTGAGTACTACGTATGTTCCCCAGCCCAGTATAAACAAGGTAAAAGAGAATATATACATTACCGTTAATATAATATCTCCTTTAAATAAATCTACTATAAAGGTCCAATTACCGTACATAAAATAGAGATGTCCAATAAACAAAATAAAGAACAATATTGTTCCCCATATTACGCCCTTATCAATGTTTTTTAATGTGGGTTTATGATCTTCCATATACACTCCTGCTTTATTAGTTTATTATAATATACTCATTATATTTCTATACGTCAAAAATAATAAGTATATTATATGATGTAAACGGTTTTTTTTATGGAACTTTCTTTTATAAAAGAAAGCAGGTTTAGTTTTTTAATATTCGGGGAAAAGAGAATTCAGTCGTAACAATATTACTGCGCGCTCGAAACGCTGAAAGATCACGGGCGGAGATAGGCGACCTGAAATTTAGAGATTTTATAATTTTACGGATTTTTGTTTTTTTAGTTCCTGAAAAGAGATTATTAATAGCGTAATTATTGTAATAGGAATTACATAATACATTACAATGTAATTGTACATGGGCAAATTATCATGCTTTGTGGTATGCATAACTAGATATACTGTATAAATAATATAGTAACTGAAAAAAAGCAAACCCTCTAATCTGCTGATTCGTCCGCCAGAAAAAAAGATGGGCAGGCATGCAAAGGCAACGCCAATCATAATCGGTAGATCAAATCCTGTAAATGATGAAGAAACAGTTATGCCCGATGGTGAGAGAATGCTTGATAATCCCAGAACTCCCATTATGTTGAAAATATTACTTCCAATTATATTACCCACTGCAATATCCCGTTCATGTCGTATACTTGCGACTATAGAGGTAACAAGCTCAGGAAGTGAGGTACCGGCTGCCACGATTGTTAATCCGATGACAACTTCACTTACTCCGAGCAGTTTAGCAAAGATTATGGCGCTGTTTACCAGCCATTCTGAACCAATAACAAGCAAGACAAGACCTGTTATGATAAATCCCGAATTTTTTAACCATCCCCATGATGCTGTTTCGGTTTCACCAAATTCGGTTTTAAATTCATTCTGTATATCTTTTGACTCAGTTTTGCTTTTGTAGATAATGTAAACCGTATAGACAAGTAATCCTGTAAAAAATATGATTCCATCGAGGTGGCCGATTGTTCCATCTAAAGATACGAATAGAGTTAAAAATGATAATCCAATCATTATGGGTACATCAAAACGGATAATTTGCTGCGCTACAGTAAGGGGGATAATTAAAGCAGAAAGCCCAAGAATAAACAACACATTGAATATATTACTTCCGACAACGTTTCCAAGGCTTAATCCTGCTTGACCTTCGATCGCTGACTTTGCGCTTACTGCAAGTTCTGGTGAGCTGGTTCCATACGCAACTACGGTTAGTCCAATTACAAGGGGTGATACTCCTATTGTCAAAGCGAGTCGTGATGCTCCCCTTACTAAAAGTTCTGCGCCCAGAACGAGTAATGCCAACCCTGAAGCGAAATATATTATATCCATAGCTATAAACACCCCTTTTGTCTGTCATATATTTTTATTTGCATTAGTTTTCAATAATAATTTCAGGATCTTATTTTCTGTTGATACCGGTAATGGCTATCATATAATTCTTACCACAAAACCCCTAGATGATATATTAATGCAAAATATTCGTTGAACTCGATGGATTTATAGGCAAGGCCCAGGCAGAATAAAAGTTTTGAACCATCTGTAATGGGTAAACCGTAACCGAAAGATGCATTTATTCCAAAGCCCCATTTACCCAATCGCTTCAAAACTGTCTGTTTTAATGCACCATCTCTAAAACTGTGTGCAACACCCGTATCTAATTTTACAAAAAATGAGTTTCCTGGTTCGCTGCCCGATGATTTAACGATACTTCCGCCATATAGAAAATGATACATGTCAAAATAAGAAGTTCCAGATTCACTGAAGGAGTCAATTGTTTGAGTTATAATAGGGCCTGCAATAGTATTATAATTGTGCAGATTTGAGTAAAACGCTATTCTATCCATTGCAAACTGACTTCTTCTTATTATACTGGATCTCCCTTTTATTTGACTTTCCAGAGGTTCTGAGTATTTATGATTTGCGAAACCAAACGAGATAAAAGCATACCAGTTTTCTTCCAGAGCATACAATGTATTGTTGTTTAAAAGGAATAATAATAACATGCTTTTGAAGATAGTGGTCATAAAATTTTTAAATATTTTTATGCCTCCATAAAAAGCTTATATCACATATGGTATGTGGGCAAATAAAAGTGTAAAATCTATAGTATTTTACACCTTTAAAGTATGTTATTGAGGGGTGTTGTTTCTATCAGGAAAAATGTCTGGATGTTTGCGAGTATGAAATTTTATAAGCACGAATAATCGTCTCAATAGTTTGCAGTAATATTATACTTTTGGAAATCTGCTTTTTGCAATTAGTATCGGGTAACAGGGGTTTCATTCGTAACAAGATAGCAGCGCGTTCGAAACGCTGTTACTTTTCTGGCGGGCAAAGGCGGCCTGAAATTAATAGAGGCCCTGCTGTTTCGGGATTTGAATTTCGTAGGTTTCGATTGCTCCATTGAAGTTCAGCAAAATGTATGATTCAGAGTTGTATGTTGAGTAAGGTGCGTAGAGAAGTTGCTGCCCCTGTATCAACAGGTTATTTTCAAGGGTGTAACCGGTGGTTCGGTTCAGATCAGGGTCGAGCCTGGTGACAAAGGTATCATAATTTCGTTGTCTGCCATTAACTATGATTTCTGTCGAACTGTATGAGAGTGCAGTGGTATTGTAGAAAAAGAGTCCTGATTTGAAGGTGATATTGTTGAGTGTACCATCAGAAAGAATATTTTCAAGAAAGTAGGGAATTTCTTCTGAGGGGGCGAGGGTGGCCAGTTGATATATGAGGTAAATATGACCATTGTTGATTTTAAAATGTTTTACGCCTGTGATCGCTCTTGAACTTTCAATTTGAATCGTGGGTAAGGCATATGTCCAGAGAGGATTCGCCTGATTATCCAGGAAGTAGAGAAAGTAGGCTCCCGTTGCAATCTCTTTTGCAAGAACGACCGGGGTATTTAAAAGCTCGACCTGAAGATATTGAAAGCCTGCAGGGAATGGGGTTTCGCTTTTTAGAACGGCTGTATTAAAATCAAATTTTCGAAGAAAATTGGTATCGATGACCCAGAGAGCATTTTCGAGCGGATCAGGGTTGTAAACAATATCCGTTGGGGTATCAAAGCCAAGAGTCACCGGTGTGCTTGCTGGAGTGTCGCTATCAAGAGTCGACCATGAGAAATTTGTGCCGTTATACGATAGAGACGATACATGAGTGTAGCCCAGTAGCCGGACAATTCTGTTCCCTGATGGATGCGCAAAATACAGGTTTGTATTGTTTGTAATAAAACCATCTCTGAATCCTGTTTCAGGGTATCCAATTGTTCCTGATTTATACAGTATGGATGGTGTGGGGGTTTGCTCTTTAGTTGCGATACTGGTATGCAGAGAAGCCGCAACGGCGCCGACCAGAGAGAGATATTTTGCCCGGTTTTTCCACTTTCTATTTTTTGATGGCGGTTTGTTCTCTTTTATTACACGGTGAACATAGTAAAACCATGAGAGAAGAAGAACAGGCAGGGTGAGCAGATCTTCATAATCGGGCCAGAATGCAAAGGGAATACTCGCCACAGAAAAAATGACTTTTTTATTATTCATTAAATTTTCGATGGAACCGGCGGCCATACCTTGAATGGAATTTTGCAGTATACGTTCATATAAAAAGGGGAGATTCAGCAGACTGAACAAGAGGGCTGTAAAAAGAAACAAGAAATTGACAAAAGGTTTTTTTTCTGCTTTGAATGTATAGATTAACATCAGGGGAAAGAAAAATAGGCCGGTGATATCACTGAGCTTTCCTGTAATTACAGAGGGAATGAGACCAGAGCCTTTTAAGAAAGCGTCGTTTACAAAAAGGGTTAGAACAAAAATCCAGAAGAGTGGTTTCAGGGGGATTTTTTCTATTGCCTTGTAGTCAGGCTTTTCTGAGGGGATTATGTATGTTTTCTCTGTTTGCATTTTACCTCAGATAGAAAATGTACTGGGGAGAACTGCATACTAGATCTCCTGCTGCGGAATATCCCCAGACCGCCCAGTAGTACCTGACTCCAGATTGAGGAGTAAAAAGGGTTGTTGTCGTTACTCCGTTGTTTGCGATAAAAAGATCTGCTGGTTTGATCGTTGCGGGATCTGTTAAAAGGTTGGTGTCAAGAGTTTTCATTGCCATGATGATTTCTTTATTTGTCAGCGTGTTTTCTGAAACAAGCAGTCGTTCCGGGGCAAGAGCTATTACTTGAGTGGATCCACATTTGTCAAAAGTCAATGTGGCATCATTATATGCCCATACTGCTTCATGTGAGGGTGATACTATTTTTATTTTTTGAGCGGATGAAAAAAGAGGATTGGATATTTTTTCTTCTGCAATGGTTAAATCAGCTGATCCAGGTGGTGCGCTACCCTGACTTGAGCATCCCTGAAAAACGTACAAAGCATGAAAAAATAAAAAAGAGGCCCGATAAAAAGAGAACTTTTTTTTACTGAACATAAAAAAGTTTCTCCTCTGATGAGTGGGTTAACTCGCCTATATTGTTGAAACCTGAGACAGACCAGTAGTAAGCACCAGTTATAAAGACAAAGGGTGTGGATGTAATTGTTCCATTTTGATATAGAACAAATTGGTCAGGGGTCAGGTACCCACTGTTAATATCTCCATTCATCTGTGAGTTCCAGATTGCTGAAATAGTATTGGCGTTGCTGATGTTTTTGTTTACTATAATTAACGGTGAGTTTGATATCAGGATCTGATAAAAAGAGCAGCAGCCGGTGGCCCAGTTAAAACGCAACCCCGCAGCGCTGTAAAAATTGTTGTTTTCGGGTGCTCCTGTCATGATGGGTAAAGTTTCTGGAAATAGAAGATGGGAGTTTGAATCGTTGGGGATTCCCGTGTTGACGATGGTACATGCAGAACTTGAAAGCAGGTTTAACATAACAAGAAAAGTGTAAAATCTGGTAATGAAAAATTTTCCGTTATTCCCATCCATAACGGACTCCTATGCTGAATTGCCATCTGGAGGCGGAGACCTTTACAGGAACATACTTTTTTTCACCCCACATATTAAAAACACCGTCATAAGAGTCAACACTCCAGGTGGGCAGATAGCTCAGGCCGGCAAGGATTCCTAAAAAAGAAGCAGGAAAAAAATCTGCATCAAGGTGCAGTGCAGCCTGGAATCTCGGGCTTTGAATTTTGGTATATTTGTTTGGGTCTTTTGTAATCAAGGTGTCCTCTATGTTTCGATAACCAATGGAAAGTCCGGGCATGAGGGCTAAAAAGGCAGGGTGAACAAGTATACTGTATCCTGCTTTAACAGGGATATGTATGTCTTTATAAAGGCGATCTTCCGTAACCTTTTTTCCAAAAACAGTTATTGAGTGAGTTCTATGAAAGGAGGTCATTTGAAGAGAGGCATTAATGAAGTATTTTCCCATCATATAGATGGCTCCGAAACCTCCTCCCACTTGATTAAAAGACGGGTCTCCTTTTTTTTGATTTCCATAAGATGCATCGTCAGCGGTCATTATATTCATGTACACTTTTCTTTTATAAAAATAAAATCCCTCAAAATAGAGATCAACTTGCCTTTCGAGCTTTTCGCCATCTTTAATTTCCACATTGTTTTTTTGTGAGATGTAGTTTTTTTTATCCAGTCGAAGTTCATAATTTCCGGCTACCACGGGATAGCTAACAACGGGTGTTTCTCCTATGTAATTGCCATTAAGATACACTCTGCTGTTACCAGGACTACTTTCAACAGTGATCTCTGCCGAGCGACCTCCCAGAATTTCAGCGGCTGCCATTCCTGATGCAGATTCGATATCTTTCCAGAGTGTCATTTCACCGGCCGATTTCAATTGCGCAGTAAAACCGACCACTCCGGTATCTGCATGGACGAGTTTAAAAAATACATCAACAGCTTTGCTTTTATTGTCAACCTTGAAGTTCCCCAGTATCATGTAATCAGCCCTGATCAGGCGGGCCATTTCAAGTTCACTTTTCGTCTGGGCCTCTGCATTGAGTACGCCGTATTGAGCAAGCTCATGCTCATGGAGGATTTCATTTAATTTTCTTCTTTCCTGAATGCGGATAGTCTTTTCTCTTGCAAGGCGCGATTCAATCATGGCGGGAATTTGTTCCGATAAAAAATCCATGGAACTTTTTTCTGGTGATATATCCTGAAAAAGAAGAACCGCAACTTCTAGGGTGGAGTGGGTGGTTTTGTCAGAAGTCTGCCCGAACAGGTAATGCGGAAAGAACAGCAGGGCAACCAGAGCAATGTGCAGGTAATATTTCATAAAGTATTCATTACAATATTATATTGTCTCTCTATTTCAGCAAGATTTTTTTATGTATTTGACATACTGTATTTTTAAACAAGATTCGTTTGAATTTTTAATCTTCTTTTTCTTGACCCGCTATTTCAAAATCAATCAGTAGGTTCATGCAAATATCGTTAAATCTTTTTGGAATCATTATTTTATCTGCTCTTGTTCTGCAATTTTTACTGAGCCTGATTTCTAACCTTCTTAATTTACGTTCACTTGGAACCTCTTTGCCCGAAGAGTTTAATAATATTTTTAATGAAGAAGAGTATAAAAAATCTCAAAACTATACAAAAGACAAAACAAAGTTTGGTTTTATTGTTTCTACTGTAGAGCTGCTGGCCTTGTTGATATTCTGGTTTGCAGGTGGATTTAACGATATTGACTTATGGGCACGAGGGGCGGGGTTTTCTTCTGTTATAACCGGAATTATTTATATGGGGCTTCTGGTTTTTGCCCAATCGATACTTTCTTTACCTTTCAGTTTATACTCTACATTTGTGCTGGAAGAGAAATATGGTTTTAACAAAACTACGTTAAAAACTTTTATACTTGATCGTGTAAAAGGGATGATACTTGGAGTGATAATCGGGGTGCCTGTTTTATATCTTGTACTCTGGTTTTTTGAAAATAGCGGAGCCTCTGCATGGTTTTATGTATGGATGTTTATTACTCTCTTTTCTATTGCCATGCAATATGTTGCACCTGTATGGATCATGCCTCTTTTTAATAAATTTTTACCTCTGGAAGACAAGGAATTAAAAGAGGCCATTATGAGTTATGCACGAAAAGTTAAATATTCGCTGCAGGATGTCTTTATAATGGATGGCTCAAAACGGTCAACTAAATCTAACGCATTTTTTACCGGGTTTGGCAAAAACAAAAGAATTGCTCTTTTTGATACTCTTGTAGAAAAACAATCCAAAGAGGAGCTTGTAGCAATTTTAGCACATGAAATTGGCCATTACAAAAAAAAACATATTATTAAGGGTATGATTATTTCGATTATTCATACTGGCTTTCTTCTCTATTTATTATCGCTTTTTTTAACAACCCGGGGTTTGTATGATGCTTTTTATATGGAACAGGTCTCTGTTTATGCGGGTCTGCTTTTTTTTGGAATGTTATATGCCCCTGTTGAATTGCTGTTGTCGATTGTCATGCATGTGTTAAGTCGAAAGCATGAATATGAAGCTGATCGTTTTGCCCGTGATACAACAGGTTCTGGTGAATTTTTAATATCTGCTTTGAAGAAGCTTTCCAAAGATAATTTGTCCAATTTAACGCCGCATCCATTTTATGTTTTTTTAAACTACTCTCATCCGACTGTTCTGCAGAGGGTCAGGGCATTAAGGTAATTTTTCAATTCTTTTTTGCCCGACTAAAATTGAAGTGAAATAAATTGCTTTTGAACTCTATAATCATGATAGAGTGTATAATAGATATCTTATTTTTCTTTTGTTTTTTTTAGTTTTGTTTGATAACGTAGAACCATGGGAACAACTTTCTTCAGCAGGTTACAACCGCTATTTTAGCGAGAGGCATAGTTATTTCTGGCAAAATTATAAATATTCCATGCTCGAAGCCGGATATTATTTCAGTGAGAAATTTCCGTTTGCTTTTGCAACATTTAATTTAAAAAACAAATATGTTACAAGTAGTTTTGGTTTATTGAGTCAATCTGTAGAAAAGGGGTTTTTAATCTCTTCTGGTGCTTTTTATCCTGAAAAAAGCGGATTAATTCTTGAAAGGTTGATCGGGTTGGATCTTGGTTTGTCCGGAAATGTTTTCACTTTTGATTCAGCCGTTCGTTTTAAAAAAGTGTATCAGAATAAAAAATGGCGGTTAAGTGGTGATTACGGTGCACTTGTAAAGCCCGGATTAAAATGGAAAAATTTTACTGGAGAGAATCAGCTTCGTGTTGGTTTTTGGCAAACCAGAGATGAAAAAATAAAAAAATATTTTCCCATTTCATTTTTACAGAAAAATAAATATACAGATTTATTTATCGAGTATATAGGTAGATACGGTTACCTTGTTTATGCAAGTGCACATTATAACTCTATAACCTTTTATTTAATACGAATGAGGAAATCAGAGATTAATGATTATGAATCTATACTGTACAATGGAAGGCAGGTGGATATTGTAGAGCTTCATTACAGTGATTTTAATGCAAAATATCGGAACCGTGACAAAAAAGAAGATTTTACTTTAAAATGGAATAAAAAAAAGCTGCATGGATACGTACGACTTTTGCCGAAGAGAAGCTGGATATCTGGTGGAGGTTATCATAATTATGAAGAAAATGTTCAACCCTATGTATCATTTTATAAAATAGATTCTGAGAACGGTTTTATTTTTTCGGCAGGAATAAGTTTTGGAACGAGAATAAAGATTGCGTATGCGAAAATGGAAAACAGAACTGATAATTACTTTCCAATGGATATTTTTTTCTGGGATAACCGGCTTTATGATGATAATTTACGCGATGACGATATGAATTACTTTAATGGAGTTCTCGAAGGATTTCACTACCAAATTTTGTGGAATAATTGGAGATGTTATGGATGGTTTTACCAGCCGAAGAAACAGGAGTGGAGTAATAGTATTTTTGCAAATTTCAGAATAGGTTATCAGAGAGAATTTTTTTGACTATAATTGTATTATATACAATATTTCTGCATTTAAATGGTTTTGTGAAATGCAGGGTGTTTATTCTTTGATTTTCAGCTCAACTTTTTCTCTGCTTTCAGGCCCATTATATCCACTGGTTTTAATGATAATCTCTTTGCTGCGTTTGAATCCGGTTCCAAGAATATAATATTGTCCGTTGTAAACTTCTTCAAAGGATTTATTATTTGACGTCACCCATCTTTTATCCTGATACTTGATAAAGTTAAAAACCAGATCCTGTACCGGAATATCCTCATTATCAGAAAGATAGGTTTGCAGTCTGTAAACTCCCCATCGTTCTTTTTTGCTCGATGAGCTGTTCACTATAGAACCAAGTACCGGAAACTCGAGACTCATGGTGATCTCATCTTTAAATGTAACCTGGGCAATTTTATCGGGGAGCTGTATTGCGTACTCCTTGATTTGCGGAGCAGCAATATTTTTGTAAAAAGGAGATCCGGGTAAAAAAAGCAGGGGGTTGTACATTTTTTGCTGCACGGGAGAGTAAATAAAGAAATGGAGGTGAGCACCACCTGAGTGTCCGGTGTCACCTGATTGACCGAGTATGGTCTCCTCAGTAATAGCGCTGTTTTCATTTATGGATGAGAGATGCATGTAACCTGTCCAGTAGTCTCCGTGATCGATAACAATGGTTTTTCCTCCTCCAAAGGGGATCTCTCCCGGAAGATTCCGTGCTTGAGTTTTCCAGAGTATCGTTCCGCTTCCCATCGTTTGTACCGGAATCTGTTTTCCAGGGATATCAAGGCCGTTGTGAAAATGGTCAATTCTGGATTCACCAAATGTAGAGCTTATTGTGACATTCGTTGTTGTCGCAACAGGCCAGTTAAACTTTATGTCAGTTGCTGATATGCTTTCTAAAAAAAATAATAAAA
>Ga0224495_10000177_pt1 | contig 50866 bp, 50 predicted proteins | sample SF_Jul11_sed_USG_FD_168128 | JGI IMG/M metagenome (GOLD analysis project Ga0224495, IMG submission 168128) | Sediment microbial communities from San Francisco Bay, California, United States - SF_Jul11_sed_USGS_4_1 | ecosystem: Environmental > Aquatic > Marine > Sediment | place: USA: California...
CCGTATAATTCGCGCTCTTTTGCGTGGGGTCGTTAGCTCAGCCGGTAGAGCAGCGGACTTTTAATCCGTTGGTCGCGTGTTCGAATCACGCACGACCCACCAGTATGCAAATGATCCTCTGGTATTTCCAGATCTATGCCGCTTTAGCTCAGTTGGTAGAGCAACCGCCTTGTAAGCGGTAGGTCGTCAGTTCGAATCCGACAAGCGGCACCATCTTGCTCTTCTTTGTCTTCAGTCTGTACCATCCTTGGCTAAAAGGCGCTGCGCTATTGATGGTGATGGCGAGTAAGGGTATTGTTTCCTGATTTCATGTCGCAGAAAGAGAATGTTTTAAAGTCGAATGGATGATCTGCGGGTCATTGCCAAGTTAAAGGGTGGAGTATGAGAAAACCTGGGATAGAGATTTTAAAGTTGCTGCTGCATCGTCATGCGCTGCACTGTTTAACCCTTTGCTTAACCACATCATTCTTCCTGATTTCTCCTGTTGCTTCTGCGGGCATGCAAGAAAGGTTCAACACATATGACAAGGGAGATTTTCAGGAACCATTACTCGGACTCCGGCTGCTTGCTGAACAAGGAAATGCTTTGGCGCAGAATTACCTGGGTGTCATGTATGCCACCGGCCAAGATGCCCCTCAAGACTATCAGCAAGCGAGGCAGTGGTTCATCAAGGCTGCCGGGAAAGGCGAGGTGTTAGCGCAATTCAATTTGGGATTGATGTACTCCAAAGGTCAAGGCGTGCCCCAAGATTTCCAGGAGGCGGCGAAGTGGTATCGCATGGCTGCCGAGCAGGGGCAAGTAAAAGCGCAATTCAACTTGGGTCTGATATATGCCAGTGGCCAAGGCATACCTCAAGATCTTCAGGAAGCGGTTAAGTGGTGTCGCAAGGCTGCCGAGCAGGGGGATCCATCAGCACAGAACTACTTGGGTGGGGTGTATGCAAAAGGCTTGGGAGTAACTCAGGACTATCAGGAGGCGATGCAGTGGTATCGAAAAGCTGCCGAGCAAGGAGATGCACCGGCACAATTCAATCTGGGAGTGATGTATGCATATGGCCATGGCATACCCCAAGACTTCCAGGAGGCGATAAAGTGGTATCGCAAGGCTGCTGAGCAGGGAGATGTAAAGGCGCAATATAACCTTGGGGTCATGTATGCCAAAGGCCAGGGTGTGTCTCAAGATTCCCTTGAGGCGATCAAGTGGTATCGTAAGGCCGCTGAGCAGGGAGATGGGGCAGCGCAATTTAACTTGGGAGTTATGCATGAAAATGGCCACGGCGTACCTCAGGACTATCAGGAGGCGATGAAGTGGTATCGCAAGGCTGCCGAGCAAGGGGAAGCGCCAGCACAGCTTAATCTGGGTTTGATGTATACAAGGAACCGGGGCGTTTCCCAGAATTATGTGGAAGCGGCGAAGTGGTTTCGCAAGGCTGCTGAGCAGGGATTGGCATTGGCGCAGAATTCTCTGGGTGTGAGGTATGCCAACGGCCAAGGTGTTCCTCTAGACTACCAAGAGGCGGTAACATGGTATCGCAAGGCAGCAGAAAAAGGCGATTCGATAGCGCAATTCAACTTGGGAGCCATGTATGCAAAAGGCCAAGGCGTACCTCAAGACTATCATGAGGCGATTAGGTGGTATCGCAAGGCTGCCGAGCAAGAAATGGTTTTGGCGCAGCATGAGCTTGGCGTGATGTACATACAAGGCAAAGGCGTAATACAAGATCAGGTTCATGCACATATGTGGTTCAGTATTGCGGCTGGAAAGGGCTATAGCCAAGCGCAAAAGAATCGTGACGCTTTGGCTGAATCGATGACTCCTTTCCAAATTGCCGAGTCGCAGAAATTTGCTCACGATTGCATGGAGAGCAATTACAAGGAATGCGGCTAGGCTAGTGTGCGATCTTTCTACTTGATCCTAACCAGCGTGGGGCCGAAAAGCGCAAGAAATTTTGCGTAAACAGCCGCTGTAACAACAATTGAGTGTGTAGCAATGAGCATTGAAATAACTCTAGGCTCAGGCCTGTGCACAGCCCGCTGCAGATTACAGGAAACATGGGGATCTGTAGGGGGATAGGCTGCTAAAGCTTCTCACCGAGGTTGCAGTAGAACGCGTCCTGTTTGGGGGCCAATGCAAGATTTTGAAAGAGAAGATGCCGTCATGCTAGCTGACCTGGTTCGGAATGATCCATTTGTTCGTGCATTGTTGACCAGATAGCCAGTCGAAACGCGTGCTTCTTTCAGTGAAGTCCAGCTAAAGTATTTGAAGCAGGCGCTGGAATTTTTACTTTACCTTCTTGTTTGGTCGAGACCACCGCGAGCTCAATCGTCGAGCGCGATGAGTGGAGCGCTTTACAATGGTTATTGTGATGATGTTATTCTTTCCACTTTAGTTCGGTCTGCTGGTGCTTTATCTGGTGAAATCGGCAATGGTGATGGACATTTTCCCGAATTTTTCGTTGGGAATCTGGGATTGGTTAAAAAGGGGGTTATTTGTAGGAATCGGAGATGCAGGCTAGATTAGGTGTATTGTTCAATACTGCGGTCGATAAACCCATAAAAACAGTAAGAGCATTATTCAATGCATCATGGCTAAAGCACATAGCATCATTCCGATCACAACTGCGACGAAGCTTGCAAAAGAATCGCTGCGTAGCGCTGGGCAGTTCGTCGCCGATACGATGCGCCGTCCGCTCCATGATCTGCGTATTTCAGTCACCGATCGCTGCAATCTGCGCTGCACTTACTGCATGCCACGTGCAGTTTTCGGCAAGGATTACACCTTCCTGCCGCGCGCCGAGCTGCTTAATTTCGAAGAGATCGAGCGATTGGCAGCACTGTTCATCCAGTTGGGGGTGCAAAAGATCCGCCTGACCGGCGGCGAACCGCTGTTGCGACGCGGCATCGAGCAGCTGATAGAAAAACTCGCCAGGCTACATACGACTTCGGGAAAACCTGTGGATGTCGCGCTGACCACCAATGCCGTCCTGCTGTCCAGCAAAGCCCGGCTGCTCAAGGATGCGGGCCTGTCGCGTATTTCGATCAGCCTGGACGGGTTGACCGAACAGACCTTTCGCCGCATGAGTGATTCTGAGGTATCCGTTCACGCTGTACTGGAGGGTATTGATGCGGCCCAGCGCGCCGGATTTGCCCCAGTCAAGGTCAACATGGTGCTCAAGCGCGGCGTCAATGACCATGAGATCATCCCGATGGCCGAGCATTTTCGCAACAGCGGCATCATCCTGCGTTTCATCGAATATATGGATGTGGGCAGCAGCAACGGTTGGCGCATGGATGAAGTGCTCACTGCCAGGGAAATCCATCAGCTCATCCATGAACGCTATCCGCTGCAAGCGGTTGATCCCGGCTATCGGGGCGAAGTGGCGGAGCGCTGGCGCTATGCGGATGGCGGCGGCGAGATCGGGTTGATCGCTTCGGTCACCCAGGCGTTTTGCAGCGACTGTACACGCGCAAGGCTGTCGACGGATGGCAAGCTTTACACCTGCCTGTTTGCCACCGAAGGGGCAGACTTGCGCGAGCCCCTGCGCAACGGTGCGGATGATCATGTATTGACCAGCCTGATCGCCGGTTATTGGCAGCAGCGCAGCGACAGGTACTCGCAATTGCGCAATGACGCCACAGCAACCTCCAGGCCGAAAATCGAGATGTCATATATTGGCGGGTGATGGTAGCGCCGGATGATGGCTTTGCAGCAGGCAGCATTGCGGGCAAATGAATTTTAGAATATGGACTACAGATGAACGATCAGCAACTGCTGCGCTATGGCCGCCACATCCTGCTCGATGAGATCGGAATCGAGGGGCAGCAGCGCCTGCTCGACGCCAGGGCTCTGCTCATCGGTCTGGGCGGGTTGGGTTCGCCCGCCGCGCTGTATCTGGCTGCCAGCGGTGTCGGCAGATTGACGTTGTGCGACCATGACGCCGTGGAGCTGAGCAATTTGCAGCGTCAGATCATCCACCGCACTTCTTCAATAGGCCAGCCCAAGGTTGCATCGGCGCAGGCCACTCTGCATGATGTTAACCCTGGAGTGGAATGTGTCGCGCTGGCCGTTCGTGCCGATGCGGCGCAACTGGGCGAGCTGGTTTCGGGAGCTGATGTTGTGCTGGATTGCAGCGACAACTTTGCGACCCGCTATGCAGTCAACCGCGCCTGTCTTGCACAGCGCAAGCCGTTGGTATCGGGCGCGGCGATACGGTATGACGGGCAGGTTGCGGTATTCGATTTTCGCCACGCCGACGCGCCTTGCTACAACTGCCTGTTCCCCGAGGACAGCCAGGCCGCAGAGTTGCGCTGCGCGACCACCGGCGTGTTCGCCCCGCTGGTCGGCGCCATCGGCACCCTGCAGGCGGCCGAGGCGCTCAAGCTGTTGGCCGGGATAGACCGCGGCCTGCGCGGAAAACTGATGACATTCGATGCGCTGGACATGAATTTCATGCGCAGCAATCTGAGCAAAGACCCCGGCTGCCGTGTTTGCGGCAGCCCACACTGAATAACCGGGAGAGATGGCCATGAGCAAGTTGAATCATTTTACCGATACGGGGCGTGCGCGCATGGTGGATGTCATGGACAAGCCCAGCACCGAGCGTGTCGCGGTCGCCAGCGGCATCCTGCGCATGCAGCCTGCGACACTGGAGCGTATCCGAAGCGGCAACATCGCCAAGGGCGATGTGCTGACTGTGGCGGATGTCGGCGCGGTGATGGCTGCCAAGCATACCGCAGACATCATCCCGATGTGCCATACGCTGGCGCTCGGCGGAGTCGAGGTGGCGTTCAGCGATGTGGCGGAACCCGATGTCCATGGTTGCGTCGGAATCAGGGTGGTGACGACGACCCGTTGTGCCGGTCAGACCGGTGTAGAGATGGAGGCGTTGTGTGCTGCCAGCGTGGCGTTGCTGACGATCTACGACATGTGCAAGGCGATCGACAGGGGCATGCGCATTGAGAACATCCAGCTTGAAGAAAAGCGCGGCGGGAAGAGCGGGACGTGGCTACGCCCCTGAAGGATACAGCATGATAAAAGTCTTATTCTTCGGCCCGGTCGCGGAGCGGGCCGGCACGAACGAAGCGCAAGTGGTGTTCAAGGACGGAATGCGTCTGCATGATGTACGCGAGCAAATGCAGTCCAGGTATCCTGCGGCTTTCGAGATCGTATGTTTTACGGCAGTGAACGGTGAACATGCGCTGGATACGTCGCTGCCTTTGCGCGATGGCAGCGAAGTGGTGTTCATGTCCAAGTTCTCGGGAGGCTGATATGAAGGATGCGGTAAGGCTCCAGCACGAAGATTTCTCCCAGGATGAGGAGATCGGTGCGCTGCGTGCAAGTTCAAAACGCATGGGCGGGATCGCCACGTTTATTGGATGCGCGCGCGATTTTTCCGAGGGCCGCAGTGTTTCAAAAATCAGTTTTGATGCCTACGGAAGCATGGCGCTGGCGGAGATGAGCAAGTTGCGAGTTGAGGCCATCGACAAGTACGAATTGCTGGATGCACGCATCGTGCATAGAGTGGGGGTGGTCGGCGCCGGGGATCAGATCGTGTTCATCGCAACCGGCGCCGAACACCGCGCGCCCGCATTGCAGGCCTGCCAGTGGCTGATCGACGAACTGAAACAGCGCGTTCCTATCTGGAAAAAAGAGATCACTCCACAGGGCGAATCGTGGGTTACAGCACATCCATGAATCCTCCCGTATTCTCTTTCGTCGGACATTCCGGTTCCGGCAAGACCACGCTGATCGAGAAACTGCTGCGCGAACTGAGCGGCAGGGGGCTGCGTGTTGCTACGATCAAGCATGCGCATCACAAGGTGGTGCTGGATACGCCCGGCAAGGACAGCTGGCGCTACAAGCAGGCGGGAGCGGCGATCAGCATGCTGGTCACTTCCAGCGAGTTGCAACTGGTTGCTGATGCGCTGGACCGGCGCGAACCGGAGCAGCTGGCGCAGCGGTTTCTGGGCGAGGCTGATCTGGTGCTGGCGGAGGGTTTCTCCCTAGCGTCCGGCGCGAAGATCGAGGTGCTGCGGCGAGAGTGCACTGCTATCCCCCGGTGTGCGGTCGAGGACGGGCTGATCGCGATGGTCACTGATATTGACGAGGCCTATCCGCAGTTGCCGCATTTTGCGCTCGACGATATCAACGGCCTCGTTGGATTCATGCTGGACAGGAAATGATTGCCGACTGTACTGCGATCATCTTGGCGGGTGGTGATTCGCGTCGAATGGGGAACGACAAGGCAGATTTACAGCTGGGCAATCTGACATTGTTGCAGCATGTGATTAAGACCATGCAGAAACTATTTCCGGAAGTCATACTCAGCGTTCGAAGTCAGCATCGCGAAATTGACTTGCTGCAAGTTTGCGACGATCTTTCCGTCGAAGGAACACCCGTGGCCGGACCTCTGGCGGGACTGTCCGCAGGTCTGGGACACATCGCGACTCCGTGGGCGTTTGTGGTGGCGTGCGACATGCCTTATGTTGCGCCGGAAGTCGTCGAGTTGCTGGGACGGTACCGTACGCATTGCCAGGCTGTCGTGCCCTTCGTGCATGGCCATCCCCAACCAATGGCGGCATATTATGCGCGCAGTTGCATGGATTCGATACTCGTACATTTGGAAAGCGGCGGGAAAAACAGTTTGCGTGCAATCCTTGGGCAGATACAGGTTCGTTACGTCGGAGAGACAGAGTTGCTGCAGGCTGATCCTGATCTGCGCAGTTTCTTTGATCTGGATACTCCGCAGGATGTGGCATTGGCCATGAAAACCGATGCGGAAAAATATCGTCGCTGAAATTGAGATTATTTGAAGCGGTAGGTCAATGAGATAAAGCCGGTATCCATGATGCCTTTATCGACGATGGGGCTGGATTGAATGGCATCGCCCAGCCATTTGCGGCGCAGGTAGAGATTCAGGTGGTAGTTACCGCCCAATCCGGCATCGGCCATCATACCGAGCAGCGGATTGAGTGACCCGGAAGGCTGGTAGACGGCATATGCACTTCTCGCGGATTCCAGAGCCGAGATGCCGTAGTAATAGCGCACCAATGCTCCTGACTGATATTCGACGCCGGTCAGTGGATAGAATGTCAGGTGCGGCGCGTCCAGTTTGCCTACATAGATCGCCTCGAACAGATTTCCCCTGGATTTGTTGATGTCGTGAAAGGCATTGATAAAAACCGCGCCTATCGGTGTTACCTGCATGGTACCCAGGCCTAGGGGGACTGAATCCTGCCTGCTGTTCAAGCCTTGCAGAGCGGGCACGTCGGCATTGAATCCGTCCTGTCGGATGCGCCCTGCGATCTCCAGGTAGCCATAGCCTGCCTTCATTGTCTTGAAGCCGAACGTGTCTATGCGCAGGAATATCCTACCGTAGTCGAAATAGCCATAAGGCAGAACCGTGACCAGATCAGGCTTGCCGCGGATGATGCTGCGCGTGAAATAGTCGCCCACGCCGATATCCCCGTCGATGTGCACAGTGAAATCATCGGCCTGTGCGGTGCCATCAAACAATATTCTGCACAGGAGGCCGAGCATAAGGAGGAGTCGCGACTTGCTTGCGTGCCGCCGCTGTATACAAGGAGGTGCTCCGGTGTCAGCCATATTACTATTCCAATCTTTTTGGACACGTGAATCTTTTTTGCCCGTTTCTCCAAAGACTAAAGAATAACGGTGTGCCATTGCATAAGTCGAGGGTAAAATGCCCAGCACATCAGCGTTCTAAATGCTCATGCCAAGGATGTGACAGGCTAATAGTAGCCGAAATCATTAGAATATAAAGATGGAACATTTATCGGTAACGAATGCGCAGCAATGCATTCTGGAATCCATATCCGTGCTTGGCTCGGAACAGGTGCGGCTCGAACAGTCTTTGGGGCGAGTGCTGGCTGAGGAAGTGCGCGCCAATCGCGATATCCCGCCTTACGATGTGTCCGCAATGGATGGCTATGCGGTGCGCAGCGCCGACCTGGTTCAGGTTCCCGCGACACTGGCAATCATCGAAGATATCAAGGCTGGTGACATGCCATCCATGGCTGTGCAGACTGGACAGTGTTCGCGCATCATGACCGGCGCACCGGTGCCACAGGGTGCAGACGCAGTGATAAGGGTCGAAGACACTTTGCCGGTATCTGACGGCAAGGTGCAAATCAATGTTGCGGTGAAGACCGGCAACGACATACGCCTGCGGGGCGAAGGCATGAGCAACGGTGAAGTAGTGCTGAAAGCGGGCACCGAGATTACGCCGGGGGTGATCGGAGTGCTGGCTACTGTGAAATGTGCGCAAGTGCAGGGGGTTTGCCGTCCGTGCGTGGCTATCCTGTCCACCGGCAATGAACTTGAGGATATGGATGAACCGGTTGACCCGAACAAGATACCCAACTCCAACAGCTATGCGTTGATGGCGCAGTTGCAGGCACTGGGCATAGAGCCTGTATTGCTCGGCATCGCACGCGATGATCCCGGTGAGCTTGCTGAATATTTGCAGCGTGGCCTGAAATTCGATGTGTTGTTGGTTTCGGGCGGAACCTCGGTCGGCGTGCATGATTACGTACGCCCAGCCATTGAGTCACTTGGGGTGAAGATGAAGTTCTGGCGCGTTGCCATCAAGCCGGGGCATCCGTTGGCTTTTGGAATTTTTCAGCAGACATCCGCGGGTTCTGATAAGAGATCTTTTGTTTTCGGATTGCCCGGTAATCCGGTGTCCAGCATGGTCTGTTTCGAGCAGTTTGTTGCGCCAGCATTGCGCCGCATGATGGGGCATCAACGATTGTATCGCCGCGCGATAGCGGCGCGGCTGACGCATAAGTTGAAACATCAGCCCGGGCGTACCGAGTTCATCCGGGTTACGCTGGCACAGGAAAAAGGCGGCTTTGCGGCGACTTCGACTGGTGCTCAGGGCAGCGGCATGTTGTTGTCGATGGCGCAGGCGGATGGATTGATGATGGTGCCAGCCGATTGCAGCGGAGTTGAGGCGGGCGCACAAGTGATCGTACAGTTACTGGATGGTACGGTATTTCAGGACGATGCCGGATTCAAGGAGTGAACATGAGAGTTGCACGTATCGGCATCCTGACGATCTCGGACCGCGCCAGCCGTGGCGAATACGAGGACAAGGGCGGCCCTGCGATCCACGCATGGTTGACACGCGTACTTATTAGCCCGTGGCAGGCTGTGTCGAAAGTGATACCCGACGAACAGCCGCAGATTGAAGCGGCTTTGTGCGAATTGAGCGACGTAGAGAATTGCTGCTTGATCGTTACCACCGGCGGAACCGGCCCTGCGTTGCGTGATGTCACACCAGAAGCTACCGAGGCTGTGTGCAGCAAGATGATGCCTGGTTTTGGCGAGCTGATGCGTAGCGCTTCGCTGAAGTTTGTCCCTACCGCAATTTTGTCGCGCCAGACCGCTGGGATACGCGGTAACAGCCTGATCGTTAATTTACCAGGCAAACCCTCCGCGATCGACGATTGCCTGAACGCGGTGTTTCCGGCCATCCCTTATTGCATAGATCTGATCGAGGGTGTCTATCTGGAATCCGATCAAGAGCAATGCAAGGTATTCCGTCCGGCACATGCAAAGCCAAAATAAATTCCATCTGTCGCATTGAGTGCGCAATTTGCAGCAAGGAAGAAACATAGTGAAGTCCAGACTGTTCGAGCCACATATCCCGGATTGAGTTACGATTCATCCAATCACGCTTAGCAACATTATTGGTAATCTTCGAGCAGCTTATAGTTTTCTCTGTAGTCACAGAAGCTTATGGCATCTTGAGAAATAATATTTTGGCTTAAGCATCACTTAAGGTTGATATTTTACTCTGCGCACCTAACAGTGATATTTAAAGGAGATCAATCATGTTGCTTAAGTATTTTGTGTCAGGTTTGCTGATAGTGTCTGTTGCAGGGCTGCCGGTTCAGCCGGTTTTTGCGCAAACCCCTGACGATATTTTGGCTGCATTAAAAAACGATGCGGCTGGGAGCGTCCAGAATTTCCAGGGATTTTCGGCTGCGCGCGGGGAAAAATTTTTCAAGGCGAAGCACGGTGGTGAATGGAGCTGCGCTTCATGCCATACCGAAAATCCGGCTATGACTGGCAAGCATGCCAAAACCGATAAACCGATTGATCCGCTGGCTCCATCCGCGAATGCGGAGCGGTTCACTAACCCGAAAAAAGTGGAGAAGTGGTTCAAGCGGAATTGTAACGATGTGCTGGATCGTGTCTGCACGCCGCAGGAAAAAGGCGATGTGCTTGCCTATCTGCTCACCATCCGTAAATAATATCTAAGGAGACTGATATGTTGAATATCCATAAAAATTCATGCTGGCCGATTGCAATTGCCGTGTTGCTGATGAGTATTACGATGATTCCGGCACATGCCGATGATGACGATGATGATAGTGGCAGGAGCATGAGCTCGACGAAGTATACCGCTCAGGCTGGCGATACCGATGCGCAGAACAGGCGCGGCGGCAAGAGTATCGGGAACTCGCTGGACATCAACGCCAAGTTGAAGGATGAGTGCGGTTCCTGCCATATGGTCTATCCTCCACGTTTTCTTTCGGCTCAGTCATGGCGTGCGGTAATGGCAGGACTCGACAAGCACTTTGGCAGCGATGCCAGTGTGGATGCCGCTGCTGCCGCTGAGATAGGCGATTTCTTGGTGCAGAATGCCAGCACCAAAAAGCGTACATCGGCGAGCGGGATTGAGCCAGCTCTGCGTATCACCGAGACACGCTGGTTTCAGTCCGAGCACCGCAAGATGGATAGCAAGTGGAAGGACCCGCGCGTGAAGAGCTCTGCCAATTGTGCTGCCTGCCACACCCGGGCGGAAAGCGGCAGTTTCAAGGAACGCGATATCAAGGTTCCCAAGTAAAATTCAGGAGATCAGCATGATTCAACGTATCTTGGTTTGGGATGTGCCGACGCGGGTATTTCACTGGTTGCTGGTGTTGTCGTTTACAGTTGCATTTTTGACCGCAGATTCCGAGCGTACTCGCGATATTCATGTTCTGTTCGGATATATGCTGTTAGGCTTGCTTGCGTTCAGGTTGCTGTGGGGTTTTATCGGAACTCGCTATGCCAGGTTCGCCGCATTTCTGTTCAAGCCCGGCGATGTCTTCGCATATCTGCTGTCACTGTTCAAGGGCAGGCCCACGCATTACGTAGGTCACAACCCGGCCGGTAGCGTGGCGATCTGGTTGCTGCTGCTACTGGGATTTGTGTCCGCCATCAGCGGTGTTCTGGTGTTTCAGGAGGTGGGCGGCGATGTGCTGGAGGAACTGCATGAAATGTCGTCTTATGCGATGCTGGCCGTGGTTGGAGTGCATATACTCGGCGTGTTGGTCAGCAGCGTGATGCACCGAGAAAATCTGGTGAGTGCGATGATAACCGGTTACAAGCCTGCCGTGCCAAACGAGGGGATCAACCGTTCTTACGCTTGGCTGGGTGTCATAATGCTGTTGGCTGCCGTTGCTTTCTGGTTCGGTTATCAGGCGACCGGCACGGCGCCGACAGATACGGGACAGGCTCATACCGGGCAACACGATGATAAAGACTGATACGGTTGGGCGTAACTGCAATATCATGAAGAAATCGTCGCGCAGCAGATATATTCATAAACTCTGATAGGTGGACCATGCGCGTGCTGTTGGTCGAAGACGATGCCTTGCTGGGAGATGCGATACAGGCTGGCTTGAAACAGTCCGGTTACGCCGTGGACTGGATGAAAGATGGCATGGCCGCTGACCAGGCGCTAACCACCGAGCCATATGCAGCAGTGGTCCTTGATCTCGGGCTGCCTCGCCTTTCCGGGCTGGATGTGTTGAAGCGGTTACGCAGCCGTAATAATCCAACCCAGCAGCAGACCCAGAATGTCCGGATACCTGTGTTGATTCTGACAGCGATGGATGCGGTCGGCGACCGGATCAAGGGCTTGGATGCGGGTGCCGACGACTATCTGGTCAAGCCGTTCGACATGGGCGAGCTGTCTGCGCGATTGCGCGCCTTGGTTCGCCGTGCCACCGGAAACGCCACCCCGGTATTGCAGGTCTCAGGCGTCAGGCTCGATCCTGCCGCACATCAGGTTTATTACCGTGACGCGCCGGTCGAGCTTTCCGCCAAGGAATTTGCAGTGCTGCATGCGCTGATGTTGAATGTTGGGAAAGTCCTGTCACGAGCCCAACTCGAAGAGCAGCTTTATGCATGGGGTGAAGAAGTCGAAAGCAATGCGGTTGAGGTGCATATCCATCATTTGCGCCGCAAACTTTTTTCCGCACTGGTCGAGACGATACGCGGGGTGGGGTATTTGATCCGCGCGGACAAGGGTAACCGGGAGAAAAGCCTAGCTGGGCACCTGTGAGATGCAAATGAATATTTCCCTCAAGCAAAGATTGCTGGCGCTGGCGCTGGCAACGGTCGTTCTGGTTTGGGGTGCTGCAGTTGCGATCACATATCTGGAAGCGCGCAAGGAGCTCTATGAAGTGCTGGATGCGCATCTGGCACAAGCTGCGACTTTGCTGGTCGTGCAAACTACGCATGAGCTTGACGAGATCGAGACCGAGCATGCAACGTTGCCGCACAAATATTCCCCACGCATTGCGTTTCAGGTCTGGGAGCGCGGAAAAACATTGCGAATCCATTCAGCCAATGCCCCGTCACAGCCGTTGGCGACCCGCGAAGAAGGCTTCAGCGACAGTGTCATAGACAGCCAAGGCTGGCGCGTATACAGCTCATGGGATAGTTCTGGCGAGTACCTGATTCATGTTGCTGAGCGTGCGGATGTCCGCGAGCAACTGGCGCGCACCATTGCGCGCAACCTGTTGCAGCCTGTGCTGATCTCGCTGCCATTGCTGGCCGTCCTGCTATGGGTGGCGGTGGCACGCGGTTTGCGTCCACTGGTCAAGCTGACTCGGGAGGTCGAGCAGCGCGAGCCGGATAATCTCGCGCCATTGGAAGCCGGGATGGTGCCGCGCGAAGTTGTGCCGCTTATCGGGCGGCTAAATCGCCTGTTCGCGCGTATTGCTTCCTCGATACAGAAGGAGCGGCGATTTACCGCCGATGCTGCGCACGAGTTGCGAACTCCGGTGGCTGCAATTAAGGCGCAGGCCCAGGTTGCGCAAGCAGCAACCACTAGGGAAGAACGCATGCATGCGCTCGACAATGCGATTCTGGGTTGCGACCGCGCTACGCACCTGATCGAGCAATTGCTGACTTTATCGCGGGTCGATACGCTGGAAGGCAGTCTCACGGAACTATGTTCTCTTGGGGGTATTGCAGCCGAAGTGATCGCGGCGCTTGCCCCGGCAGCTCTGGAAAAAGGTGTGCATCTTGAATTGCAGGTAAATGAAGAGTTTCTGGTGCGAGGCAATCCGGCGCTTTTGCGGGTGCTACTGCGCAACCTGCTCGACAACTCGGTCAAGTACACTAAGCAGGGAACCTCAGTTCGGGTAAACATCAATCATGAGCCAGGAGTGATAAACCTGTCGGTTAGTGATGATGGCCCGGGCATCCCGGTGCAGGAACTAGATAAGGTGTCGGAGCGTTTTTATCGTCCATTGGGCACGCAGGCGAGCGGCAGTGGCTTGGGGCTGTCCATCGTCAAACGGATCGCCGAATTGCATCATGCATCATTGCAGATCACTCCGGGAAACGAAGGGCGTGGGTTGCGGGTGGCTGTGAGCTTCAAGCAATAAAGTTATTTTTTCGTGGATGGAAGGTGTGCCAGTAATTTCCACTACTGACCGATACTGAAAGTGGATTAGCTGCATTGCATTTCGAAAACACAATTTACCTCGCCGCATGATTTTCCATATACCTGCAATAAATTCGGTAAGATTGCACCTTGGCATACTTTGCGGTGTGCGCTCCATGCAAAAGATCATCCATTATGAAAATCCACGAATACCAGGGTAAAGAAATCCTGCGTCAATTCGGCATTCCGACGCCGCGCGGTATTGCATGCTTCGGCGTCGTTGAGGCCGTGGCTGCGGCGCAACAACTGGACGGCACGTTATGGGTGGTGAAGGCGCAGATCCATGCCGGAGGGCGCGGCAAGGGCGGCGGGGTGAAAGTGGCGCGCTCTCTGGATGAGGTGCGCAGCGCAGCGCAACAGATCCTCGGCATGCATCTGGTCACCCACCAGACCGGCAGGGACGGCCAAGTGGTGCGACGCCTGCTAGTCGAGGAGGGTGCGCAGATCAGCAAGGAGTTTTATCTCGGCATGGTGATCGATCGCAGCGCGCAGCGCGTGGCATTGCTGGCCAGCAGCGAGGGCGGCATGGACATCGAGCAGGTGGCCGCGCATAGTCCCGAGAAGATACATACCGTGCGCATCGATCCGCTTGTCGGACTGGATGCGAAAGATGCGGCAGGAGTCGCGCTCAAAATCGGTATTCCCGAAGCTTCAATCGCGGGCGCAGTCACGGTGCTGCAGGGTTTGTATCGCGCATTTGTCGAGAAGGATGCGATGCTGGCCGAGATCAATCCTCTGGTGCTGACCGGGGACGGGCGGGTGCTGGCGCTGGATGCCAAGTTCAACTTCGACAGTAACGCGCTGTATCGCCATCACGAGATCGTCGCGTTGCGTGATCTGGATGAGGAGGATCCGGCCGAGATCGAGGCGTCGAAATTCGACCTGAGCTATATCTCACTGGATGGCGATATCGGTTGCCTTGTGAATGGCGCGGGCTTGGCGATGGCAACCATGGATATCATCAAGCTGTATGGCGGCAACCCGGCGAACTTCCTCGATGTGGGCGGTGGCGCCTCTAGGGAGAAGGTCACCGAGGCGTTCAAGCTGATGCTGCACAATCCCAATCTGAAAGCTATTCTGGTCAACATCTTCGGCGGCATCATGAAGTGCGACGTGATCGCAGAGGGTGTGGTGGCGGCCGCGCGCGAAGTGCATCTGATCGTGCCGCTGGTGGTGCGGCTGGAAGGCACCAATGTCGAGCTGGGCAAGAAGATCCTGGCGGAATCCGGCCTGCCCATCATTTCCGGCAGCGATATGGCGGATGCGGCTCAGAAAGTTGTGGCTGCAGCGGGAGCATCCTCATGAATCTACTGCGCAGCCTGCTCGCGGCGTCGCGTGCTCGTTCAATCCTCGCCTACTTGCAAGGTATGTCTCGTCTTTCACTGTGCGGCTCCTTGCGTTCAGGCTTGCTCGTAACGATTCCTGAGGATGCTCCATGTCTATATTGATTAACAAAAATACTAAGGTCATGACACAGGGCATGACCGGCAAGGTCGGCCAGTTTCATACGGTCAATTGCAAAGCTTATGCGAATGGAGCAAATTGCTTCGTTGCCGGTGTGAATCCAAAAAAAGCTGGCGAGTTGTTCGAGGATATCCCGGTGTATGCCTCGGTGCGCGAGGCCAAAGCGGCTACCGGCGCAACCGTTTCGGTGATCTATGTGCCACCTTCTGGTGCGGCAGCGGCGATCGATGAGGCGGTGGAGGCGGAACTCGATTTGGTCATCTGTATTACTGAAGGCATACCGGTGCATGACATGTTGCGCACGCGTTACAAGATGCAGGGAAAGCGCACCTTGCTGATCGGCCCGAATTGTCCGGGGCTGATCACGCCGGACGAGATCAAGATCGGCATCATGCCCGGTCACATCCATCGCAAGGGGCGCATCGGCGTAGTGTCGCGTTCCGGCACCTTGACCTATGAGGCTGTTGGGCAACTCACCGCGCTAGGACTGGGACAGTCATCCTGCGTTGGTATCGGGGGGGACCCGATCAATGGCCTTAAGCATCTGGATGTGATGAAGCTATTCAACGATGATCCGGAAACGGATGCGGTGATCATGGTTGGCGAGATCGGCGGCAGCGACGAGGAAGAGTGCGCGCGCTGGATCAAAAATAATATGAAGAAACCTGTGGTCGGCTTCATCGCGGGCGTGACGGCGCCGCCCGGCAAGCGCATGGGGCATGCCGGTGCGATCATCTCGGGCGGACAGGGTGGCGCCATTGAGAAGCTTGCGGTGATGGAGGAGTGTGGCATACATGTCACGCGCAATCCGGCCGAGATGGGACGCACGATGCAACAAATTCTGAAGGGATAAGTCGATGCTGGAAATGTTTTCCACTGCCCAGTTCTGGGTGGATGTGTTCAAGATCATCATGATCGATCTGTTGCTGTCCGGCGATAACGCGGTGGTGATTGCGCTGGCTTGCCGCAATTTGCCGGAGGCGCAACGCAGGAAGGGGATACTCTATGGCGTCGGCGGGGCGATCGGTCTGCGTGTCGCGCTGACCTTCTTTGCCGTCAGTCTGCTTGCGTTACCTTATCTGAAACTGGTCGGCGCGCTGCTGCTGCTATGGATCGGTATCAAACTGATCTTGCCCGAAGAAGAGCGCAGCGCAGACAACATTAAAGCAGACACGAGGCTGATGGGTGCCATAAAAACCATCATTGTCGCTGACTTTGTGATGAGCTTGGATAACGTGCTGGGCGTGGCCGGGGCTGCCAAGGGAAATGTGTGGCTGCTGATATTCGGTTTGGTGATCAGTATTCCGATGATCGCATGGAGCAGCCAGTTGGTGCTGAAGCTGATAGATCGCTTTCCAGTCATCATTTATGTCGGTGGCGCGCTGCTCGGATATGTGGCCGGTGAGATGCTGGTCGGGGAGGAGTTGCTGAAGCCGTTGATCGAGCCGCGCCATTACCTGCACTGGCTGGTTCCCGTCTTCTGCGCTGCTCTGGTGCTGGTGGTTGGTAGATGGCTGGAAATGCGCAAGGTGGTTGAGCCCGAGGTGATCGATCTGGTGGATGAGAAGGTTCTGGCAGGGGTGCACGGACAGTCACCTGAAATGCAAAAAGCTGACGCTCCAGTAATAAAAGTTAAGGAGAAATCATGAAAATGCTGATACCGGTAGATGGTTCTGCCAATGCGCAGCGAGCAGTTGAGCATGTGGTCAAGATTGTCGCCTTATTGAAGGAGGTGCCACAATTGCTGTTGTTGAACGTGCAATGGAATGTTGCGAGCGGCAACGTCAAGTTGTTTATCAACCAGGATACAGTCAACGATTATTACCGTGAACAGGGCTTGGCTGCGCTGCAGCCGGCGCGCGCTGCGCTGGATGCGGCCGGATTGCCTTACCAATACCACATCAGCATAGGTACTCCGGCGGAAGCGATAGCCCAATACGCCCGTGAGCAGGACGTGGACCAGATCGTGATGGGCAGGCAGGGGCAGAGTGTAATGAAAACACTGTTGCTGGGATCGGTGGTGAACAAGGTGCTGCATCTTGCGGATTACCCGGTGTTGCTGGTGAAATGAGCCTGCCAGCAGGTTGTTTATTCCTGCGGCATAGGGGCGGCGGCTGAAGTAGAATTCTGGTAATCAAAAGGATTGTGGCCTGTTTTAGCAAAATACTTTAATATCAAACCAGTAATTGGTTGGATGGCTACTTGTTGTTGATATGCAGACAGTAGATATAGGATAACTAATGAATAAGTTGTCGATCTGGAAATCGGACTGGTTGGTGGGATTGCTTGTCGCGCTGGTATTTTTGTTCGGCGCGAACAGTGATTTGATGCAGAGTTTGGAACGCAAGGCATATGATCTGGGTGTTATGGCATCCCTGCGAACGCCGAGCGACAAAATTGCAGTTATTGCTATCGACGATCAAAGTATTGCCAATCTCGGCCGCTGGCCATGGCCGCGGGAGATACACGCTAATATGGTGGATATTCTTGCTGCAGGCCAAGCAAAAGTAGTAGGTTATGTAGTTTTTTTCTTCGAGCCGCAAGTTGATGCCGGACTGGGATACATCAACAAGATTGCCGACTTGATGGCCAGCTCTTCTCTAAGGAGCTCAAAAAATGCTGCCCAGCAGGCCGAATTAGCCCAACTGGATGCGTTGCTTCTGGAGGCGATACAGAACCTAGATAACGATCAGAAACTCAGCGACAGCATGGCCAAGGCGAATGATGTATTGCTGGGCATGTTCTTTGAGTTAGGTGAGCCACAAGGAAAACCTGATCAGCCGTTACCGGATTATGTGCAGAGCAACAGTCTGCTAGATATAAAAAATCCAAGTGATTCTCTGGCCACGCCTTTGGCTACACAGAATGTACTGACGCCGATTCCGATGCTTGGCAGTAAGGCGATAGCCATCGGGCATCTCAACAGCTTTCCCGATGTGGATGGCGCAGTACGTTCCGAGCCGCTGGTGGTCAGCCATTACGACCAGTATTATCCTTCCCTGTCATTGATGCTGGCGGCCAAGAGTCTCAATCTCGAGACGAAAGATATCAAGGTCAGGCTGGGTGATGGTGTACAACTGGGTAATCAAAGGATTGCCACCGATCCCGAGTTGCAGATGCATACTTTTTTTTATAAGGATCGCGACGGACGTTCCGCTTTCCCGGTTGATTCCTTCTACGATGTACTCAGCGGCAAAATCCCGGCAGAAAAATACCGCGACAAGATCGTGTTGATAGGTGCATCAGCAGCCGGGGTGGGTACTATGCAAGTGACGCCAATCGGACCGGGCATGGCTCCGGTGCAGATTCTGGCTCATACGGTGTCGAGCATACTCAAGGGTGAGTATTTCGTCACGCCACAGTGGGGGGGTATGGCAGAAATGGGCGCTTTCGTCCTGATTGCGCTGTACTTGATTCTGCTATTGCCGCGATTGAAGGCCGCCATTGCTGCGGTGATGACTGTGGTGTTGTTTGCCGCGTTGTTGGCTGCTCACTTTGCGCTTATGACTTCGCAGGCAATGTGGTTGCAGCTGATGTTGCCCGCCAGTTTGCTTCTGTTTGGGCACCTGCTACTGACCACCAAGCGCTTCCTGATGACCGAGAAGGGCAAGCAGTTGTCTGACGCCGAATCCGCAGAAAGCAATCGTATGCTTGGCTTGGCATTCCAGGGGCAGGGGCAACTGGATATCGCGTTCGACAAGTTCCGCAAAGTTCCGATCGACGATAGTTTGATGGAGGTTCTCTACAATCTCGGGCTGGATTATGAGCGCAAGCGCCAGTTCAACAAAGCGGAATCGGTGTTTCGCTACATGACCGATTACAATCCAAAATTCCGTGATCTTGAGAAGCGCTTGGTGCAGACGCGCGCGATGTCTGAGACTGTGATTTTAGGTGGTGGTGGCGGCGGACGCAGCAACACCAGCACCATGGTGCTGGATAAGTCAGGAATGTCCAAACCGATGCTGGGGCGATATGAAATCGAGAAGGAGCTCGGTAAAGGCGCAATGGGTGTGGTGTATTTCGGCAAAGATCCAAAAATCGGTCGTACGGTGGCGATCAAAACCATGGCGCTTTCGCAGGAGTTCGAGGGGGATGAGTTGCAGGATGTGAAAGAGCGTTTCTTCCGTGAAGCTGAAACGGCAGGCCGCTTGAATCATCCGAACATCGTGTCTATCTACGATGCCGGAGAAGAACACGATCTTGCCTACATTGCGATGGAATTCCTTAAGGGCAAGGATTTGGTTCCCTATACCAAACCGGGCACGTTATTGCCGTTGCCCAAGTTGATAGGCATTGTTGCCCGTGTTGCCGACGCACTGGATTACGCGCACAAGCAGAACGTGGTGCATCGCGACATCAAACCGGCCAACATCATGTATGACCCCGAGACGGATACTGCCAAGGTGACCGATTTTGGTATTGCACGCATCACCGACTCTAGCAAAACCAAAACCGGCATGGTGTTGGGTACGCCTTCCTTTATGTCGCCGGAGCAATTGGCCGGCAAGAAAATCGAAGGTGGGTCTGACCTGTTCTCTTTGGGGGCGAGCTTGTATCAATTGGCTTGTGGTAAGCTTCCATTTGAGGGGGATTCATTGGCGCAATTGATGTACCGTATCGCCAACGAGCCGCATGCCGACATTCTGAGTATCAGGGCTGATCTGCCGCCTTGTCTGGTGGCCATCATCGACCGGTCAATGGCCAAAAAGATCGAGGATCGTTATGTGAGCGGAGCGGAAATGGCCGAAGCTTTGCGGCAATGCGCCGCTGGCCTATAGGGATAACTATGAGAATTGAAAAGGCACTGGAAATATTCAGCCAGACCCATCCTGGGATGGTGCGTTCGCACAACGAGGATAGCGTTGCTAGTGAACCTACATGCGGCCTTGTGGTGTTGGCAGACGGCATGGGAGGATACAATGCGGGCGAGGTGGCGAGCGGGATCGCCGTTTCGGTGGTTTCAACGGAAGTCAGCCATGGCTTGAAACATGCTGATCCCACAACCCGTGATGAAGAAACGGGAGATGAGTATGGTGTACTACTGTTACGAGACAATATTCAACGGGCTAACGCTGCGATTTTTTATGCCGCACAAAGTCAACCGCAGTACGCGGGGATGGGGACAACTATCGTTGCCGGACTATTCTATGACAATCGAGTTGCGGTGGCTCACGTGGGTGACTCGCGCTTGTACCGGTTGCGCGGCGAAGCATTGGATGTGATTACTCGTGATCATTCTTTGCTGCAGGAGCAGATTGATAGCGGAATGATTAGTGTTGATGATGCGCGTTTGTCCAAGAACAAGAATTTGGTGACTCGTGCAGTCGGGATTGACGCCAAAGTTGAAACAGAGATTCATGTTCATGAGGTGCAGGTGGGGGATGTATATCTGTTTTGTTCGGACGGCCTTGACGACATGGTGGAGGATAATGATATTCAGTCCATGCTCTATGCGATGCAAGGAAATTTGCCTATGGCGGCAGAACAGTTGATACAGATGGCGAACGACAATGGCGGTCGCGACAATGTCTCGGTGATATTGGTCAAGGTAAAGGGTAAATTTGCTGTGCCGACTGGTTGGGTGGCAAAATTGCTAAATTGGTTCAGGAAATAATTAGTACGGGGATTGCGACTATGGCTGCAAAATTGATACTCAGCATGGATGGAACGGTAATCAAGGAATACCCGCTGAATAAGGAGCGCATGACAATTGGGCGCAAGGAGCACAATGACATCGTCATTGATAATCTGGCGGTGAGCGGCGAGCATGCCGCAGTTGTTACGATCATGCACGATTCTTTTTTGGAAGATCTGGACAGTACCAATGGAATTGAGGTGAATGGCACTCCAACCAAAAAGCACTTTCTACAGAATAATGACGTAATCGAAATTGGCAAACACAAGCTGAAATACGTCAATGATCAGATTACCAAGACCACGTCCGCCGACTTTGAAAGAACCATGGTGATGCGCAGCCCGCCCGGCCAGTCGGTTGCGGCAAAGGCGGGTACTATGAAAACGCCGGTCAAGCCAAATCAGCCGGCGGCAGCGGGGGGTGCCGAAGAAACTGGCAAATTTAGTGCGCCTACTTCCGCGGCTCCCGCAAAACCGGCTGCGCAAGCCGATGCTGGAAAACCCGCCGTAGTGCAGATTTTGACTGGGCCGAATGCCGGCAAAGAACTCGAATTGGTAAAGAATCTCACTACCTTGGGTAAACCAGGTTTGCAGGTGGCGGTACTTACCCGCCGCCCACAAGGTTTCTTCATCACCCATGTGGAGGGTGCAAGCTTTCCATTGGTGAATGGAAAGGAACTGACGAATCAGGCACATCAATTGAACGACCACGACGTGATAGAGCTGGCCGGCATCAAGATGGAATTTTATTTCAAGGTGTAGCAGAAGCCAGGCGACAGAAGATTGATGACCGATTGTTGTGTGCAGCAGCGCGGCATGCCATATTCAAGGAAGTGGTATAGCAGCAATTCTCAATCTGTCTTTTGTCTTTTGATACAATTCCTCGCCATCCGACTAGGCCGACAAAAAATCATAGCCAAGCAACTGCTTCTGGCTTCTGTTGAGGCGTAGCGTGAAGAAAAATACGATCTTGAGCGGGCTTGGACTGCTGATAGCTTTGTTTTTTGTAGGTAATGCTGCAAGCGTTTACAGGTTGGGTTTCGTTGATCGTCTATCAGAGAGTATATACGATTACTGTTTGCGGCTAACCATGTCGCGCACAGCAGATAATCGCATCGTCATCATCGACATAGACGAAAAAAGCCTTATCGAGGAAGGGCGCTGGCCGTGGGGGCGCGACCGCATGGCCCTGCTGATGGATAAGTTGTTCGACCAATATAACGTTGCCGTGGTGGGTTTCGACGTAGTTTTCGCCGAAAAAGATGAAAGCTCAGGGCTTAAGGTATTGCAGCAGTTGGCGCAAACCCAGCTCAAGGAAGTTCCGCAATTTCATACTGCTTTATCCCGGATTCAGCCACAACTCGAGTATGACAATCTGTTCGCCAGCAAAATCAAAGGCCGCAAGGTGGTGCTGGGGTATTACCTGACCGTCCAAAAGGATAAGCGGGTTTCCGGGGTGCTTCCCGAACCGGTTTTCGCGGCCGGTTCATTCAAAGGGCGCCCGATAGGATTCACCACATGGAATGGCTACGGCGCAAATCTTCCCGAATTACAGCAAGCTGCCGCCAGTGCCGGTCACTTTAACCCCAAGATAGATTTTGATGGTATGGTGCGGCGTGTACCAATGCTGGCTGAATTTGATGGTGCATACTATGAGCCACTGTCGCTCGCGATGGTACGCACATTATTGGGTCAGACAGAATTGTTGCCGGGCTTGGTCGAGGACTGGAGTGGAGGATATGCCAGTCTGGAGTGGCTTGAGTTGCGCACGCAAAGAGGTACTTTGAAAATCCCGGTGGACCGAGATGTCGCGGCCTATGTACCTTACCGCGGCAAGCAAGGGAGTTTTACTTATATATCCATAGTGGACGTACTGCATGACCGTATCGAGCCGTCACAACTCAAGGACAAGATCGTGTTGGTGGGTACCACGGCTCCTGGATTGATGGATATGCGATCAACACCGGTGGCTGAAGTTTATCCGGGTGTGGAAGTTCATGCCAATATGATTTCCGGCATTCTCGATCAGAATTTGAAGGGGCGCCCTGCCTATATGCTGGGTGCTGAAGTGGTATGGTTACTGCTGATTGGTATCTCGATGAGTTTGCTATTGCCCCGATTGAGTCCGGCCAAGACGATGCTGGTCTCGGTATTTATGTTTCTCAGCGCGACGATGCTGTGTTTGGCCTCATGGCAATATGGGCATATATTGATGCCAGTGGCAAACAGTTGGGTGATGATCGCATTGATATTTACGCTGAATTCGTCCTATGGTTACTTCGTCGAGTTACGAGCCAAGCGCCAGATCACTGGACTATTTGGCCAATATGTGCCGGGTGAATTGGTGGAAGAAATGGTTAAGCATCCGGAAAAGGTGTCTATGGAAGGCGAGAGTCGCGAAATGACCATCCTTTTTTCCGATGTGCGCGGGTTTACCTCGATTTCTGAAAGTCTGGATCCGAAGGATCTGACGTTATTGATGCATGAGTTTTTGACCCCGCTGACGCGGGTGGTCTATAAGCATCGAGGCACCATAGACAAGTATATGGGCGACTGCATCATGGCATTTTGGGGTGCGCCGTTGCCGGACCCAGCGCATGCTCGCAATGCGATGCTGGCAGCGATCGAGATGCAGGCAACCTTGAAAGCTTTGCAGACCCGCTTTAAGGAACATGGTTGGCCGGAGATCAGTATTGGCGTTGGTATTAACACCGGAAGAGTCAGTGTTGGTAACATGGGCTCCGAAGTGCGTGTCGCCTATACTGTGATGGGTGATGAAGTAAACTTGGCCTCCCGGCTGGAAGGCATCACCAAACAATACGGTGTGGACATTATCGTAGGGGAAAATACCCGGAATGCAGTGCATGACATAGTCTATCGTGAACTTGACCATGTGCGGGTAAAAGGTAAAGATAAGCCTGTGGTGATTTATGAGCCGGTTGGTTTGCGCGATGAAGTGAGCAGCGCGCTCCATGATGAGCTTATACTGTTCCATGAGATGCGGCGTTTGTATCTTAAGCGGGATTGGGATCGGGCAGAACTACATCTGATGAATTTACAGCGAGTGTCGCCTGGTACCGCGTTGTATCGAATTTATGCGGATCGAGTTGCGTATTTCCGTAACAATCCGCCATTTGCCGATTGGGATGGCGTATTCGATCTTCAGGCCAAGGAACCAGCCAGGATTTTGGGATGCACAAGATAATATGAAGCTCAGGGTATTGGGATGCAGCGGTGGAATTGGTGGTAACTTGCGCACCACTTCGTTCCTGCTCGATAAGGATGTTTTGATCGACGCTGGTACCGGTGTTAACGAACTAAGCTTGACCGAGTTGAGCGTGATCGACCATATCTTTGTTACACACTCCCACCTTGACCATATCGCCTGCATTCCAATGTTGATCGATAGCGTTTGGATGATGCGCGAGCGTCCGATAACGGTATATGCAATCGGAGAAACACTGGAGATTCTCAAGCAGCATGTGTTTAACTGGAAGATATGGCCAGATTTCAGCGAAATACCCAATGCACAGCGGCCGTCCTTGCGTTACCAGACGGTAGAATTGGGCGAGACTATTGTGCTGAGCGGGCGCAGGATTACAGCCGTACCTGCCAATCATGTCGTTCCTGCAGCTGGATTCCAGTTGGACAGCGGCAGGGCGAGCCTCGTGTACACTGGGGATACCACCACAAATAATGAGCTATGGGAGGTGGTCAATAAAATTGAGAATTTGCGCTACCTTATAATCGAATCAGCATTCTCAAACAGAGAAAAGGAATTGGCGATGCTTTCCAAACATCTGTGCCCCAGCTTGCTTGCGGCGGAGTTGGATAAATTCAAGCGCGAAGCAGATGTGTTCGTCACCCATCTCAAACCGGGTGAGCTTGAGCTGACCATGCAAGAAATAGAAAGCTGCGTTCGTGGCAGGCGTCCATTGATGTTGCTGAACAATCAAGAATTCGAGTTCTAATGGAGTGCATTCAGCGAATTTATATATTATTGGGTTGCCTTATCGGGCAGCTGCGAGATATTCATAATCGCGGACAAGTAGTAAACGATGGACACTGGCTGGTGCTAAACCAGTATGTGATGGGGATTCCTGGTGGTTGGATGAGATAGGCGGAGGGCAAGAGATGAGCACAGTAATGGCAAACAAAGGCACTGCCGGTGAAATGAGCATCAGGCTCGAGTTTAACAAGAACCTGAGCCAAGTAACCAATAAAATTCACGCCACCAGCAACGTAGACGAAATCATGCTGGAGGTCAGCAAGGACATCTGCGCATTGTTCAATGCAGATCGCCTGACCATTTATGTGGTAGGCGAAGACAATGTTTCGCTGGTTTCCAAAGTCAAAACTGGGTTGAATACCTTCAAGGATCTAAAGCTGCCCATCGCTGAGCAAAGTATCGCAGGGTTTGCTGCAATGAAGAAAAAATTGCTTAACATCAAAGATGTATACGATGAGAAGGAATTGGCGCAATATAGTCCGCAGCTACGCTTTTTGCAGGAGGTGGACAAACGCACAGGATATCGCACCAAGCAGATGTTGGTCGTGCCTATCTTGGATACAAACAATGAGCTGGTTGGAATCATTCAGGTTATCAACAACAAGGCTGGCGTACCTTTTGTGGCATTGATCGAGGAAGGTGCACGGGAGCTGGCGCAGACTATGGCGATGGCGTTACGCCAGCGCCAGCAAAGTACCACGGCGAAAACGAAATATGACTACTTGGTTGCCGACGCTGTGCTTTCAGCGGCTGAATTTGAATTGGCGACGCGCACTGCACGACGCAAAGGGATCGACATCGAAGACGTGCTGCTGGACGAATTTCAGGTTAATTCCGCTGCTTTAGGTAAGTCGCTGTCCAGTTTCTTTGGAGTTCCTTATGAGCCATACCGGGCTGACCGGATCAAGCCTGCCGAGTTATTGAAGAATTTGCGTCGCGAGTACGTTCAAAGCGGTCACTGGGTTCCGATAGAAGAAACGCAGGAGGGGTTGACTATACTGACCCCGGATCCGGAACGGATCCAGGCCTCACGGGTGGTCAATAATATATTCCCGAAGAACAGGCTGAACTACGTGGTTTGTTCGCAGCGCGAATTCATACAGTATTTGGACTTGTTTTATGGCGGGAAATCTTCAGCGGATGGCACGGGTAATTTTGGGGCCGTAGATGAATCATCCGTTGATGATTTGCTGACCAGTCTCGGTGGCGATGACGAGGAAATTAGCGGAGCCAGCCAGGAGGATGTCAGTGCCGCCGCTGACAACGAGCTGGTTAAACTGGTAAACAAGATCATCGTGGACGCCTACCGGATGGGCGCATCCGATATTCATGTAGAACCTGGGCCGGGCAAGGCAAAAACCCAGATCCGGGTTCGCAAGGATGGCTCGCTGCTCAATTACATTGAAATTCCCTCTACATATCGCAATGCTCTGGTGACACGCCTCAAGATCATGTGTGACCTGGATATTTCGGAAAAGCGCAAACCACAGGACGGCAAGATCAAGTTCAAGAAATTTGGCCCGTTGGATATCGAACTGCGGGTAGCGACAATTCCGTCGCAGGGCGGTGTGGAAGACGTGGTAATGCGTATTCTGGCATCGGGCGAACCATTGCCGCTTGAAAAAATGGGTTTCTCCGCACGTAACAACGAGCTGATCCAGACCAATGTCAGCAAGCCATATGGCCTGTTTTTTGTATGCGGCCCCACTGGCTCTGGTAAAACCACTACACTGCACTCGATCCTCAAGTTCATCAACAAGCCGGACACAAAGATATGGACCGCAGAAGATCCGGTGGAAATTACCCAGAAGGGACTGCGCCAGGTGCAAATCAACAAAAAGGCAGGCTTGGACTTCGCTACCATCATGCGAGCTTTCCTGCGTGCCGATCCAGACGTGATTATGGTCGGCGAAATGCGCGACAAGGAAACCGTTTCGATCGGCATCGAAGCTTCGCTGACCGGCCACTTGGTGTTTGCAACTTTGCATACCAACAGTGCGCCAGAATCCATCAACCGCTTGTTGGATATGGGTATGGATCCTTTCAACTTTGCCGATGCACTACTGGGGATATTGGCCCAGCGTTTGGGTAAACGCTTGTGTAGCGATTGCAAGAAGCCGCATATTGCGACCAATGAGGAGATCAAGTCGATGCTCACCGAATTTAGTGCTGAGCTGGCCAGTACGGCGAGCTGGAAAAAGGATCCTGGTGCTGCGATGAAGGCTCTGTATGAAGAGTGGAGAAAACTGTTTGCCGATCCGAAAGGGCAATTCACACTTTATACTCCGGTGGGATGCGAGAAATGCACTGGCACCGGCTATCGCGGGAGGGTGGGCTTGCATGAATTGCTGATAGGCACCGACCCTGTCAAGAAGCTCATTCAGGAACGTGCGCGTGTTTCGGACCTGTTGGCTGTAGCATTGGAAGAGGGGATGCGCACATTAAAGCAGGATGGCATGGAAAAAGTACTGCAGGGTGTTACCGATATGCACCAGGTACGCGCTGTTTGCATCAAGTGATGTATTAGCAAGGGCTTTATGCATTCTTCCGATCATCTGCTGCATCGCCTCAAAGAACTAAATCAAATAGGTATAGCGCTTTCGCAGCAACACGATCTCAACAGCTTGCTTGAGACTATTCTGGTTGCGGCAAAGGGCATTACCAATGCCGATGCTGGAACGCTCTATCTGCATGAACCGGAGCAGCAGGTGCTGCGCTTCGAAATATTGCGCAACGACACACTCAAGATAGCGATGGGTGGAACCAGTGGTGTGCCTATCAGCTATTACCCCATTCGGCTTTACGATGAAGATGGCATGCCCAATCATGCAATGGTAGTGAGTCATTCTGCCTTGAGCGGTGAGACGGTAAACATTCCCGATGCCTATATGGCGGAAGGCTTCGATTTTTCCGGCACCAAGAATTTTGATTCAAAGACCGGTTATCGCTCCCAATCTTTTTTGACAGTGCCTATGCGCAATCATGAGAATGAGGTAATCGGTGTGCTGCAGCTTATCAATGCCCAGGACCGCGAGAGCGGCAAGATCACCCAGTTTTCCGCCGATGACCGGCAGCTTCTGGAATCTTTGGCGTCTCAGGCTGCCATCGCATTGACCAATCGTCGGCTCATCGAACAACTGGAAGGGTTGTTCGAGGCTTTCATCCAGCTTATCAATACCGCGATCGACGACAAATCGCCCTATACCGGAGGACATTGCGCCCGCGTACCGGCGTTGACCATGATGCTTGCCGAAGCTGTCAATCGCACTGGATACGGTCCATTCAGCAAATTTGTGATGACAGATCAGGATCGGCGGGAGTTGAAAATAGCCGGCCTGCTGCATGATTGTGGCAAGATCACCACCCCGGTTCATGTGGTGGATAAGGCAACCAAACTGCAAACCCTGTTTGATCGCATCCAATTGCTGGATACCCGTTTCGAAGTGCTCAAGCGCGATGCCGAAATTGAGATGTTACGCGCTCTTGCAATGGCTCCCGCATCATCCAAGGGGGGAGATGGAAGCGATGAAATAACAGCTATTAGTGCCGTCTATCATGAGCGCATCCGGCAACTTGATGCAGACCGTGAATTCTTGCGGCATTGCAATATTGGCAGCGAGGCAATGTCTGCTGAGGCGCAGCAACGCGTACGCCTGATAGCGAAATATCAATGGCGCAATGCCGACGGGAAAGTTGATAGCTTTCTTGGTGACGATGAAGTGGAGAATCTCACGATACCTTCCGGCACCCTGACGGCGGCAGAGCGCGAAATCATCAATCACCACATCGACGTCACGATCAAGATGCTGGAGTCCTTGCCGTGGCCCAAACACCTCAAGAATGTTGCCGAATATGCGGGAGGGCACCATGAGCGCATGGATGGTAAAGGTTACCCGCGCGGGTTGACGCGAGAGCAGATGTCGGTGCAGGCCAGAGTCATGGGTATTGCAGATATTTTCGAGGCACTTACCGCCAAGGATCGGCCTTACAAAAAAGGCAAGACCCTGACCGAATCGCTGACCATCTTGGGGAAATTCAAACTGGGTGGGCATATAGATCCGGACCTGTTTGATATTTTCATCCGCGAAAAAGTCTATCTGGACTATGCGCAGCAGTTTCTCTCCCCTGAGCAGATCGACGATGTGGATCTGAGCAAGATCCCTGGCGTCAACCTGGCCGTTTAACGCAGCCTGCCGGGTGAAATTTATGGAATTTGCACTGATCCTGGTGTTTTCTGTGGGCGGTGTGTGGTATTTGCAGCTTACTCCGATGTGCAATGGAAGCCGGAATAACCTTGGGGTGCGTTTACGCACCATGGACTATTGGTGTGCAAGCGCACCCTGCGAATCCGGATTCTTGCAAAGGAAATATGAGGTACAGATGTAAGGCGACGGGCGACGCGGCAAAGCTGACGAAAATCGTCAGCTGGCTGACCAAATTGGAGTGTTTGCCGGGTTGAAACCGGTCTGGTGGGCGAATGGCAAGCTACACAGGTGTGCGGCGGCGTTGTGGCAGGACTGCGGTGGATAAAAAATAATCAAAGTAAATCAATATGTTAAATTGCGCGAGCAACTCTGCGCGATGCAGCCAGCGCAATTTTCGGCAAACCCTGAAGAAGCTGGCACAGCTATTGCTGACCTTTACACCGACACACATCGTGTGTGTTTTAAATCAAAGGAGTTTTACCATGCACTCTATACAAAAAGGTTTTACCCTGATCGAACTGATGATCGTGGTCGCGATCATCGGCGTGCTGGCGGCGATTGCCTTGCCAGCCTATGGCGACTACATCGCGCGTGCGCAGGTATCGGAAGCGTTCGCGCTGGCTGATGGCGTGCGTGCCGATATTTCGGAAGCCTGCCAAAATGCAGGTACTTGCACTGGCGCGTTTTTAACCGCAGCACCACCTAGCTATCCAACAGGTAAGTATTCGACCGTTACTGTAGTTGACCAAGATGGAACGGTTGGTACAGTGATGTGTTCAGCGGCTAGTACTCCTACAGGTTGTCCTACGACTTTTGCGACCAGCGCCAAAGTGGCTGGCATGGGCTTTACGCTGACACCCACCTTGACTACTGCCGGTGCTTCAGTTACTTGGTCATGCAATGGCGGTACTACTACACCCTTTGGCACTAACATCTCCGCAGTCAGTGCTCTTGCTGGCAAGTATATGCCTAAGAGCTGCACTCCTTAAGTTAGCCACAGGGTCTAACGCAATTCAGCGCGTTTAGTCCTTTCGGAAACAGACAAGCCTCCTTAGGGAGGCTTGTCTGTTTTTTGCGGGTCCGGTTGCGGGGAATGGCGCCCAGTCGAATGGGACTGGCATCATTGGCAGGCAGCGCTACTTCCCGCCACGCGCATCCAGCATTCCGCGCAATTCGCGCAGATCGCTTTCTATGGTCGAAAGCTGGTAAAAGCTGCCTCCCGCCTGTTTGGCCAGTTCCAGCTGTTCGAGCGCGGCGTACAGGTTGCCCTGCCAGGCGTAACTGTAGGCTTGTGCCTGATGCTGCTCCAGCGTCTTGCCCTGCATCGCATAGGCCCTGGCTTGCAGGTCGTACAGCGTGGTGTCGCTGGGGTGGCGGATAAGTTGTGCGGTAAGCAGCTTGACGGCAGTCTCCGGTTGGCCGTTTTGCAGCAGCAGGTCTGTGTAATCGTAGATCAAGGCGCGATGTTGCGGGAAGTTTTGCACCGCGGTGCGATAGAAAGCCAGTGCCGCAGCGGGGTTTTGCCCGGCGCGCTTCACTTGGCCGGCGAGGGTTTCGAGCATAGCGCTATTTGCGGCCACCGGATTGGTTCTGGCCAGTTTGCGCAGTGTAACCATCTCTTGGGCGGCGCGCCCAACCTCGTTGTTACGCAATAGCGAGGCTACCAGACCATAGCGCTGCGCGATCGGATTGCCGTGCTTTTGCGCGCCCAGTGCGTCGCTGAAATAGGCGATGGCATCCGCCGCAGTTTTCTGCCCGGCGATCAATTTGGTGCGTGCCAGTTGAAAATCCAGGCTGTCCGGTACCAAGCGATAAGGCTGTTTCTGCACACGGTTTTCGATGTCCGCGATGCGATCACTGGTGATCGGGTGGGTGCGCAGATAGGTTGGGGCGTTGCCTTCCAGCAGTCGGGTGGCCCTTTGCATCCGTCCCAGGAATTCCGGCATCGCGTGGGTATTGAAATGGGCTCTCTGCAGTATATCCAGGCCGATACGATCCGCCTCTTGCTCGTGCTCGCGGGTAAAATCGAGCTGTTTTTGTATCGCACGCGCCTGCACGCTGACGATGGCTGCTTCTGTCGCTTGCGGGGTGGTGCGTGCGGTGAGTATTGCGATCGCGATGGCGGCCATTGTGGCTAGGCCGTCGCCCTGCTGTCCTGCTATCATGCGCGCCAGATGGTGCTGTGTGACGTGGGCGATTTCGTGGCTCAGTACGGCGGCCAGTTCAGACTCGCTCTGGGCAGTCAGCAGCAATCCGGAATTCACGCCGATAAATCCGCCCGGCATCGCAAAGGCGTTAATATTGTAGTCGCTGAGCGCGAAAAATTCGAAGCCCAGGCCGGGCTCGGCGCTGTTTTCAACCAGCTTGCTGCCGAGCTGATTGAGGTAGTCGTTGATCTCGGCATCATTCAGGAATTGTTTGCTGGCGCGAATCTGCAGCATGCTCTGTTGTCCGATATGGCGTTCCTGCAGCGGGGTGAGCGCAATTTGCGAGATGTCTCCCAGGTCGGGCAGGCCATCGCTCACTGCGCAGGGCGAAAAGCACAGGAGCAGTGCCAAAGTCAGTTTTTTCATGGTTGGTATGATAGTTGTTTTTGCTTCAGGTTCACACTGCCCGGAATTGATAACTGGCCGGAATTATTTCTAAATAGACAGCGCATGGTAAAGTGCGCAGAATTGGATTGTTTTTTAATTTCACAAACAAAATATGGACAAAATAGGAAAATATAAAGTCGTGCGTGAACTGGGAAAAGGGGCAACCAGTACCGTGTATCAGGCTGCCGATGAGTTCAACAAGCAGCAGGTCGCCATCAAGTTGTTCGACCTGAAGATACTGAACGATCCGGAGCGTGAAAAAGTCTATCGCAAATTGTTGATGACGGAAGCCTCGCTGGCCGGAAAACTATCCCATCCACATATCGTGAAAATCCTTGATGCGGTGATGGAGGGAGATGCCAATTACATGGTTATGGAATATGTGGAAGGCGAAACCCTAGAAAAATCTTCCGAAGTTGATCATCTGCTGCCGATCAATACTATCGCAGAAATTACTTACAAGTGCTGCAAGGCGCTTGAGTATGCGCAGCACCAGGGTGTGATCCATCGCGATATCAAGCCGGCCAATATTCTCTTGCAGGGTGAAACCGATATCAAGATTTTCGATTTTGGCGCTGCCGCACTACAGACCGATCAAAGCACTCAGGTGTCCGGTGTGGGCTCGCCGGCTTATATGTCTCCCGAACAAGTTATGGAACTGAAGCTGACTCATCAGACGGATATTTATTCGCTGGGGGTGGTGATGTACAAGCTGCTTACAGGGAAATTGCCGTTTGATGCGAGCAACAACTACAGCATGATATACCACATCATAAATATCGAACCGCCTCCGCCCAGTTCATTTCGCCCGGAAATGCCTCCGGAACTGGATAAGATCGTGCGCCGTGCGATGGAAAAGAATACGTCAAAACGTTATCAGCAATGGGATGAGTTCGCGAACGACCTGGTCGGATTCTTCAACAATACCATTGCTCCCACCCAGAAAGAAATTTTCGATACCGAGAAGTTCAATACTTTGCGCAATTTGGCGTTTTTCAAGAATTTCAGCGATGTCGAGCTTTGGGAGGTGCTGCGCACCAGCGAGTGGCGCAAGGTTCCCGAGTCTGAGGTTATTCTCAGGGATGGGGAGAGCGGGCGCCTTTTTTACATAATTGCCCAAGGTACAGTGCGCGTGGTCAAACAGGGCAGGTTATTGAGCCTATTGCACAAGGGTGATTGTTTTGGAGAAATGGCCCATCTTTTGGAGCGTGATTTCAAGCGGGGTTCCGACGTGATTGCCAAGAACGATGTGGTACTGATCGAAATTAGCCCGGATACTCTGGCGCACGCCACGACCGGCTGTCGTTACCAGTTCAGTGAGGCGTTTCTGCGCATGCTGGTGAAGCGTCTGTCGGTGGCAAACACAAGAATTTCTCATTTGTTGGCTGATCAGGGGCAAACAGAATAGGACAGGAAGATGTCTGATTTTGGAAATAACAGCGGCTTCCGGAATATCACTGCTGCAGATCTGCAGGCCATGTTGAATCAAGGCGGGCTGCGCCTGCTGGATGTGCGCACGGAAGCGGAAATTGCGCAGGGGAAAATTCCACAGGGCGAGCCGTTGCCCCTGCATATCGTTCCTATGAAGCTTGGGGAGATGGAAAAGCATGCCACTATAGTTTTTTATTGCCGCTCTGGCGGACGATCAGCGCAGGCGGCTGCGTTTGTTGCAGCGAACGGATTTACCGATGTATATAACTTGCAAGGCGGCATTATTGCCTGGGCGCAGGCCGGTTTGCCGATTTCGACATGACAGGGATTGATGTCGAACTGGATGCCAGGCAATTGGCCTGCCCGTTGCCGATCCTGCGCGCCAAGAACGCGCTGTCGCAAATGGGTAGCGGCCAGTTGCTAAGAGTAGTTGCAACTGACAAGGGCTCGACCAATGACTTTGCGGAATTTTGCCGGAAGACCGGCAATGAGTTGCTGTCTTCATCCGCGCAAAGCGGCGAGTTCGTATTCCTGATCCGCCGCCGTTGATCCTAGCCCAGCTTGTTGCGCTGGGCTTGCAGCTGCGTCAGTGTTGCACTGAAATCCTTCAAACGTTTGTTTTCCTGCGCCACCACCGCAGCCGGGGCGCGATCCACGAAGCTGGCATTGCCCAGCTTTGCTTGAGTTTTGGCTACTTCGCCTTGCAGCCGGGTGATTTCCTTGTTCAAGCGTTCGCGCTCGGCGGCGACATCAATTTCAACTTTCAGCATCAGTTTGTATATGCCAACAATGGCGATTGCCGCATCGCCATTTGGTAAATCAGCGACGACTTTGACTTCGCTGAGTTTCGACAGGCTGCTGATGTAGGTAGAAAGCGCGTCAAGCGTTTTTGCGTCACCGGCGGCAATGAGCGGCACGCGCTGGGCGGGAGAGAGATTCATCTCGCTGCGCAGGCTGCGGCAGGCGGTGATGATTTCTTGCAATAGAGCGACCTGATCCATTGCCGCTTTGTCGATTTTGGACGCTTCAACTTTTGGATAGGCTTGCAGCATGATACTGTTACCTGATTTGCTGGCAAGTGGCGCGACCGATTGCCACAACTCTTCGGTGATGAACGGAATGATGGGATGGGACAGGCGCAGGATGGTTTCCAGCACGCGAACCAGCGTGCGCCGTGTCGCGCGTTGCTGCGCTTCGTTGCCGGTGGCGATCTGCACCTTCGCCAGTTCCACATACCAGTCGCAGTAGCTGTTCCACACCAGCTCATACACTGTGCGTGCCGCCATGTCGAAACGGTAATCGGCAAAGTGCGTCGCCATCTCGGCTTCAGCCTGCTGCAATACGCTGATTATCCACTTGTCCGCAGCAGAAAATTCAAGCGGCAATGATTCATCCAGTCCGACATCCTTGCCGTCGCAATTCATCAGCACGAAGCGTGTAGCGTTCCACAACTTGTTGCAGAAATTGCGGTAGCCCTCGCAGCGCTGCATGTCGAACTTGATGTCGCGCCCGGGCGAGGCAAGCGAGGCGAAGGTGAACCTTAGCGCATCCGTGCCGAAGGCAGGGATGCCGTCGGGGAATTCTCGGCGCGTGCGCTTCTCGATCTTTTCTGCGTCCTTGGGGTTCATCAGTCCGGTGGTGCGCTTCTTTACCAGCTCTTCAATGCCTATGCCGTCGATCAAATCGATTGGGTCGAGCACGTTGCCCTTGGATTTGGACATCTTGTGTCCTTCCGCATCGCGGATCAGGCCATGCACATACACGTCCTTGAACGGTATCTTGCCGGTGATGTGCTTGGTCATCATCACCATGCGCGCCACCCAGAAGAAGATGATGTCGAAACCGGTGACCAGCACGCTGGATGGCAGATACATGTCGAGCGCGGGATTGGATTTCCCGGGATACTCCGGCGTCCAGTCCAGCGTGGAGAATGGCCACAACGCAGACGAGAACCAAGTATCCAATACATCATCATCGCGTTTCAAGTTGCCTTTGTAGCCGTCCTTGGCCGCGAGTTGCTTTGCTTCAGCTTCATCGTGCGCGACATAATAGCGGCCATCGTCGCCGTACCACGCGGGAATCTGATGTCCCCACCATAGCTGGCGCGAGATGCACCAGTCCTGGATGTTGTTCAGCCATTGGTTGTAGGTGTTAACCCAGTTCTCGGGGTGGAATCTGATCTCGCCGGAGGCAACGCATTCCAGCGCCTGTTCGGTGATGCTTTTTCCTTCTTTACCTTGCTTGCTCATTGCCACGAACCACTGGTCGGTCAGCATCGGCTCGATCACTATGCCGGTGCGGTCGCCGCGCGGCACCTTGAGTTTATGCTTCTCGGTTTTATCCAGCAGTCCTGCTTCTTCCAGATCTGAAACTATCTGCTTGCGAGCAGCGAAGCGATCTAATGATTGGTATTTTTTAGGAAGTGCGAAACTTGAGGTCTTGTATGCGTCCATATGATGGCCGCCATGGAAATCACCGTCCGATAGTTCCGATGGGGTGCCATCCGGGTGCGTAAGTTTGGCGCCCGGGACCAAGATTTCTTCGGCATTGCTTCGAATCTTTCCATCAAGCGTCAAGACATTGACCATTGCCAATTTATGGCGCTGTCCTACTGCATAGTCATTAAAGTCGTGTGCGGGCGTGACCTTCACCACGCCTGTACCGAACTCCTTGTCTACGTATTCGTCGGCGATGATGGGGATGTCGCGGTCGCACAACGGCAGCTTTACTTGTTTGCCAATCAGGTGCTTGTAGCGCTCGTCATCAGGATGCACCATCACCGCGACGTCGCCGAGCATGGTCTCGGGGCGGGTGGTGGCGACGGTGAGGTGGGTCAGTCCGCGCAGGCCGTCCTTCTCGACCAGCGGATAGCGGATGTGCCACATGAAGCCGTCTTCCTCTTCCTGCACCACTTCCAGATCCGACACGGCGGTATGCAGTTTCGGGTCCCAGTTCACCAAGCGTTTGCCGCGATAGATCAGCCCTTCGTTGTACAGGCGCACAAACGTCTCGGTGACCGAGCGCGACAGGCCTTCGTCCATCGTGAAGCGTTCGCGCGACCAGTCGGGGGAGGTGCCGAGGCGGCGCATCTGGCGCGTGATGGTGTTGCCGGATTGTTCTTTCCATTCCCATACTTTTTCCAGAAACTCTTCGCGACCCAGGTCATGACGCGTGATGTTCTGCGCATTCAGTTGACGCTCAACCACGATCTGCGTGGCAATGCCCGCATGGTCGGTGCCAGGTTGCCACAGTGTGTTGTCGCCGCGCATGCGGTGGTACCGCGTGAGCGCGTCCATTAAGGTCTGGTTGAAGCCGTGGCCCATGTGCAGCGTGCCGGTGACGTTGGGCGGCGGCAGCAGGATGCAGAAATTTTCTTTCCTGGAAATGTCTAATCCGGCCTTGAAGTAGCCGGATGATTCCCACTTGGGATACCAGCGAGCTTCGATGTGTTTCGGTTCAAAACTTTTTGCGAGTTCCATGATTTGTATTGGGGTGATGCGCATTAAGTGCTGCAGGAAAGGGCGCGATTATAGCAAAGTCGGGCTAGGCTAAAGCCTGAAGGCAGGAGTTGCGGCGGATATCAGTGAATTGCCGCCGCCGGAGTGGTGATGGTCATGCTGGCTTTGAGTTCGACAAATCAAAATGTCGCAGTTCGTAGCCCCTGTCCTTGTAAAACTTGTAGCGCTCCCTTCCCAGCCGACTGTCTTCAGCATCGGTGCTGACGATCTCGATGACGCGTTCAAAGCGGCTGAAGAAAGGTACACATTCACTGTGCAGGGTGATCAGCAAATCATGATGCGGGAATTTGTCGCTGCCGCTATTCAGTATGACAGGCATATCAGCAGCTTCATCCGCATTGCTGCGGCAATGCGGGATGAACGCAGTGGCCGGGTAATGCCAGAGCAGCTTGTCCAGCGCATCGCAACTGGGGGCGTCCGGCAAGCTGATGGACGTGCGCACGCCTTTTTGCATCGCCTTGTGGCTCAGCTGGCAGGCGGTGCGCAGTTTGTCTGTAGAGCCGGTATAGAAATCGATCTTGGTCATTGTTTATGTGTGCGGTTGATCAGGTATTGGGTGAGCAAGGGAACTGGGCGGCCCGTTGCACCCTTTTCCTTGCCTGATTTCCAAGCCGTTCCTGCGATATCCAGATGCGCCCAGCGATATTCCCTGGTGAAACGAGCCAGGAAGCAGGCTGCGGTGATGGTGCCGCCTGCGCGTCCGCCGATGTTCTGCATATCCGCGAAGTTGCTGTCCAGCAATGGCTGGTAGTCTTCCCATAGCGGCAGTTGCCAGACGCGATCGTGCGCTTGCTCGCCTGCCGCCAACAGCTCTTTGGCTAGCTTGTCCTCGTTGCTGAACATGCCGCTGGCAACATGGCCCAGCGCAATCACGCAAGCGCCGGTCAGCGTGGCAATGTCGATCACGGTGTCGGGATTGAATTTTTTCGAGTAAGTGAGCGCATCACACAGGATAAGGCGGCCTTCGGCATCGGTGTTGAGAATTTCGATCGTCTGTCCAGACATCGAGGTGACGATGTCGCCGGGCTTGGTGGCACGGCCAGAGGGCAGATTCTCGCAAGTCGGGATGACACCCACCACGTTTAGTTTCAAGCCCATCTCGGCGATGGCCTGTATGGTACCGAGCACACTGGCCGCACCGCACATGTCGTATTTCATCTCATCCATCTCGGCGCCCGGCTTGAGAGAGATGCCGCCGCTGTCAAAGGTGATGCCCTTGCCGACCAGCACGATGGGCCTGTGTTTCTTGTCGGCGCCGTGATATTCCAGCGTGATGAGTTTTGCGGGCTGTTCGCTCCCCTGGGTGACCGAGAGCAGCGATCCCATCCCCAGCTTCTTCATGTCCTTTTCTTCAAGCACGGTGGTTTTTATCGATTTGTTCGCCTTTCCCAGCGCCTTGGCCTGGGTGGCAAGGTAGGCCGGGGTGCACACGTTGCCCGGCAGGTTGCCTAGCGTCTTGGCGAGATTCATGCCATGCGCGGTTGCGGCAGCCTGGTCAAGGGCGTTCTTCAAGGCAGCCGCGGGCTTGTCCAGCGTGGCGAAGGTGATGCTCTTCAGCGTTGCGGCCTTGGCGGGCTTGCTCTTCAGGCTATCTGAGCGATAGGCACTTTCGGCTGCAGCAAACACTGCCTGCCTGATTACCCATGCGACATCCTTGCCCAGACCTTCATCGATCAGGAATAATGCGGCATCCTTGGCTGGTGTGCCATTCAATGCGATGAAGGTTGCTCGCAGGATGTCTGCACTGGCCTTGCTGGTCAATTCGCTGGTTTTGCCCAGCCCGACAAGCAATACGCGATCAGCGGCAATGCCGGGTGGTTTGTGCAGCAACAGTGTTGATGCGGGCTTGCCATTCATGTCGCCGCGTGCGATGAGCTCGCTGAGCGCATGCTTTGCAGCTTTGTTTAGCCGCTGTGTCGCATCAGGCAGTTTTCCTCCTTCATATACGCCAACTACCACGCATCCGCTGCGCTGATTTTCCGGTATGCCTTGTTTTATGCTAAATTCCACGTGTTGCTCCTTAAATTGAGAATATCCACCCTTAGATGCCCGATTATCCGCAAACCCAACGTATAAAGTCAAAGCCGCCGCGAAATGGTATTTTTCAGCGCGCCTTGATGGGTGAATTTGCAAGCAATGGATTATTGGTGTTTGCGGTGTTGCTCGGCATCGTGGTGGTCAGCCAGCTGATACGGCTGTTAGGCGATGCAGTCAGCGGCAGAATAGCTGTTGATGGGGTGCTGGCGTTGCTCGGTTTCAGCGCGATGAATTATCTGCCGGTGTTGCTTTCTGTCAGCCTGTTCATTTCCATCTTGCTGACCTTGACGCGCTGCTACCGGGACAGCGAGATGGTGGTGTGGTTTTGCTCCGGCATAGGATTGACGCGCTGGATAGTACCGGTGCTGTGGTATGCCGTGCCGGTGGTGGCAATAATTGCGCTGCTCAGCATGGTGCTGACGCCTTGGGCGTTGCTGAAGGCCGATGAATTCAAGAATAAATTGGAAAGCCGCGACGATGTAACTGCCGCTACCCCGGGCATGTTCCGCGAATCGAAGCAGGCTGACCGGGTATATTTCATAGAGAATGTGGACGCGGGCTCAAATCGTATTGGTAATGTATTTGTTCAGTCCGAACAGAACGGCAAATTGGGAACAATGGTGGCACAGCAGGGGTTGCAGGAGACGCTGCCGAATGGTGATCGCTTTTTGGTGTTGCTAAATGGTACGCGATATGAGGGGAAGACCGGACAGCGCGAATACAGCATCATCGAATTTGAGCGCTACGCGATACGTATCGACAGCATACCGGCCAAGCAGGCACGCATATGGGTTCGTACCATGTCTACGCTGGAACTTTGGCGCAATCCGTCTTCATGGAATCTGGCCGAACTGGAATGGCGTCTGGGTTTGCCGATTAGCGCTGCGCTTCTTGCGATTTTGGCGATCCCTCTGAGCTACGTAAATCCACGCGCAGGGCGGTCGCTGAATCTGATTTTGGCGATTGTCCTGTATATGCTCTATAGCAACATGATCAGCGTCACCAATACTTGGGTGGGGCAGGGAAAATTGTCTCCGGGTATGGGGCTGTGGGGGGTTCATGCTGTGGTACTGATGATTATCCTGCTGATGTTCTACCGGCGCATGACGCTATTTTCTTTGCGGAAAGTGCTTGGAATTATACGTCCCCATCCAGCCATTGACCGGGCTGCAAGTATGCCAGCATCTGCCCCTGCTGACGGGAGAGCTGCGAGGTGAGGTAATGAATCTTTTGACACGCTATCTGGGCAGGGAAGTTTATACCAGCATTGCGCTGGTGTTTGCTGCATTGCTGATGCTGTTTGCTTTTCTGGACTTCATTCGGGAATTGAATTCGATCGGAGAGGGGCAATATCATCTGGGGTATGTGTTGTTATTTGTACTTCTGACCGTACCCGGCCACATCTATGAATTGTTTCCGGTGGTGGTGCTGGTGGGTACCATTTTTGCGCTGGTGCAGATGGCCGCCAATTCTGAGATGACTATCTATCGGGCTTCCGGCGCTTCGCTTTGGCAGATGGTGGGAGCACTGTTCAGGATTGCTCTGCCCCTTGTGATATTGAGTTTTGTTTGCGGTGAGTTTCTGGCACCGCCAAGCGAGCGTATGGCGCAAAAATTAAGGTTGAAAGCTCAAAACGCGCAGGTTTCGCTGCGAGAGTTCCGCTCCGGCGTATGGGTCAAGGATGAAAGCAGTTTTGTGAATGTGAAGAACGTGATGCCTGATAGCAGCCTGTTGAATATTGACATCTATAGATTCGATGAGACCTATCATCTGCGTGAGATTATTAACGCCAAGCGGGCAAGCTTTGTCGAGCAGGGTATCTGGCAGCTTGAGGGGGTGCTGGAGACACGTTTTAGCGAACAGGGCGTGAATGTCGCTAACTTGCCCATGCAGGAGTGGCGATCGGCGCTGAATCCGGAAATTTTTAGCGTGCTTCTGGTGGTGCCTGAACAGATGTCGGCGTGGCACTTGTACCAATATACCGGGCACTTGCGGGATAACCATCAAAAGAGTGGTCGTTATGAAATTGCGATGTGGAACAAGCTGGTTTATCCGTTTGCGACTATGGTGATGATGATACTGGCCCTGCCGTTCGCGTCTTATCATCGACGAGCGGGAGGTATCAGCGCGATGGTATTCATGGGTATCGTTCTTGGCCTATCGTTCCATTTTTTTGGGCGGCTGTTGGGCAGTCTGGGCGCGCTCAATGATTGGCAGCCCTTTATAAGCTCAACCGCGATGACCGGTGTGTATTTATTGCTGGGGATGACTATGCTTTGGTGGACAGAGCGGCGCTAATGCCGGGGAAACCCATGGGGCGCCATGTCATTTTTCACTTTTGGCGGCTTCAGGAACTTCGCTGGCAGCCTGCTGAGCTTTTTTCTCCTGCTCTTGCTTGACCATCTGCTTTACCTGCTCGCGTTTTTCTGCGGGTACTTTATTGAAAGCTCGATACTTTTCACGTGCGGCTTCGCGTTGCTCAGGCGTGAGTTTGCTCCATGCCGTCAGGCGATTTAAAAAACGTTGCTTTTGCTCATGTGTCAAATGCGGATAGCGTTTGGCGGTTTTGAGCAGGCGGTGTTGCTGCGTCTCAGGCAGGCTATCCCACTGTTGGGCTAATGGGGCGAGAGCTTCCTGCAGTGCCGGGGAAAGTGATCTCCATGGCTCCGAGGCTGCGCTGACAGGATTGCCACTTAAACTCAGCAGTAAAGCTGCACTGATCAATAAATTTTGCATGTACACAGAGGTCATTCCTTGCAATGACTCACCGGGATTCAGTCGACGAAAACTTCGATCGGCAATTCATCGGTTAGGATTGCTACATCAATTTCGCTGATCTGTTGCTCTTGGGTATGCTGCCAATAACCTGCCATGAAGACGAGAATTGCCACGAGCATTCCTGCAGCCAGCCAACGCTGGGCCGAGTGCGGCATCAGGACATGGGTCCAGCAACCCGTGCTTAGGGTGAAAACGGGTGAGCGCATCAACAGCTTTTTTAGCGCGTTATTACGCGCGTCGGTCAATGCGGATAAAGTATTTGTATCCAATTGCTGAGTGCCTTGTGTCAGCAAATTAGCGATCTTGATGGGGTCAAATTTGATATTCATGGTAGTTCGACTCCTTTCTTATTTAGAACTGCTGCAAGAGTATGGACTGCCCGGGAACAGTGGGTTTTCACACTTCCTTCTGTGCAGCCCATCACCGCAGCTGTTTCAATTGTATCCAATCCTTCCCAGTAACGCAGCAGGAAGGCCTCGCGTTGACGTGCAGGCAGGTCGCTCAGTGCCTGCTCAATAAGAGCGATGAGTTGTTTTTGCTGCAAGGATGCGTCCGGATCGGCAGGGGTGGTCTGATTTTCGCTATCCTCAAGCACATCCAGCGGGTCAAATTCTTCTTCCTGATGTTTGGATTGCAAGCATGAAAACAAGGTAATCCAGGCAGTCCGTACTTTTTGCCTGCGATAGTGATCGCGGATTGTGTTTTGCAGGATACGATGGAATAACAACGGCAACTCCTCAGTCGGCTTGCCGCCGTATTTTTCTGTCAGTTTGAGCATTGCGTCCTGAACGATGTCCAGCGCAGTGTGACTATCGCGCACAGCGAAAAGCGCATGCTTATATGCGCGACGCTCGACGCTACAGAGAAATTGGCTTAATTCTGCGGGAGTGCTCAGTTTTTATACCTCTTGCAAGTGGGTGCATGGTAGCAAATTGTCTTTCATGTCGCTTGAAGCCATATCGAAATAACGGCAAAAGTTGACCAAAACGCCGCCAACCATTATCTTACGCGGTTCTATTTTGTTCATAGTTAAGGTGTTTGTGATGGAGTTGACCGGCGCGGAGATCGTTATCCGCTGTTTGCAGGAAGAGGGGGTTGAATATATATTTGGCTACCCTGGAGGCGCGGTACTGCATATTTATGATGCTCTGTTTCAACAGGACAGGGTCAAACATATCTTGGTGCGGCATGAGCAGGCAGCCATACATGCTGCGGATGGTTACGCGCGTTCTTCGGAAAAAGTCGGTGTTGCATTGGTCACTTCCGGTCCTGGGATCACCAATGCGGTGACTGGGATTGCAACGGCGTATTTGGATTCGATACCGATGGTGATCATCAGTGGCCAAGTACCCACCTTTGCCATTGGTGAAGACGCCTTTCAGGAGGTCGATGCGGTAGGCATTACCCGTCCCTGCGTGAAGCACAATTTCCTGGTCAAGGACGTGAAGGATGTCTCGGTAACCATCAAAAAGGCGTTTTATCTTGCCAAGTCAGGTCGTCCGGGACCGGTGCTTGTGGATATTCCCAAGGATATTTCTAACCATAAAACCGACTTCATTTACCCTGGAAACGTTTGCATTCGCTCCTACAATCCCGTAGGCAAGGGCGATAGCAAGCAGATCAAGCGCGCCGTGCAAATGTTGCTGGAAGCCAAGCGTCCGATGATATACAGCGGTGGCGGTGTGGTGCTGGCGGGTGCAGCGGCGCAATTGACCGAGCTGGTTCGTCTCCTCGGTTTCCCCTGTACCAATACGCTGATGGGCTTGGGTGGCTATCCTGCCACCGATAAGCAGTTCGTCGGGATGCCAGGGATGCATGGCACATATGAAGCGTGTATGGCGATGCAATACTGTGATGTGCTTATAGCCATCGGTGCGCGCTTTGATGACCGTGTAATTGGTAACGTCGAGCATTTTGCCCAGGTGTCGCGCAAGATCATCCATATTGATATCGATCCCTCCTCCATCGCCAAGCGCGTCAAGGTTGATGTGCCGGTGGTCGGCGATTTGAAGCTGGTGCTGGATCAATTATTGGCCGAATTACGCAACGGCAAACAAAAACCCGATGCGTCGGACTTGGCCTCTTGGTGGAAGCAGGTGGATGAATGGCGCGTCAAGGGCGGGGGGTTGCGCTATAAAAACTCAACTGAGATCATCAAGCCACAATATGTGATCGAGAAGCTCTATGAGATCACTGGCGGAGATGCATTCGTCACCTCGGATGTCGGTCAACATCAGATGTGGGCTGCGCAGTATTACAAATTCAACAAACCACGCCGCTGGATTAATTCTGGTGGCCTTGGAACGATGGGATTCGGTTTACCTGCTGCGATGGGCGTGCAGTTGATCAATCCCGGTGCAACGGTGGCCTGCGTCACTGGCGAAGGCAGTATCCAGATGAACATTCAAGAGTTATCCACCTGCAAGCAATTTCATTTGCCAATCAAGGTGCTGTCACTGAATAATCGTTATCTGGGTATGGTGCGGCAATGGCAGGAGTTTTTTCATGGTAACCGCTATTCGGAATCCTACATGGACGCCTTGCCGGATTTTGTGAAATTGGCCGAGGCGTATGGGCATATTGGGATGCGCATTGATAGCCCTTCCGATGTTGAACCGGTATTGAAAGAGGCCTTCGCTCGCAAGAAGGATTTGGTATTCATGGATTTTCAGACTGACCCTACCGAAAACGTATTTCCGATGGTGCCGGGCGGCAAGGGCTTGTCCGAAGTGATACTGGCGGAGGATCTGTAATGCGGCACATCATTTCTCTGCTTATGGAAAATGAAGCGGGTGCCTTGTCGCGCGTGGCCGGATTGTTCTCGGCACGCGGTTATAATATCGAGTCACTGGCGGTCGCCCCGACAGAAGATCCGACTCTGTCACGAATGACTATAGTCACCAGCGGTTCAGACGCGGTTATCGAGCAGATCAACAAGCAGCTCAATAAACTGATAGATGTCGCGGCTGTGATGGATTTGAGCGATGGCGATCACTTGGAGCGCGAGTTGATGTTGGTCAAAGTTCGTTCTGAGGATGCCGCTTGTGATTCGTTGAAACGCATTCTGAGCAGTTTTCACGGGCGCGTGATAGATGAGTCGAATTCAACTTGCACCATTGAGCTGACCGATACTTGTGCCAAGCTGGATGAATTTTTACTGGCAATTGGGCGGAACATGATTTTGGAAACGGTGCGCACTGGTGCATCTGGGATCGGACGCGGCGATCGGATTTTGAAACTTTAATTTTTTATATAGAGGGCAACATGAAAGTTTATTACGACAAAGATGCAGACCTATCCCTGATCAAGGGCAGGCAAGTAACCATTATCGGCTATGGTTCCCAAGGACATGCCCATGCCCAAAACCTGAAGGAGTCCGGTGTCAATGTCACGGTCGGTCTGCGCAAGAATGGCGCTTCATGGAAGAAGGCTGAAAGTGCGGGACTGAGGGTGGCCGAAGTTGCCGCTGCAGTAAAAAGCGCCGATGTGGTAATGATGTTGTTGCCAGATGAGAATATTCCGGATGTCTACAACACAGAAGTCGCGCCGAATATGAAGACGGGCGGCGCTCTGGCCTTTGCCCACGGCTTCAATGTTCATTACAATCAGGTGATTCCGCGTAATGACGTGGATGTGATCATGATCGCTCCAAAGGGTCCCGGTCACACCGTACGTTCAGAGTATCTTAAGGGTGGTGGAGTGCCAACTCTGATTGCGGTGTATCAGGACAAGTCCGGCAAAGCCAAGGATATTGCCTTGGCTTATGCGGCAGCAAACGGCGGAACCAAGGCTGGTGTGATCGAGACCAACTTTCGCGAAGAAACCGAAACTGACCTGTTCGGTGAGCAGGCAGTGTTATGCGGCGGTGCGGTGGAATTGGTCAAAGCCGGTTTCGAAACATTGACCGAAGCGGGTTATGCGCCGGAAATGGCCTACTTCGAATGCCTGCATGAACTCAAACTGATTGTCGACCTGATGTATGAGGGGGGCATCGCCAACATGAATTACTCGATTTCCAATAATGCGGAATACGGTGAATACGTGACAGGCCATCGCGTGATTGGAGATGAGGCGCGAGCTGCGATGAAAGTGTGCCTGAATAACATCCAGAATGGATCTTATGCCAAGCAATTCATCTTGGAAGGCCGTACCAACTATCCGGAAATGACGGCACGCCGCCGTTTGAATGCCGAGCATCCAATCGAAAAGGTCGGCGGCCAATTGCGCTCCATGATGCCGTGGATCAGCAAGAACAAGCTGGTCGATCAATCCAAGAACTAAAGTGTAGGGTGGGTTAGGTGCTTTGCGCCGAAACCCGCCACTGATGATGGGTACGTTGTGTTTTACCCACCCTACGCCTTTCCCATAGGTAAATATGAGCAAATATCCCCATCCGATCATTGCCCGTGAGGGCTGGCTGTTCTTGGCGATCGCAATCATCTTGGCGATCGCAGTCACAGCCTGGTGCGTAGTCTGGTCAATCCCGTTGTGGATCATTGTGCTGTTCGTGTTGCAATTCTTTCGTGACCCGGGTCGTGAGATACCACAGCAGGCCGGGGCGGTATTGTCGCCAGCGGACGGACGAGTCATCAAAGTCGAGCGCACGCAAGACCCCTACGGTCAGCGCGAGGCCATCTTGATCAGCGTGTTCATGAACGTTTTCAATGTGCACTCCAATCGCTGCCCGGTGGATGGCACGATACAGAAAGTGCAATATTTTCCCGGAAAATTCGTCAATGCCGATCTGGATAAGGCCTCGACTGAGAACGAGCGCAACGCGATAGTTTTGAGTACTGCCGACGGACGAATCGTGACCTTTGTGCAAGTGGCTGGGCTGATCGCGCGACGTATCCTGTGCTATGTAAAGGCTGGTGATGTGCTGTCGCGAGGACAACGCTATGGCTTTATTCGCTTCGGTTCACGCGTGGATGTGTATCTGCCCCTGGATGCCAAAGTGAAAGTCAGTATAGGTGACAAGGTATCAGCGAGCACTACTATTTTGGCAGTGCTTTTGCAAAACTGATAGTCTAGGCTCATGGACGATTTAAATCATCGAAAACCGTTAAGTTTGCGCAGGCGCGGAATTTATCTGTTGCCCAACCTATTTACCACCGGAGCGTTGTTTGCTGGTTTTTATGCTATCGTGCAGGCGATGAACAACCGGTTCGAATTTGCCGCCGTAGCGATTTTTATTGCTATGGTGTTGGATGGGCTGGATGGGCGTGTGGCCCGGTTGACGCATACCCAAAGCGAATTCGGTGCTGAATATGATAGCCTGTCCGATATGGTTTCTTTTGGTGTTGCTCCAGCGCTGGTTATGTACGAATGGGCCTTCAGGGGGTTGGGTAAATGGGGATGGTTCGCCGCCTTTATCTATTGTGCAGCGACCGCATTGCGCTTGGCACGCTTCAACACCAATATAGGCGTAATCGATAAACGCTACTTCCAGGGTTTGCCCAGTCCCGCAGCAGCAGCTTTGGTGTCAGGGTTCGTCTGGGTGATGCTGGACTATGAGATAAAGGGTGAAGAGGTGAGCTGGTATGCTGCGGCATTGACTGTATTTGCAGGGTTAAGTATGGTCAGTAATCTGCCGTTCTATAGTTTCAAGGACCTTAACATGCGCAAGAGTGTGCCATTCCTGGTGATCTTCCTGATCGCATTGTTTTTTATCTTGATCTCCAGTTATCCTCCCGGCGTGTTATTCGCCTTATTCCTTGGATATGCATTATCTGGATATGCGCTGTGGGTGATGCGTCTGGGTAAGAAGCAACCACCCATTGCATGAGCCGATAAAACTGGTTATATTCCCACTATGCATTTTTCCACTCATATCGCAACACTCCATTCCACGTTCAGCCTGCTGGCTGCGCTGCTGCTGCGCGGCGCGCGCTAATCATTCTTTTCCCTACAAGTTTTGAATAAGCGCGGCAACTGTAATGGTTCCGCAGGTTATACCTATTTGCAATGGAGTTCGGCATGCCAGATAAAATGAAAGATAAGTTGATAATTTTTGACACGACTTTGCGCGACGGCGAGCAAAGTCCTGGCGCAGCGATGACCAAGGACAAGAAAATCCGCATTGCGCGTCAGCTAGAAAAACTGGGTGTGGACATCATAGAGGCCGGTTTTGCCGCAGCCAGTCTGGGCGATTTCGATGCAGTGAGGGCAGTGGCAGAAACCATCAAGGAATCCACGGTGTGTTCCTTGGCACGTGCGATAGAAAACGATGTGCGCCGTGCTGGTGAAGCCATCCAGCCAGCACGGTTTGGGCGCATTCATACCTTTATTGCTACTTCACCTATCCACATGGAAAAGAAGCTGCGCATGACACCGGACGAGGTGGTCGAGCGTGCCGTTTCGGCAGTGAAGCTGGCGCTGGAATATACCGATGATGTCGAGTTTTCCGCCGAGGATGCGGTGCGTTCTGACATGGATTTTCTGGTGCGAGTGTTCGACGCGGTAATACAGGCCGGAGCCAAGACTTTGAATGTACCGGACACGGTGGGTTACTCCATTCCTGCATTGTGGGGCGAGCGCATCAAGCAATTGATCGCTCGTGTGCCGAATGCTGACAGAGTGATCTGGTCCACACACTGCCACAACGATCTGGGTTTGTCCGTGGCCAACTCATTAGCCGCCGTGATGAACGGTGTGCGCCAAGTCGAATGTACCATCAACGGGCTGGGTGAGCGGGCCGGAAATGCTTCGCTTGAAGAGATTGTGATGGCGGTGAAAACACGCCGCGATGTGTTCAATCTTGATTCGCGCATTGATACCACTCAAATCGTTCCGACCTCCAAGCTGGTTTCCAGCATCACCGGATATCCGGTGCAACCGAACAAGGCAATCGTCGGGGCGAACGCGTTCGCGCATGAGTCCGGCATACATCAGGATGGTGTGCTCAAGCATCGCGAGACCTACGAAATTATGCGTGCAGAGGATGTGGGTTGGAATGCCAACAAGTTGTCACTGGGCAAGCTTTCCGGGCGCAACGCATTGCGCCAGCGCTTTACTGCGCTGGACATTGAATTCGCTTCTGAAGAGCTGTTCAATGCTGCGTTTGAGCGCTTTAAGGAATTGGCAGATCGCAAGCACGAGATTTTTGATGAGGATTTGCAGGCTCTGGTCAGCGATGAGGCGGTGGGGCAGGTCAGCGAGCATTACCGGCTGGTGGCCATGGGGGCGCACTCGGAAACCGGTGTGTTGCCGGTGGCGCGAGTGGTGATGAGCATAGACGGTAAAGAGTATCAAGCCGATGCTCAGGGAGGCGGCCCGGTGGATGCGACCTTTCAGGCGATCGAGAAAATTGTCCGCAGCGGCACCGAATTGCAATTGTTTTCCGTGAACAACATCACCAGCGGTACTGATGCGCAAGGAGAGGTGACGGTGCGGCTGTCCAGGGGGAGTCGTATCGTAAACGGCCAAGGAGCTGATACCGACATCGTGGTGGCCTCCGCAAAGGCTTACCTGAATGCGTTGAACAAGCTGCATGGCAAACTTGAGCGAGCCCATCCGCAAGTGTAATTTGGATGCAAGCCACATATGGCCGCTTGGCACACCTTGGTATACCGTTCGTCGGCAGGACGATAGACACGGTACCATTGCTGCGCTAAGCTCATTCCCGTACAGCTGTAGGTACTTAGATTAATTATCCACAACCCACAGAAAGGCTATCGATTATGAAAAAGAGTTTATCGTTGTTGTGTGTATTGGGCTGTTTCGCCCAACCAGTCTGGGCAGCCAACATCAATTTGAGTTTGTTGGGTGCGCAGCCCGCCTTCAAGACTTTATCTGAAGACTTGGGTTCGGCGCTTAGTTACAAGGCTGTTATACCAGCAGAACCGCTGGGCGTGACCGGATTCGATCTGGGGCTGGAAGTGACCTCGACCAAAATGAGAAACTTGGATATAGCCACTGGCAGCACACTGACCAGCTTGATAGTACCAAAACTTCATGCACATAAAGGACTGCCGTTTGGCATAGATGTGGGTGCGTTCTATTCCAGCGTGCCGACTACCAACATCAAATTGTTTGGCGGTGAATTGCGCTATGCAATACTTGAAGGCGGCGTGGCCAGCCCTGCGGTTGCGATACGCGGCTCGATGAGCAAGCTGTCAGGAGTAAATCAACTCGCATTTGGCACCAAGGGACTGGATGTTTCCATTTCCAAAGGTTTCGCAATGTTTACACCCTATGCCGGTGTGGGCAGCGTATGGGTTGATAGCACGCCAGATGCAGCAACTGGCCTTGTGAAGGAATCATTCCGCCAATCCAAAGTATTTGCGGGAGGTAATCTGAATTTTGGGCTTGCCAATCTGGCTTTTGAATACGACAAAACAGGTGCTGCACAATCATACAGTGTGAAACTGGGCTTCCGTTTCTAGACAACCTGCATTTGATCAGATATACACCGTCTGTCCGGCAGCAACTGGGCGGACGGTGAGTTCAGCTAGTTAAAATTTCATATTAATTTTTCCCCGCCTTCCTTAGTTAAGCGACTGTTCGAGCCCTTTCAAACGTTATTGTTTCGAAATGCGCGCCATTTCAACAAGTGCAACCCGCGCCTGTTGAGCATCAGTAACTGGATGCGTAAAATCAAACCGCAGCACCCTGCCATCGGCCCTTACATCGAAGCCGTCCATGTCTATACCCAACATGGTTACATCCAGAGCTGCGCATTGGTGGAAGTGCTGGCAGTAGTTACGCAGATTATCTTGATGATCTGAGTTGATGTGTGCAATCACATCGGATTCCTGCCCGATCAATGGGTAGGGATGCACTGCATAATTCTCCATGCCTACCCAGTGTATCTTCCCAAACCCGCCGATATAACGAATTGCCATTGGGCGGATGCGATAGAAGGAAAAGTCATGCATCGCAAAGTATGTTTGTGCTTCAGGGAAATAACGCAGATAGCGCTGGCCTGCCTGTTCGCGGTCAGGCTCAAGCGTAGCGCTTCCGATTGCCGTGACGCGTCCTTGGGTTTGGATATGTGGATCTTGCTGGTTGTGGGTGATCAGGCTGACTCGGGGGTCATGCAGGATGTTCTTGGTATGTTCGGCGAGCGTGCTGATCAGTATCAGCAGGCTACCGTCATGATCCACCAGGTAGGGCGTGATCGAACCGAACGGATATCCATCGAATTTTTTCGACAACGTGCTGAGCACACCATAACGATGGGCACGCAACAATATCCTGGCTTCTTGCGCATTGTTCATGGAAGCCTCATGCTGAAAGTTTCAGCGCAGTTTGTGCCAATCGCTTGCCAAGCGTAATGCACAGTTTCTTTTCTGTTTCGCTGATAGACTGGTCGTTGGCAAGCCCGGCGACGTGACTTGCGCCATAAGGCGTGCCGCCGCTTAGCGTGGTACTGAGCTCTACTTCAGAATAGGGTATGCCTATGATGAGCATGCCGTGATGCAGCAGGGGGAGCATCATCGACA
>Ga0224495_10000178_pt1 | contig 50635 bp, 47 predicted proteins | sample SF_Jul11_sed_USG_FD_168128 | JGI IMG/M metagenome (GOLD analysis project Ga0224495, IMG submission 168128) | Sediment microbial communities from San Francisco Bay, California, United States - SF_Jul11_sed_USGS_4_1 | ecosystem: Environmental > Aquatic > Marine > Sediment | place: USA: California...
GCTGGAAGACTGAAAATATAAAACAACAATCTTCGGCTCCACTATTATTGCAGGAGTATTTATATCTCCGCTAACCGCAAGATAACGGTACTTCATATCTTTCTTTTTTTCAAGCGACACGCTCGACTCGCCGACAACACGCTCGCCAAAGGGATCATACACTCCGGCAAGCCGGTTTTTTTGAAAAACTTTTATATACGTCTCTGCCGTATAGTATTTCTCCGTAAATGTTTCATCAGTATACATCAACACTACATCGGGAGCAGAATCATTTTGAACCATAAAATTCGGCGAATAGATGCCCGACTTTCCCGGTCCCTCGGCGCGCGGAGACGTCCATATCACAATCTGCTCTCCGGTCTCGAAGTCATGCTCAACAAACGCAAGCTCCTCGCCCTTACCTGCCTTTTTCGTGGCTATAAAGTAAAGGTGCCTGCCTTCTGTAAGCGCATACCGTAATACCTTCGTATACCCTGATTTGGCAACATCCAGCCCGGCAACAACGGTAACGGGTTTACCTATGTCTTCTTCAACAGGAATTCCCTCATATGTATTATCTGCATAATAAATAAACTCTTTACCAGCATACGCAAAGGACGGCATGGCCAATATAATTATTACCGCCACTATTTTTATCGCTTGCCTAAGCATTCCACCTCCATCTAAAACGGTTTTTACCGCATGCCCCCGCATTACTCACTTAATGTAAATCCGTGATTATGACTAAACTCCGCAAACTTGCTCCAAAGGAGTTTCATCTTCAGCTCTTTGCTGTTATCGATTTTAACATTCTTGGGCTCTTTGAGCGTTTTCATATTCTTATCATAGTACATGACAAGAAACTCTTCCCCTTCCTTTATAAAATTAAATTTTTCATCCCCGACCTTTGCAGAGATATAATTATTCTTCCAAAGCAGAATATCCCCATACCCATCCTTTGGCTCGAAGTCAACTGCAAAGCCCATGATTATAAAAACTTTCGCAGGCTCTTCGCTACTAGGATGCGAATATTTATATTCTCCGCTACCCGCCGCCGCATCCCCCCATTCTCCTAAATCCATATGAAGAATAATAGGCATCGAGCCATCCGGCTCGGCCCTAATAACATCCAAAGCATATCTGCCTGCATGGTAGGCATGAAAACGAAAATCATATGCTGCCAGCACAACAATCAACGGTTGCTCTTGTTTTTTGGGCTTATATGTTATCAATTGTGACCACATGGTATCCACATGATACTCCTTGTCCAACATATCGGAAAACCTCCGTATTCCCTTATTATCGAATGCCATGGTACCAACAACCGATACCGCTCCATACGGCACTTGCTTCAGACCGAGAAAATATAAATCCTTTGGGCCAAGGAACGCATAGCACATTATCGACGGATTCGATTTTTTCCCAATATCACTACTATTTTCTTTAATCCCTGCCACTTCCGAGAACAGGCCGCACGCATAGGTACCGGACATTCCGTCTTGTAAAAAATCGAAATCATCGCCCCACGCAGCAGCCGGGAGCAACAAACAAAACAAAAATACAAGAATCGCTCTCTTCATCAACACCTCGATTTTTTATCGTTCTATTCTATGCTGCAACTTGTCTTTTTTGCAGTTAGTAGGGTGGGCACAGCCCACCATTATCATCATTCCATACCAATCTTATCCTGCAACCCGGATACATCTTCTTCCCCACACCAATTACGCGGATAAACGCCTTTATCAACGTATCTCAAAAATGTCGAATACACCCACTCGCCGGGCGTTCTCGCCAATCCGTGCTTCACGGGGTTATAATGTATATAATCGCAATGCCGCGCAAAAGCCCTTTTAACCGCTCCTCAAGCTCCGCGCCCTTGCCTGCGGCAACTGCCGGAAGCAGGAATCGTGCCGTAATAAGTAAGTATTTCAAAAATCTCTTTTGTCGCATGCGTCATATGTTTAGTGCCGTTTTTACATTTACCTCAAATCGGCGAGTGTGACCCGCCCTACGAACTAACCAAAAATAGGCGCCATCCCCTTTTCGTCCTGTCCCCTTTTCGTTCTACAATATTAATTTTTACGCTTAATTCTAATTATATTCAAAACTTCGCGTGCCATTTTTATGCCAACCGCATCGGTATCATCTTTTAAAATTCCCTCAAGCAAATTAACAGTATCCTCATCCGGAAATGCTTCTAGGCCGAAAAATGCCCTATCTCTCACATTGGGCGGCGTACTTCTATTTTTAACAGCGTCAAGAAAAAACTTCTTAATCCTATTAAGTTTCTTTTGATCCCGTATTTTTTGCTCAGGTGCCACACTAACATCACCGCCATCTTCCGGGCTCGGCGCTACCACCCAGACCGACAAAATATAAGTCGCATACCCATTTATACTCTGATCTTTCGAGGCGGCAATTTTTAATAACGGTTCGACCGCCACATCTTCCCCCATACGTATTATCCAATATGGCGTAAGATCCCACGGAAAAGCACTCATAATATCCAACATTGCCGGAATAGCTTTTGGATCATCGAAGGACGAAACTAACATTGTAAAATCTTCGTAGTAAAAATCTTTATTTTCCCTCCTTACATCATCATTTAACTTGACAAGCGCATCAAACTCTTTAAGACCCTTTTTCTTTAGTTTCTCAATATCTCTATCTCGAAACCCAACCTCGTCTGCGTATAAATCTATCAGCAGATCTTTTTCTTTTATTGTAAGCGCCGGCTTCTTTTCGAATATCTCGCTAACAATTTTATTACGCTCTTTCCATCCGAGATTTTTAACCTTTTTCAATCTTTCCTCATAACTAATCTTATCAACAGCGCCATTCTGCCCCTGATTTCCATTATTGCCCTCTTCAGCAAAAAGCGCGCGTGTATTCATACAATAAAACACTATCAACCCGCACCCAATAACTAACAAAATTTTATTCATACAATCAACTCTCCAGACTTTTTATTTTTAATCACCAACCCGCCTTACAAGTGCCTCTCCAGTTAGTAGGGTGGGCACAGCCCACCATTATCATCATTCCATACCAATCTTATCCTGCAACCCGGATACATCTTCTTCCCCACACCAATTACGGTGTGCCCCCCTACACGTCCTTGCCACCTTACGAACTACATCCTACGGTTTATTCGAGTCTTTTACTTTATCCAGCACTTTCTTGGCTGCTCCTCGCACGGGATAAGTTAGTAGGGTGGGCACAGCCCACCATTCTCATCATTCCATACCAATCTTATCCTGCAACCCGGATACATCTTCTTCTCCACACCAATTACGCGGATAAACGCCTTTATCAACGTATCTCAAAAATGTCGAATACACCCACTCGCCGGGCGTTCTCGCCAATCCATGCTTCACGGGGTTATAATGTATATAATCGCAATGCCGCGCAAAATCCCTTTCATCCCGGACACAATGTTCCCAAAATCTCCTCTGCCATACGGTTCCTTCCCTGTGCTTCGTTCGCGAAACGCTTTTCTCCGGTCCGTCGGGCAAAGGCGTATCTTTAATCATCTTCGTAAAACCTGCTTTTATAAGACCCCATCTTTTCGAATAATCGACGTCTCCTTCCGGAAGCGTCCAGATACAATGAATATGGTCTGGCAGCAATACCCATGCCTCGATATTGAAAGGCATTGCCGCGCGAACCTTATTAATCACAGCCCTCAAAACCGCCCTGCTTTTTTCGTGACAAAGAATAGGCCTCCGCTTATACGTAACGACCGTAAAAAAATACGTGCTGCCGCTTCTTGCTCTACGGTAATTTGACATTCTCTATATGCTAAGGCGCTTTCTTTCGGTGGGCGCTGCCCACCCTACCCCAAATGGCGGGCAGTGCCCGCCCTACGCGATATATGGCTGTTTAATCCGTAAAGTGGCAAGGCCACCATACGGATTGCGGCGGACTTCGGTTACTGAAGTCCGCCGCAAAGAAACCGTCGCAAAACGCGCGCTATTTGGTTGTTGTTGGTTTGGCCGCCGGTTTAGCTGCCGGCTTGGTCGCAGGCTTTGCCGCCGCGGGTTTGGCTGCTGCCGGTTTTGCCGCAGCATCTTCAGGAGAAAGTTTCTTTAGATAATCGACCAGGGCCTTTGTCTCGTCGTCCTTCAACTTGCCCTTCTGTGCGGGCATGGCCATGGGCATCTTCGGGTACTTCTTGTCCTTCCCAGTGCGGCCCTCGAGTATAACCTTCGTTATGTCCTCGGGCTTACTTGTCTTTACAAATTCGTTTTTGACAAGGGCAGGGGCCATCGTAGTTCCTACACCAGCCTTACCGTGGCACGAAGCGCACATTGCCTGGAACTTCGCCTCGCCCTGGTCCGCTGCAACCGACTCCGACGCAAAAACCGCTATCACTGCCAAAGCACACAACACTCCAAGAATTCTCATATTACCTCCGGCTATTTAAGGGTTGACACGGACTGCCCAGACACTATCATGTCTGATTGTATCATATCGCCACTATGCGTCAACATACGATAACTCGCAGGGGTGTCGCCGCCCGCAATATAACTCTTCAACGGACATCGCCAAACCTGCATGCCTCCACCACTATCGCAATCTCTGCAATATCGCAGCCATCACTTCAGCAGACAAGCCATTGATGCCATGTTGTCCACAAATCCATTTAAAATTTTCATTAGTATCTACTGCATATTTTAATGTGCTCTCATATATTTCCTTGCATCTGCCGCTCACAGAATCGAACTCTTGCTCCAACGCTTTCAACCCGTCAATGTCAAGTCTGGATAAACACCACCATATCGGATAAACAAACGTACTCATAAGCCAACCCGCACCGAAATTTTCGTTCCACTCACTTTTGATATAATAAATAACAAATATTCTTTTAATATAAAAAGGAGCTCTGTCCGGCGCACATGAAATCAACGCGCTAAGCGCAGCAATCCAATGAGAAGCAGCATCTATATCTTCGACAGCAGAGTCCAGATAATCAACTGCATACTCGAGACTTTCCTTAACCTCCAAAGCACTAAACGCTGCAAATAATGAACCCAAAGCGTGTTCATGTTTTCTAATCTTTTCGCCAGCAGCCAGCGAAAGCAACTTCTGTTTTGCAGTATATATTTTAAGATCAAAACCACAAAGTGATATGGCACAATCCAACAACCAAGGGTCGTCAGAGTCAAGCAACTCTATAATAGCATCATCAATTTTAGCGGCTTCATCTTTGCTGGTGCACTTTTTAAAGTCAACAACGCTATCAAGAGGATATCGATCTTTTTTATTTTTCAATATCTCTATTATCTTTTGCTTATAATCCAAAAAAAACCTCCTTTGAACAAAGCTTACTGCTAAAAACATTAGCATTCCGTATTGTTTTACAATTTGCGTGGCAGGCATTGCCCGTCAACATGCCGCCGACATCACAAGCCTTGCATGGACCGGGGTACCATATCACCTCTCAATCATCTTCAAATCATTCACATCATAAAAGCGATAACTGTATTCGTTTCTACTGTCTCTATCGACATATACTATATCTACGGATTTTTCCTTGTCATTCCACGAAAATGCCAATCTACCCATTTTTGATGAGGCTATTACAGGGTCTTTAAACATAATCGATTTTCCCGTTGCTATATTATGCCGTACAAGATAATCGGACACCGTAAAATCAGGCCTTGTCGTTCTCTGACAAAGCAGGAACAAGCCCCCGGCTCCTTTGCCCCATACAAAACCATTTATTATCAAATGTTCGGCAACATCCTTGTACTTGTACGTGTCGAAACTTATTTTCCCTTTGTAATCACCTCCAACTTTTCTCGCTTCTTTAAAATTAAATAAATATAAAACTTCCGGCCCTTCCGTCGGTATTCGCCACTCCGTATATACAAAACCGGAATTATCCGGGCTTATCAAATAGTGCCCTAATCTTATTTGAATCAACTTGACAGAATCCTTACCGACAAACCCTATAAGCAACCCTCTGGCTGCGCCAAAATACGCTTCCACCAAAAAAATATCGTCTTCCACAAAAAATATTTTTTGTATATTCGTAACATATCCTGCTTTAGTTTTTGCGCCAAATTCTTTTCCCGTATTCTTATTCTTCACGCCAACCGTTATATCGCCATGCTCGTCTATCGTGGCCCCGCCCCGGCTGATATTGACTTCAATTGCATATTTTTTATTTTCGATAAAACCACGGTTGTCCTGCGCTTCTTCTGTCTCTCCGTGCGCATGGCTCTGAAAGAAAAATACCGCAAAAAACAAGATGATAACCACAGCCAGCAAATTCGTCCTTTGCATATTATTCCTCCGCCATAAAGGTCCGCGAATGCCCGGCCATATCGACAAGCTCTTTATTGCTAATCGCCTTCTTCTTCGCCGTCCGACTCTTCATCGCCGCCGTCGCCTTCTTCGCCGGAGTCTTCCTCGGAAGAATTATCTTCTTCCACGACAACGCTGCCGCCAAGCGGGATGGCGCCGCCAAATGCCTTGACATGCCAGGCAATGGCCCATACCTCCTCGCTGCCGAGCCTCTCGAACCCTGGCATAGCGCCGTCGATATTGCCATACTTTTTGTAAACCACGCCGCGCCCGTAAAGTATCACGTATGCTACTTCGTCAACACCGTTTTTCAGCATGAAGTCCGTGCCCTTAAGAGGCGGACCCTTGGCCCCGCCCTCGCCTGTCACACCGTGACACGAGGCGCATTCCTTCGCATACAACGCCGCCGTAGACTCCGGGGTAACGGGCTTTTTCTTGGAGATACGTTTCATATAATCGAAGAGCTCCTTATCGACCCGCTCATCTACCATGTCCACGGGCGCGTTCCCCTGGATGTTTTTCGCATCCACGTTAGCGCCGCGAGCCATGAGCACGTAGGCTGCCTCGTGCTTTTCCTTATCCGGATGCCGTACGGCCATATGCAGCGGCGTCATGAGGCTGTTATTTTGCGCATCCACCTTGGCGCCCGCATCCAGGAGAACGCGGACTATGGCGGCATTGCCGGCACTCGCGGCAAGGTGCAGGGCCGTATTGCCGATACCGTCCTTCTCGTCTATATTAACGCCCGAACCGATAAGCCGCCTTGCCTCGGCCAGGTTTCCGTTAAGCGCAGCGCCTCGAAGCGCAGCACCGTTTGTCGAGGATGCAGAAACATCGCCAGCAATGCGCGCTTCGTTATCGATACGCTGCACGGCCGCCCCGGCAGCCTCACCTGGCGCGCCTCCAAGCTGCTTACTCTCCAAACCCGAAAGAAACAGCGCGCAAACAACCGCAACACAAAGCACAAAAACCATTTTCATAGTCATCGCCTCCGTAACCGGATTAAGACCTTCGCGCCACCACTAAAACCTCTTCAGATCGCCCTTCTTGAATGTCCATTCGGGAGTATAAAGAGTTTCCCCGAAAGCTGTATCATACCACGGACTTAGGCGCGCGTCCTCATTGTTTTTCAGCACGTGTATCTCCTGCGCGGGCATGTAGCTTTGCGCGAGCATGAATAGCTTTTTGCCGTTTTTTTTGTTAACCGCAATTGCCACGACTATCACCGCGTGCCCGGGAAAACCGCCCTGTATGAACACGTCCCCTGCGCGAATATCATTTATATCGGTGACAGGCTTAAGCTCCTTTGAAAGGGAAAAACTTCCGGCGTATGTATAGATGCTGTCAAGGTACGCCCTGTAGTTACCTTCGTCAGAGGCAGGAGAAGCGGACTTAGTAAAGGTCACCTTATTGCCGCTTACAACCGGCCTTATGCCTTTGGCCCAGTCCGAGTACTTTACAAGATGCCCTGATGTGTAACGAAAAGCTATGTCGTTTTTCCTGCCCGAAGAATAGAGGTAATCGGCGCGTAGCCGCATCACCGCATCGGCGCACTGCTCAAGGTCGTTTTTGCCGATCTTCAGATCAACGACAGCATAGTGCGCGTCCTGATTTCTTTTCTTTTTTCCGTTATGGAGATATACGGGCGTTCCGTTTTTCTTAAGAGGCAGGCTCGATAAAAACTCGCCAAAACTTCCCTTGTCATGGGCTACAAGCTCGAACCCGTCTGGCACGGGTATCTCGGAGACCTTGGAAGGCCCTGCGGCAAAGACAACGGAGACGCAACACAGGAAAACAAAGGAGGCCACCATCCAAACAACATGTCGAATAAATCTTCCCATGTATACCTCACCAGAAGCGCCAGACATTACAGCGCTTACCTTGCGCCTTTAAGCTTCCTTAACATGGCCTTTGCGAGCCCGTACTCGTGCAACCCGGTAGCCCCGCTGTCAACGCTCTTTTGGAAAAACTCGGCAGCCCCTTCTTTATCGCCTTTCCACAGGCGCTCTTCCCCTGCATAATAATAGGCCTCGCAAAGACGTCCTTTCGTGTCTTCGCTATCCTTGCCTCGGCGCGCCGAGCCGTTTATAAAGTTCTCTACGGAAACCTTGTGCTCGTCGCCACCAACCGGATTTTGTGCGGTATGCGCCATTTTCTTTCCATAAAACCGTTAGTAGAGCCTTTTCTTTCTCAACTAACTCGGCGTTCTTTCAATACTACGCATCTGAAAATTGTGCGCGTCCCAGACATGTTTGAATATTTCTGAATTATACTTTTTCCCAAAATCCCAAATCAGCTTCATCGCATTCTCTACGGATTCCATAACCTTCTCCACATTTTTCTCATTGCTATACTCTTCCCACTCACTCAAAAGAAATGATATCTCTTGTTCAACCTGACTTTCGTGCACCTCTTTCTCTTCATTAAGTAATTCCGTCTTACCGTGCGCCATAGCATTCCGTACTTTAAAAAGCTTGTCTATCACCTGGAAAGGAGGTTTACCATGGTCTACACCAAATTTAAGTTTATCGTCTATCAAACCCAGTTTTTCTCTGTAACCGAGTTTCCGCTCATAACTATCCCAATTCTTAAAAGTAAGAGCGCCTACGTGATTTAAGTATGCTTCAAATGTAAAAGCCGCAAATATAACACACCCTTTAAACTGATGTGCACTACCACGTGGTTCAGCCTTCGCCGTTTCATAAAAGAATTGGGCGCTGCTCCACAACTCTATATAAGTCTTCAACTCTCTCTTTTTTTATTATAACCTTTTTCTCACCCATTCTTACCCCCACAAATCTTTATAGCTTCATTCAAGCAAACAATACCGGCAAAATCACATTCGAGCCGTAAAATTTTGCGCGCGACAAAACAACTTACCTTCAAGTCGGTAAGTTGACCGCAAGTCTAAGCGCACCAAATTCCCTCACCCAACAAACCCGCAAGTTTTGCGTCAGGCGAGGCGCGCGAAATTTTTGACCGCAGGCGTATATGGAATATACGTCGAGGAGCAAAAATCTTCGCGCAACGAAGCATGGCGCAAAAATCGCAGGTTTACTCTACCGCACCAGCACCTTTATCTCCGTCATCTCCTCGATTGCGTAGCGTACTCCTTCTCTGCCAAAGCCGCTGTCCTTTAAGCCACCGTAAGGAAGGTTATCAGCGCGAAAGGTCGGGACATCATTTACTACAACTCCGCCGACATCGAGGGTTTCGAAGGCATAAGAGATTTTACTTTCGTCAGTGGTAAACACCCCTGCCTGAAGCCCGTAATGCGAGTTATTGACCTCATCTACAGCCGCCTTAAAGTCCGTGAACTCGGCAAGTGTTACTACCGGCGCAAATAGTTCGTCAGTGCACACCTTCATCCTGGGCTTTACGTTCGTGACAATCGTTGGCTTCAAAATCGAGCCTTCTGCAATTCCGCCGCAAAGGAGAGTAGCACCTTCCTTAACTGCCTCTTCCACGAGCTTTAGCGTACGCTCAATTGCTGCCCGCTCTATCATGGGCCCGATTTGCGTGGATTCATCAAGCGGGTCCCCGGCCTTTAGCGCATTAACGCCTTTGACGAGCTTGTCTCTAAACTCTGCAAAAATATTCTTATGCACGAATATACGCTGAACGGATATGCAGACCTGGCCTGCGAATGCAAACCCTCCAAGCACAGAGCGCTTTACAGCGAAGTCGATGTCAGCGCCGTCATCTACAATAACTCCGGCATTGCCGCCAAGCTCCAATGTAACCTTCTTTTTGTTGGCGCGTTTTTTTAGCTCCCATCCAACTGCAGCGCTTCCGGTGAATGTAAACTTTTTAACGCGTTCATCCTCTGCAAGGCGGCCTGCGATGTCGTTAGAGCAGCATGCGACCGTGAGCGCGCCCTTTGGCCACCCTGCTTCGAGCATCACGTCCGCAAGCATTAGCGCTGTGATGGGAGTCTTTGGCGAAGGCTTTATAAGGAGCGGGTTGCCTGCTGCCATTGCGGGCGCGACCTTGTGGCTAACAAGGTTCAAGGGAAAATTAAAAGGCGTGATTGCGTAGACGATACCCACGGGAAATCTCTTTATAAGCCCTGTCTTTTTCGGAGCGCCTTCGAGAAGACGCGGCGCGATATGCTCGGGATTGCCGAGCCTAACCGCCTCCTCTATGGCGATTTCAAAGGTAAGTATTGCGCGCTTTACCTCGGTCCTGGCGTCGGTAATGGGCTTGCCTGCTTCCAAGGCTATCATCTTGGCAAAATCCTCGGCCCTGTCCTTTAGCCCAAGCACGACGTTACCGAGTATGGCGGCCTTCTCGGCAGCGCCGCTTTGCTTCAAGGTCTCGAACGCCTCGACACCCTTATTTAGTGCGTAGTTAAAATCCTCCATGGAGGCGTTGTAGGTTGTTGCCACGACCTTGCCGTCGTACGGGCTTTTGACCTCGAATTTGTCGGCGGTGGTCTTCTTCTCGCCGGCGATGATGATTGGGTAATCCTGTGCCATTGCTTCCTCCCGTAGCAAGATATTATTTACGCTACCGTCTTCTATTTACCATATTATCCGTCCATTCAAACAAAGGTTCAACCAAAAAAATACCGGCCACCTGCGCGGCAAAAGACGCTGGATTCCTGCCCAGAAGAAAGCGGGAATGACGAAAATTTTGTCATGCTGAATTTATTTCAGCATCTCTGTTTTTACGGAAACGAGATCCCGAAACAAGTTCGGGATGACAGTAGCGGTGAGATTGCTTCGGTCTGCGCATCATCCCACGCTGCGGCCTCGCAATGACTGGTAAAAAGACACTGGATTCCCGCCCAGAAGAGAGCGGGAATAACGATCTTTTATATGCGGGTGCAGGCGTCACGCCTGCCTCAAAAAACTCCCCTCCTTAGCAAGGAGGGGTCTGGGGGAGGTTTACAAAAGCCACACTTCCTTATTTCTTGCCCGGCATCGTCTACCCCACCCCGCCTCCCCTTGTAAAGGAGAGGAAATAAGGTAAGACGCTGGATTCCCGCCCAGAAGAGAGCGGGAATGACCCCTCATGAGATTGCTTCGTCGGCCTTCGGCCTCCTCGCAATGACACCCCCACTAACCCATCATAAACCGCCAAGCCTGCCCCGAACTTGATTCGGGGTTTTGCGCCAGACGAGGCAGAGGCCGACCCATATTCAAAGCGGCCAGTTGGCCGCAAGGCGAGGCGCGCGAAATTTTTGACCGCAGGCGTATTTGCTCTGATACGTCGAGGATCAAAAATTTTCGCGCAACGAAGCATGGCGGCCAAATCGCCGCTTTGCCACCAGCCCCTTGCCGCCGAAGGCAATTTGATGTTATATTACTACCCACACAAACCACGAAAGCAGAGGACCACGCCCATCCCCCAAATCTTTGGAAATACCTCCGGCCTAAAAGCCAGCGAGCTAAAGAACTTAGAACGCATCTACCGCCGTAAAGTGCCCAGAGAGGCCCTCGTCACGCCAGAGCTTGCCCGCTACATGACCGAGCTTTCAAGGGAGATGAAGCGCCAAATCGGCGTCATCATAAACCGTAAGGGCGCAATCGTCGCTGCCATACTCGGAGACGAAAAGGAAATATTTATTCCCGCGCTCGAGGACTACCGGCTCGGAAGGAGCGCGCTTAGGGGCATCAGGTGCGTGCATACGCACATAAAGGGCGAAGCCCTTACGCAAGACGACTTAACTGACCTTGCTCTTCTAAGGCTCGACGCAATGGCCGCAATCGAGGCCAGAGAAGACGGCCTTCCGGGAACCATATACACAGCGCACCTTGTTCCCTACAGCCCCGAGGCTAAGGCATACGAAGTGGCCGCGCCTGTCCCGTTCCAGCGTTTCCCCTCAGAGACGCCCGAGTACAAGGACTTTAACGCATTCGTTACCTCGCTTGAGGGCGAGATGGGCAGAGCGCTTGTGCGAAATGTTGCCGACAAAAGAGAACGCGCCGTGCTTGTAAGCGTTTCCATGAAACCGGTTTACGAGCAGGAGGAGTCGCTTAAAGAACTCAAGAGCCTTGCCGAAACTAACGACGTCCTTGTGCTTGATTCCGTGTGCCAGAGGATCAAACAAATAGACCCGAGGTACATGATGGGCTCCGGGAAGATCAAGGAGCTTATCATTACGTCTTTGCAGCGCGAGGCAACACTTCTCATCTTCGACCAGGAGCTCTCGCCGGCGCAAATAAGGGAAATCGGCGACATAACGGAGCTTAAGGTAATCGACAGAACGCAGCTAATCCTCGACATATTCGCAAGGAGAGCGCACTCAAGGGACGGCAAGGTGCAGGTCGAGCTTGCGCAGTTAAGGTACAGGCTTCCAAAGCTCACCGGCAAGGGCGTTATGATGTCGAGGCTCATGGGCGGAATCGGCGGAAGAGGCCCAGGAGAGACAAAGCTCGAGGTTGACAGAAGAAGAGTGCAGGACAGGATAACGCATCTTGAGAAAGAGCTTAAAACACTAAGCCTCGGCCGCCTTCAGAGACGGCAGAGAAGAGGCGAGAGCGGCGTGCCCATTATCTCAATTGTCGGGTACACGAACGCCGGAAAGTCAACGCTCTTAAACGCGCTTACGCGTAGCACCACCCTTACCGAAAATAAACTCTTCGCAACCCTCGACACCGCAAGCCGGAGGCTAAGATTTCCAAAGGAACGCGACGCTGTCATCACCGACACAGTCGGGTTCATAAAGGACATGCCAGAAGAATTAAAGAAAGCCTTCAAGAGCACACTCGAGGAGATGAAGGACGCGAACCTTCTTCTTCACGTGGTGGATTCCGGCGACGAGGATTTTTCAGCGAAGATGGAGACGGTCGAAAAAATCCTTGCCGAGATGGAGCTTGGCGCAATACCAAAGCTCGTTGTGTTCAATAAAGCCGACCTTGTTGACGCCGACTATGCTCTAAACCTTGCAAAGAGGTTCGACGGCGTTGCGATAAGCGCGGCAAACCCTGCCACATTCGCCCCTTTACTCGAACGCGTAAAAGAGAAGCTCTGGCCCGAAGGGTAATAAAAAATCTGGACACCACGCGGCATCATATTTATACATCCATTTAGAATCGCACTAAACAAATACCTCTTGCATTTAAAAACATTCCAGACTAGCAGCCAAAATCAATCTAACATTGCGCGGCATTAATATACATTGACATAAAAACCGCGGAGTGCTATAAAGAAATCAGGAATTAGGAGTTACCTGTCTCGATTCTAAGCCTTGGGGCAAGATGCTACATAAGGGGAGACAGTAGTGAGCACAGCGCGTAAAATACTTATCGCAGACCGGGACAAAGCTCACATCGAGAGCCTGACCCGATACCTTAGAGAAGAAGGGTTTATAATAGACAGCGCAAATACCGCTGCCGAGATGCTTACGCTACTCGGCACAAACGACTACACGCTTGTGCTCTCCGATATCGACCTTCCCGACTCTACCGGCATGGCGCTACTTAGCAAGATATCGAAGCTTCAAAACACAACAAAGAACCTGATATTCATGGGCAATAACCGCAAAACAGACCTGATGGAGTTCTACAGGGCCACTGGCAGACCGGCATTCGCCAAACCCGTGCAGAGTACTGTTCTAAAAAGACTCATTAAGTAGAGCATATCGTAGAACGCACCCGCCAGCGCAAACAGCACGGCAATCGACACATAGCTCGTCTTTAAAAAGCACACTTTTCGCTTAACCAATAGCAGAATCATACCATTCCAATTTCCAATTGCCATGCCAATTGGAATAAGTATAATTCAAACATTGCAACAAATAAAATCAGTATTGACACATCAGTGACACGTTGCTATAATGCAAACAAGACAGCGTTGTCCTAAAAAAATGCACCATCAAAATTCATTCATGCCTGAATGGGATAGGGGTTTTTAATGACACCAATAAAAAAAGTCCTTATAGCGGACAACGACAGCGCGCACACCAAAGAACTCACACTATTTTTTTTAAGAGAGGGCTACGCCGTCGAAACAGCCCGCACGACAAAGGAAATTATCGAGATGATATGCAACACCGAATACCATCTGATACTATGCGACACGACTCTGCCGGACACGTCCGTCACGGCCCTCTCGAGCAAGGTGTCCATGCTTAAAAGCAATTGCAAACACCTCGTATTCATGGGAAACAACAGCGGCGAGGAATTAATGGAGCTCTACAAGGCAACCGGAAACCCGGCGTTTCTCAAGCCGGTACAGAACATAATACTAAAAAAGATACTGGCCGCAAAACAATAAAAACCGCATACAGCTGTCTATAGCAAAGATTTTTCTATGGACAGCATCATATAATAACGCTCCCTGATGTCATCGGGAAGCGTTTCCAGAAGTTCGAGAAAATCCTTCTTTTCCGGGTTTTTCTTTATTACCGGAAGCTGCGGCCCTGATAGAGACGGCTCGTCATCGCCTCCGAAAAACTTCCCCAGTCCAACGCCCAGTGCCTCGCTTACGAGTTCAAGGGACTTCTGGGTGAATCTCCTCTTTCCGTTTTCCAGTTGATTTATATACCCCTGGGAAAGGCCGCTTCTTAGAGCAAGCTCCTCCTGCGTAAACCCGGCAACAATACGAAGCCTTCTGATATTATCGCCGACCATATTCTTCTTACAACCCATTGACAGCTCCTACTACAGTAACGCGCCGGATGCTTTTATTTTATAACACCGGCATACATTATGCAATTGCACAGCGCAATTTTAAATAAAGACGTGCTGATATAGCTATCAGCCGGACATGGACAAAAGCCTCTGAACACCATACAACATACATGTTATCGAAAAATTAGAAACGGGATTAGGATTATGTGGTGCAATAAAAATCACGCTCCATGAAAATTCGAAACTCGCGTGTCCTGAATCTGAAAATCCGCGTTTGACAGCCTACCGTGATTTTTTGAGCGCGGACAGTTTGACGCCAACAAGCCTTAGCCTGGCAGAAAGCTCCACCTTCGTAAGCGCATCGAAGGCAGCGCGAAGAAGCTCATCAAAAGAATCGGTCTCCGCCTCCAGGGAAACGGCCCTTGTGATTGTCTTAAAGTCCGAGAACCTGGCCTTTACCGTGACGGTCTTTGCAAGGTAGCCATCATTCCTTAAGGTTGCCGCAAGGTCTTTTGTGAGTTCGGCAACGGTTTCCTTGATAAAATACTTATCGCGCGTGTCGGACTCAAAGGTTACCTCCCTTGAAAACGAGCTTGGCTCATGGAACGGCACCACGGGGCTCGAATCGATGCCGCGGCAGTGGTCGTAGAGCATGGTGCCAAAGGATTTGCCAAACGTTGCCTCAAGGTACTTGGAGGTAAGCTTTCTAAGGTCGCCTGCGGTATTGATGCCAAGCTTTTTAAGCCGCTCCTCGGTCTTTGCGCCTATGCCAAAGATTTTACGTACAGCAAGCGCGCTAAATACCCCCTCTACTTCCTTTGTGCGTATAACGGTAAAGCCGTCGGGCTTGTTCATGTCGCTTGCCATCTTGGCTACAAGCTTATTCGGGCCGATACCAACGGATATGGTAAGGCCAAGCTCTTTTTTTACCGTGTCCTTTATCTCGCGCGCTGCTGCTATGGATGCCTCGAACGGGTCTGCGCCGGGAACGAGCCTTAGTTCCAGAAAGGCCTCGTCTAGGCCAAAGCTCTCGACAAGCTCGCCGTGACCACGAAGTATTTCCATAAACCGCTCGGATTCCTTTTCATACGCCTCGAAGTCGACGGGCAAAAACGTTGCCGCCGGGCAAAGCTGCTTTGCCTTCTTTAGCGGCATACCGGAGGATACGCCAAACTTCCTGGCTTCATAAGAAGCTGCCGATACAACCCCTCTTTTCGAAGAATCCCCGCTGCCGCCGACAATAACGGGCCTGCCCTTAAGCTCAGGGCGTTTTTTAAGTTCCACGGAAGCAAAGAACGCGTCCATGTCCATGTGTATTACAGCTCTCTTTTCCACCCATCGATTGTAACGGCTATTGGCAGCAGCGGTCAAGACAATTGACAATAAGATAGGGCTTACCCTACAATCTAAGGCATGAAGAACGGAGAGCTTACCGTAGGGAGCAAGGTTACCGTGGGCATGGAGATAGAGGCCCGCGGCGCGCTTTTTAGCGAGCTTGCCAAGTGGCTTCCAAGAGGCGGCGAGGCCGTTACCGTATCGGATAACGACGGTCGCCTCTTTCGGGTAAGGATAACATCGCTTAAGGAAGACGCTGCCGTGCTTACCGTGTTCGAGGACACGGGGTTTGTGCGCCGCCCTGGCAACATCACCCTTCTCCAGGCGCTTCCCGAGAAAGAACGCATGGAACTTATCATACAGAAGACAACGGAGCTTGGCGTGGACACTATCGTGCCGCTAAAATCAACGCGCTCCATAACGCTTGACGAACGGAATTCCAAACAGAAGAAATCGCACAAATGGGAAGCTATCGCGCTAAAGGCAGCAAAGCAATCGAGAAGGGCCTCGATACCTGTGATTGCGCCGTATGTCTCATTCGAGGACGCACTAAAGGCCGCGCCTTCCGTGGCACTAAAGCTCATGCTAAAGGAAGGCCACGGGTTCAAGCACATAAAGGAAGCGCTTTCTACGGATAAAAGACAAGACATCTGCGTGCTCGTTGGACCGGAAGGCGGTTTTACAGACGAAGAGCAAAAAAAAGCCGAGGCCTCGGGGTTTACGCCCGTAACGCTTGGCTCAAATGTTCTAAGGACGGAAACAGCTGCGATTGCGGCAGTTACGGCGGCAAGTTTCAAAATAAAGTAGCCAACTCAATTTTTCATATACTTCTTCAAAAGCTCGACCACTTCCACGTGATTTCTTCTACGCGCCTCCTCCAATACGGTGTGCCCCTCCCGCATCTTTATATTTACGTCAGCCCCCTTGGAAAGCAACAGAGCAACCATCTTGACATGTCCTCCGACAACTGCCGCATGCAATGGCGTAAACTTTTCTTTATCAAGCAAATTTACATCAGCCCCCTTTGAAAGCAACAATTCGGCCAGTTCATTATTGCCGCCAAAAGCCGCCAAGTGCAGCGGCGTAGCGCCGTCATTATCTACCGCATCCACTTGGACTCCTTTGGAAAACAGCATTTTGGCCACTTCCACGACATTGCCGCCCGGAAAAAACTGCAGAAACATTTCGGCATTATCGGCCTTATAAGCCGCGGAATGCAGTGGGGTATAGCCTCTATTGTCACGCGCATTCATATCTGCGCCTTTGGAAAGCAGTAAGGAAACCAGATCCTTGTCGCCACGAAAAGCTGCTCCATGCAACGCGGTAGCGCCGTCTTCGTCCCTCTCGTTAATATCCGTGCCCGAATTCAAAAGTTTACTCACCCTGGCCTTATCGCCATTCCTTGCAGCCTCCTGAATTTCACCGGCACAGGCTAATTGCACTAAACAAATAAACATCACTCCTGACATCAATGCTAACCAAAGCCCTTTCATGACATCCTCCCAAGTTTGCAGTTGTCTCCCTTTAACCGCAACTCAACACATCGACAAACGCCTCGGTTATCAGTATCTACAACGAGCGATCGAGCAGTTACAGTCACAACATTATTCGAACATTAAACGCCCCCTGCTACTTGCTCTTTTGAAGGAGCGCTGCGGCTTCTTTATGGCCTCCGCTTAAAGCCAGGTCCAGAGGCCTTTTTCCTGCCTTATTCTTCAACTTGGCATTTGCTCCGTACTTTAGAAGAACCTTTACAACTGCCGCATTCCCGGATGCGGCAGCCAGATGAAGCGGCGTATTTAAGCTTGCGTCCTTTGCGTCCATATCAGGCTCGTATTCAAGAAGCAGGGCGACTACAGCCTCCTTGCCCGATACTACCGCCAGATGTAGCGGGGTCTGCCCGTTTACGTCCTTTATATCCATCGAAACGTCGCCCTGCATGAGCGCTTTTATTATATCCTGATTGCCCTTTTTCGATGCCACGTGCAGCGGCGTCAGGCCTTTGTTATCAACTGCGTTCACATCCGCGCCCCTATGTATCAGCGTTTGCACCGTATCTTTGTATTTATTCCACAGCGCGGCGTTATGCAGCGTGGTAGAGCCGTTATTATTTTTCGAATCGACGTCAGCGCCATTGGCTATCAGCAAATCAATTACGGAAAAAAACGTGCTCTTATGTAGCGGTGTTTCCCCGGTATTATCCCTGGCATCTACGGCCGCGCCCTTTTTCAAAAGAAACTCGGCCATCTCCGCCCTTGTCCCGGCTGCGACAAGGTGCAGCGGCGCCCATCCGAGCCTGTCCTTTGCGTTGACGTTTGCGCCACCAGAGAGAAGCAACGCAGCGATGTCGGTAGCGCCGCCCATCGCAGCGCGGTGCAGCGGCGTAAACCCTTCGTTATCCTTTGCACTGACATCTGCACCTCCTGCAAGAATGGCGGAAATAAGGTCCTTGTCCCTTTTCTGCACAGCGCGGTGCAGCGGCGTAAACCCTTCCCGGTCCCTTTTGTTCAAGCTCGAGCTTTTTACGGCAACAAGCGCTATCGTATCTTTTTTCCCGTAATCCAGGGCTACCTGCGCCGGCGTGACTCCATCCTTGTCAGCGGCATCGGCCGAGGCCCCTTTTTCCATAAGAAACTTCGCCATCTCGCTTTTTCCTGCCTTAGCAGCATAGTGAAGCGGCGTTTCTCCCTTGAGATTTCGCGCCTTGATATCCGCTCCCTTGTCCACAAGGAACCTGGCCGACTCAACATACGCCGACCCTGCCACGACATGGAGCGGGGTCTCACCGGCCTTGTTTTTGGCGTTTACATCCAGACCGTTGGACAAAAAGAGAGCGAACTTCTCCGGCATCAAGAACCTGTGCATAAGAGTATTGCCGTTTTTATCTTTTATATGGGCGCCACTGGCAATAAGGGCTGTGAGTACGGCATCTGTATCGGGTGACACGGCATTTGAGGCAGCTTTCCATAACGGTGTTTCGCCAAAATTATTCTTGACGTTCACATCCGCGCCCTTTGAGACGAGGAACTTTACCGCTTCGGGCGACCATGCGTCGAAAAGCGGCGTCATGCCGTCTTTATCTCTGACGTTCATATTCGCTCCTGCGGCCGCGAGAGCCTTCATAACCTCCACCGAATTTTTAGCCCTTGCCGCATAGTGAAGCGGGGTTTTGCCGATATCGTCGACAACGTCGGCCTTTGCATTTGCATCAAGCAGCGCCTGCACCATCGCGGCATTATTCTCGCTTGCTGCCCGAAAAAGCGGAGTGGCCCCGCCGACACTCGCTGCATTGGCATCTGCGCCGCTTTTAAGTAAAAACTTCACCACCTCGACATTCCCCTTCGAAACCGCCCCGTACAAAGGCGTAGCAGCCACGCTGCGCGGCGCCCCCCCATATACCGGAGATTTACCGGGCGGCATGCCATGCGACGGCCCCGGCCCTAACCACGGACCGCTTTCAAAACCGGGATAACGCGGCCCTGGGCCTCTCCTAGACTCGAAATTTGAAGGACTCATCGAAAGGTTGACATTGGCGCCGTTCTCGACAAGCAGTTTTATGATAGCGAGGTTCTCCTTGGATATCGCCAGGTACAGCGGCGTGAACCCGCCGGCATCGAATCCATTGACATTTGCGCCGCCCTTGATAAGCCTGCTGACCTCGGCCTTATCCTCGTTACCGACTGCGCGATGCAACTCAAAGGGGCCGACGGCGCGAACAAGCGCCGGAATAGCGGCTAAAATAAAAACTATGGCAATAACTAATAAACCATTCCTCACGATGCCTTTTCCTTTCGCGCCTTTAATTGTCCGCAGGCCGCAAGTATGTCCGAGCCCCGTGATTCGCGTATCACTGCCGTGTACCCGGCGTCGAGTAAAACCTTCTGGAACTTTAGCACATCGGCCCTTTCGGGCCTCTTGAAGGCGGCGCCGGGGAACGGATTAAAGGCAATCAGGTTTATCTTCGACGGAACGTCCTCCAGGAGCTTACAGAGCCGCCTCGCGTCCTCGATAGAATCGTTTACGCCTTTCAAGAGCACGTACTCGAAGGTAATGCGCCGTCTTGGCTTCAAGGGGTAGCGCCTTAGCGCGGCGAAAAGCTCCTTTAGCGGGTATTTTTTATTGATCGGCATGACCTTATTCCTGACATCGTCGGTTGTGGCGTTTAACGATACGGCAAGGTTTGCCGCTGTATCGTAACCGAGCTTTTCGAGCGCAGGCGCGACACCTGCAGTCGAGACAGTGACCTTTCTTGCGCCGTAGGCCATGCCGGACGGGTCTATCAAGATGTTTAAGAACTTTATGACGTTATCGTAATTAAGAAGCGGCTCGCCCATGCCCATCAAAACGATATTGGTCACGGCCTCGCGCCCTTTTACGCCGCCCTCGCGCACAAGCTGCTCTGCTGCCATCACCTCGCCGACAAGCTCGGCAACGGTCAAGTTCCTGCCTGCCCCGCCCTCTCCGGTCAGGCAAAAGGCGCATTTAAGCGAGCAGCCGCACTGTGTGGATATGCAAAGCGTGAGGCGTTCTTTTTCGGGTATGAGCACGCACTCAACAGGCTCCGAGTCCTCCATTTCGAGAAGCATCTTCACCGTGCCGTCGGCAGATTTAAGCACGGTCTTTATTTTGGGAAACGAGAGATAAAAAGACCTTTCCTTAAGCGCGGCGCGAAAGGACTTGGACACATCCGTCATGTCGTCGATGGCGGCGGCACGCTTGAAAAATGTCCACGCATAGAGCTGCCCGGCCCTGAAAGGCCGCTCATCCATGTCGGCCACAAGGGCCTCCATGTCCTTCAAGGAATAGTTTCTAAGGTCCAGGGATATTTTTTTAGGAGACATATGAAAAGGGCGGCAGGGGCGCGCCGCCGCAATACTACTTATCGAGCCTTGCTATGAGCCAGTACACACCGCCAAGCACCGCGAGCGCGGCAACAAGGGTTATCTGCGTGTCAACGGCCTCGCTGGAGAGCGAGGTAACGAGGATCTTTCGTATGACAGCGACCAGGGCAACACTTATGAACACCTTGACCGCGAACTTTCCGCCGCGCAGATGGTCTATCTCCGTGTCCATAAGCTCTATGACCACCCACAGCATGAGAAGCGAACCGAGTGTTGAGAGGATGCCCCTTTCTATCTCGCCGTGGTAGATGTGCGTAAGGTCGTATATAAAAAGCCCTATGACAAGAAGCCCCATGATAACGAGCCCTATCACAAGTATGAGATTGAGGCCGTAGGAAAAACGCTTGGAGAACTCAACAAGGAAACTCTCTATCTTATAAGAAAGGAAGAGTTCCTTTTTTTCCTCTTCGATATACGAACTCGTAAAGATGTCGAGGTTGATATCGAGTATCTTCTCAACCGAATGGGAGATATAGATAAGCTCTTTGGGGTCGGTTACGGCGCTTCTTAGTATGTCAAAGGCAAACCGCTTCACAAAGTGCATGGAGGCGTTGACGTAGTGCGCGTTAAGGTTTATCTTCACGTGCGCCTCGCCAACACGCTCGAGCATATGGAAGTACTGCGTGCCGTACTCGCCCGAAAACATAGCCATGAACCACTTGCCTATCGCGTCCTGGTGCTTTCTCACTATCTCGTCGTTTTTGAGGAACTTCGGCGTATCCTCGAAGTTCTTTACGTACTCATAGAACTCGCGAACGAACCTCTCCTGCTCCTTCTCCATGACAGGGCGCAGCTCGGAGAGGTTCTTTGCGTCGCTCGAGGTGAAGTTATAGTGTATCTTTATTTTTTCTATGCGCTCCATCGGGCTCCTGGCAAAAGTTATTTCCCAAACAGCTCGAATGCGTTGAAGAAGTACCCTATCTCGAATGCCGCGGTCTCCGGGGCATCGGAGCCGTGGACGATGTTACTCTCTACCGAATCCGCGAAGTCCTTTCTTATGGTGCCGGGGGCCGCGTTTGCCGGGTTTGTCGCGCCCATAAGGTCCCTGACCTTCTTTATCGCGCCTTCACCCTCAAGGGCCATCACGACCGCCGGGCCTGAGCTCATGAACTCTGTAAGACTTCCGAAAAACGGCCTCTCCTTATGCACGGCGTAGAAGCCCTCCGCGACCTTCCTGGTCATGTATACCATCTTTATGCCGACGACCTTCATCCCCGCCTTTTCGAACCTTCCCACAACCTCGCCTACGAGGTTCTTCTTTACGCCGTCGGGTTTTACGATACTAAGTGTTCTTTCCATTTTTAAAATGTGACTCCTCTCGTGTTTTTGTTTTAAGCGCGCCGTAGCGCGCTACTTTCACTCCGAAACCCGCAGACCTGCGGGCAATTTAGATGCCTCAGGTGCCGCCAAAACCAACGGTAACAACAGCGCCCTTTGGCGTGTCCTCGACGATTACGGGCACGTTTCTGTCGCCGCCGCTAAAGGCAAGCATCTTTTTTAAAAAATTCTCGTTACCCTTGACGTTCAAGTACTCGACCTGATAGCCGCGTTTTGCGTAGTCCTCTCTTGCGGCTGTCGTGTACGGGCAAGTATCCTTGCCGAATATAAGCACTTTTTTAGCGTCCTTGTCGACCATAAGATCACTCCTTTTCTAAAATTGCCGCACCTCGCGGCACTGTAAAAATATACCACCTAAACAATGCCTTGACAAGCAAATTGAGGACCTACCACTTCTTGAATATCACGAACACTGCCCCTGCTATCATTGCAAACCCGGCAAGGTGGTTCCACTTTAGCTCCTCCTTGAGATAGAGCACCGAGAACACGCAAAACACTATAAGCGTTATGACCTCCTGAATGGTCTTAAGCTCGGCTGCGCTAAACTGCCCGTACCCAATCCTGTTTGCCGGCACCTGGAAGCAGTACTCGACACTTGCGATGAGCCAGCTAAAAAGTATTGCCATCCAAAGCGGCGAGCTCTTGTACTTAAGATGCCCGTACCAGGCAATCGTCATAAAGATGTTCGAAACGGTCAAAAGAACTATCGTCTTCATACGTATATCCCAGCCTTTCTGTCCGGTCTACAAAACCCCGGTCAAGGAGAATTCTAACATAAGACTTTGCGCAAAACAAACCAACGAAAACTATGGGTTAGCGGCGCGTAAAACGCCGCTGAAAGCCCCCTGCAACTTGATTTTATAATTGACACGGCATACCTCAAAACGATATACTCCATAGCATGCACACATCTTTTTTAAGGAAATTGGCAATTACGACGGCTGTGTCCGCAATACTGCTGCTTGGCGCTGACACGCTCCGTGCCGAGGATGCTTCTTCCGGCGCCCCGGCTGTAGAGGCCGCCGATGTTCCGCTCGAAAACGCATCCGCCGCCGCAAGCCAGTCGGCTGGCAGCAACAAAAAATGGGCTCCGATACAACTGCTGATACAAAGGCCGTCGGCAGACGGCACAAGGGCCTTCGGCGTATTCCTTACAAAGAACGTCATAGGGCTAAGGCTCGGCCTCAACTATTCTCACGAAAAATACTCAGATGAAGGCACAAGCGTTTCAGGCCTCGACATAGGCCTGCCTAACTCGGTAAACCACGGCACCGTAGGCCTCCAGTTGGCGCCGTTTATGAACTATTCCCTTGGCACCTCGGTTGCCATTCAAATCGCCGCGGTGGCCAACGTGGCCAAACAGAACTTTAGCGGCATACAGATATCCCCAATCTATAACCTGACCATGAACGATAAGGACAAGACCTCGCTTACGTCCATATGCGCGCAGGCAGGACTGGCAAACAACTGCACCGCAAGGCAATCGCTGCAGTTTGGAGTTGGCAACTTCACGACGGCAAAAAACACCCTGCAGATAAGCGCATTGGCAAACATAGCATGGACCAAGGATACCGGCACTAACGGCATCCAGTTTGGCGGCCTCATATTCAATTATGCCGATTCTGTACGCGGCGCGCAGATAGGCGGCATACTCAATCTGGCATCCTCATCATTGGACGGCCTTCAGGTAGGCCTTATAAACAAGGTATTTTTCAACAGCGTGGGGACTAAACAAAAAGACGCACCAAACGGAAGACTGACCGGCATGCAGCTTGGCATCATCAACATGGCAGACGAAGTCAGGGGCGTGCAAATAGGCGTCATAAACACCACATACAAGCTAAAAGGCGTGCAGATAGGCCTTATCAACCTACACTACGACGGGCCAATTAAATTCATGCCTATCTTAAACGTGGGATTCTAATACCCGCCTGCAAGAATAATAACGCACTCCGTCTCTGCCTTACCCTTGCACAGATCTCACACTTGACACAATAAACGCGCCTTACTTACGTGCACACTCTTTCAAGATGCTACGGGAACATATGCCCAAGAGCCAACCGCAGGGATACAACATGAGCAGTATTTTCGCGCCTGCCCTGCACACTGTCGCTGCGACAGTATTCATTATTATGGCCATGGCAACCGCAGCCTCGGCAGAGATAAAAAGCTGCACTCCTGAAAACGCTCCCGTAGAGACCCTGCCCCCCGCGCAAAAGACCCCATTACAGCTTGTATTCCAACTTAGGCAAACAATGCCGGCAACAGGCATCCTGCTCTGCCGCGACGTATACGGACTGCGTATCGGCAACAGCCTAAGTGTAACCGCTCCTAAAGTGGTCGGACTGGACATCGGCCTTCCCTTTTCGGTTGGCAAGGAGGTAACTGGCATACATTTATCCCTGATTGGCAACATTTTATTGAACAAATTTAGCGGATTGCAACTTGGCGGCATCTACAACGTCACCAACGAATTCACCGGCATACAAATTGCTCCGATACTAAACATTGCCGGTACCGACGATAACGTTGCTTACGGCGTCCAGCTCGGGCTTATCAACTTCGCCGATTTACGCGGCGTGCAGGCCGGCTTAGTGAATCTTGCCGGAACATCAAGCGTTCAAATCGGCGGCGTATCCGCCGCCAGAGAAGCCCTTGTACAGGCAAGCATATTTTCAAATATTTTATTCGACCTTGAAGAACGCAATGTCTTTGTGCAGCTTGGCGGATTAATCGGCAACTATGCGACGAATGTCGGTTTATTCCAGGGGATAGGAGTGCTAAACATTGCAGACAAACTCTCAGGAGTTCAAGCCGGAGTCGTTAACATCGCCATATCGGACCTGGGCGGCTTACAAGTAGGTTTAATTAATATTGCCGACATAACCATTTTTGCAGACCGTCATGACAAGGACTATGCAAAAGTCAAAGGCGTACAGTTGGGACTTATAAACCACGCAGAATCGATTCGCGGCCTTCAGATAGGATTTGTAAACTCGGCAGTAAGCCTTAAAGGCGTGCAAATAGGAGCGCTAAACATCAACCGCTCCGGCCCGCTAAAGTTTATGCCGCTCGTAAATATCGGCTTCTAAACACTCTCGCCTTAAAAATCGCATAGCCAGCAACAATCTTGAGACCATCGCAACTCTTTGTTTTTCGTAGACTTTTCGATACTCACGTCTATCCGAAAAAAACTCACGAATATTAGAGTCTTGACAAAGCGGTCATCTTATGCTAAATTCAGAACGTACAGAACGCAGAAAATCCTAAGGGGCAGCCGATGGACTCAGGCACTAAAAAATTCGTAGACTCATGGGGCATGATGGGGCCTGTGTGGGGCATAAACGCCTCTGTTGCAAGAGTGCACGCGCTCCTCATAGCCAGCAGCGAGCCCATAAGCCTCGAGGATATTGCCGAGCGTCTTGGCATAAGCAAAGGTAACGCCAGCATGAGCCTCAAGGAGCTTAAGAACTGGGGGGTCGTAACACTTATAAAGGAGCCTGGCGACAGGCAAGACTACTACGTCACCGACCCAGACATCTGGAAGATATTCATCGCTATCGCAAAAGAAAGAAAAAGGCGCGAGTTCGACCCGGTATTAAAGCTTGTCAGGGAGTCGCTGCCGTTAATCGAAAAAGACGGCGCGTTGGTGGCAAAACGGTTCAAGGACATGGATGAGCTACTCACAACCCTCGACACGCTTGGAGAAAAGTTTCTCGAGAGCGAGACGGTTGCAAAGAGCATACTGGCCTTTGTCTCGAGCTTTACGAAGGTGGCAAAAACGCTAAGAGGGAAAAAGTAAAATTTTTTGCCGCAAGCGTTCAGAAAATACTGAACGCAGAAAACACAGCCGCCTCAACTCTCAAAAAAAGCAGGCGGCCAAAACCGAAAGGAGGAACCATGCCATGAAAGAAGAGAAAAGAGTAGACGTGGTAACAGGCGCATTCGGATTCACCGGCAGCTACATCACCGGGCTCCTCCTTGAAAAGGGCATCAGGGTGCGCACGCTAACAAACCACCCAAAAAGGCCCAATCCGTTCGGGAACACTGTCGAGGTATTTCCCTACAGCTTCGACAGCCCCGGAAAGATGGTCGAGGCAATGCGGGGCGCCCACACCGTGTACAACACCTACTGGGTAAGGTACAACCACAAGGACGCCACCTTTGGCCAGGGGGTTGCGAACGCGCAAAACCTCATACGCGCGGCAATAGAGGCCGGGGTAAAGAGGTTCGTGCACCTTAGTATCGTGAACCCGGATAAGAACTCGCCGTCAGGGTATTTTCGCGGCAAGGCGCTGATGGAGAGAACATTGATAGAGTCAGGGCTCTCGTACGCAATACTTAGGCCAACGGTGCTCTTTGGAGATAAGGGCATACTCATAAACAACATCGCGTGGCTCCTTAGAAGGTGCCCCGTATTCGCAATACCCGGAAGCGGCGAATACAGGATACAGCCCGTGCACGCGATGGATGTTGCAAAACTTGCAGTAGCGCTTGGCGAAAAAACGGAAAACATCATAACCGACGCCGTAGGCCCGGAGACGTACTCGTTTACAGGGCTCGTAAACCTGATAAAAAAGGCGGTCGGGAGCCGCACCGTCGTATTCCGTACGCACCCGAAGATCGCGTACTATCTATCAACACTTATAAACCCGCTTGTCGGCGACATAGTGATACACAAAACAGAGGTCGACAAAATCGCGCTGGATTGCCTGTCTTCATTCTCGGCGCCAAGGTGCAAGACGAGGCTTAGTGAATGGCTGCTGGAGAATAGCGATATCGTCGGCAGGAAATACTTCTCGGAAATAAAAATGCACTTCAAATAGACACTGCGAAAGGAGGAAGCCAAAATGGAAGATAACGGACGTTTCGACATAGTAACAGGCTCGTTCGGTTTTACCGGAAGATACATCACAAGGCTCCTCCTCGAGAAAGGCATCAGGGTGCGCACGCTAACGAACCACCCAAATAAGCCAAATCCGTTTGGAAGCCCGGTCGAGGTCTTCCCGTATAACTTCGATGAGCCAGGAAAAATGGTAGAAGCAATGCGGGGCGCCCACACCGTGTACAACACCTACTGGGTGAGGTTCAACTACGGCAGAACAAGCTACGGCCAGGCCGTTGCCAACGTCGAGAACCTGATACGCGCGGCAGTGGAGGCAAAGGTAAAGAAGTTCGTGCACATAAGCATCGCAAACCCAGTGGAGCCAGAGCCCGGCTCCCTCGACTACTATACGGGGAAATGGGTGATGGAGAACGCGCTAAAGGAGTCAGGGCTCGATTACGCGATAATACGGCCGACACTGATATATGGCCCTGAGGACATCCTCATAAACAACATCGCGTACTTTCTACGCCGCTTTCCGTTCTTCGCAGTGCCGGGGGACGGCTCCTACAGGGTGCAGCCCGTGTATATAGAGGACGTTGCAAGGCTTGCGGTGGAGCTCTCGGAAAGTAAAGATAACGTCGTATGCGACGCCGTAGGGCCGGAGATATATTCCTTCAGAGAGCTCGTGCACTCTATCAAGAAGCATACGGGTGGCCGCGCAATCGTATTAAAGGCCCCTCGCATTGCGGCGTATCTTTGCTCCAGAATGCTCGACCCGCTTGTAAAGGACGTCGTGCTCATCTGGGGCGAGGTAACACGCCTTATGGAGGAGCGGCTCGTCTCCAGGCACCCTCCTCTATGTTCCACGCGCTTTAGCGAGTGGATACGGGCAAACGGCGGTAGTGTAGGCGTAAAGTACTCATCGGAACTCGAACGGCATTTTAAATAAATAAAACTGCAAAAGGAGGATACGGATATGGGCTCAACGGAGATGTTTCTGATTGGAACCGGCATAACGATGGCGGCAAGCCTTATCGTGATATGGTACATGAAAAAGCCTCTTACGAGCCTACTCTCAGATCTTTGCGGCACTCACGAGAAGGCGTCTTTCTGGACGACATTTACGAGTATAATGCTGGTACTTACGCCCCTCTTCATAACTCTTTGCCGCACGCCGGACAATAAGCCCGATACAAACGCCTTTATGGAAATCATGGCGCAGTTCAAGTTCGGCGTATTCGCGCTTCTTGTAGCGGTATTTGTGATGGGCATGATTCTCGTAAGCTTCACACCGAAAAGAGAGTAAGCATTTCCTTTGACACACCTGACATGCGGGCGATATAATAAAAGCAGATGATTCAAACGCCGCGGGGGAAAGAAAGGCCCGCGGCGTTTTTTACTGAAAAACCATGCATAGCGACAACGCATCCATAAAAGGCTACGCGCTTGTGATACTGTCATCTCTCGGATTCTCGTTTATCCCGGTGCTGGCGTCCTTTGCCTACACACGCTACAGCGTAGACCCCACTACCCTTGCGCTGATGCGCACGTACGTTGCGTTGCCGTTCTTTGCCATAGCGCTTGCTACGACCGAGGGCTCAAACGTCTTCAAGATAACACTAAAGGAACTGGCATTCTACGCCTTCCTTGGCGCGGTGTGCGGCGGCCTCTCGATGCTTTTTGCCTTTCACTCCGTCGAGTTCGTCGGCGCATCCGTCTCAACGGTACTTATATTCACCTACCCTGCCATGACGGTAGCGCTTGGCACTTTTTTCTTCAAGGAAAAGGGGTCGGCAACGAAGTTCATTGCCGCGTTCATCGTCTTTATCGGATTGCTGCTTGTCCTTAACGTCGGAGGCTCCGGGCACCCCATAAACAGGACAGGCATCCTTCTTGCGCTTACCGCGGCCTTTCTTTTCGCTCTTTACCACATATACTGCGAACAGGCGATGAAAAAGAGCGCGCCATTAAAAGTCCTCTCCATGAACATGCTGATGCTTACGGTGTTCCTGACGGTTATCCTCGGCATCAGGACATACCCGCTGGACTCGGGGCTCTGGGCCATAGCTCTTATACTCGGAAGCGTGTGCGGGTTTCTCTCGATGCTCGCATTCCAGTTTGGCCTAAAGGAGCTTGGCGCGGCAAAAACAGCGCTCATAAGCTCGCTTGGCCCGGTATTTACTGCAACATGGGCGTACTTTGCGCTCTCTGAGACATTGTCCGCTACACAGATAATCGGGATGCTTGTGGTTATAGGCGGGATTATTATGCTTGAACTACTGGCAATAGCAGAACGCAAAAAGCGCAAAGCCCTCGACGCGGCCCTTTAGGGCTACCTCTCGATAGTTTCGACCCTGTTTCTTCCGTTGTGCTTTGCGTCGTAGAGGGCCTCGTCTGCAAGGGCAAAGAGCGCGTCCGCGCTGTCCTTCGGGGCCGGCAGTATAGAGGCAACGCCGGAACTTATGGTGACATAATCGCTTGCGCGCGAGCTTCCGTGCGGAAGTTTTTTGCCCTCCACGGCAGCCCTTATGTCTTCGGCAGCGGACGTTGCGTTATCGACGCCTGTATCGGGCATAACAACCACGAACTCCTCGCCGCCGTACCTCGCTACCATATCGCTTTTACGCCTGACCGTTGCCCTTATGGTCTTCGCGACCATCCTTAGGCAGTCGTCCCCCGCAAGGTGGCCGTGCGTGTCGTTATAGAGCTTAAAGTAATCGATGTCGATAAGTATCATTGAGATGGGCTTTTTCGCCCTGATACTGTGGGCGAAAAGGACCTCGATTGCCTCATCGAACCCACGCCTGTTGGATATGCCTGTGAGGCCGTCCAATAAAGACAGGTGCTTTAACTTTTCATTTGCCTCGCTAAGCTCTATGCCTATGCGCAAAAGCTCATCGGCCTGCTCGTTTCTCCTGTCTATTTCCTTTTTAAGCGAGAGAGCCGCCCTTATCCTTGCCAAAAGCTCTATTTCACTTACGGGTTTTGCGATAAAGTCGTGGGCCCCGGCATCAAAGGCCTCCTTTAAGACGTTTACGTCGTCGACGGAAGCAACCACGATAAACGGCGTATCCACGAAGTGGGACACGGCCTTGAACCTCCTGCACACCTCTATGCCGCTTATGTCCGGAAGCGCGGTATCTACGACCACAAGGTCTATGTTCTTTCTTATCCCTGCCTTCGAATTAAATCCCGCGACATCAAAGGCCTCTTCTGCGCTCGCGGCAAAGAGCACGGTGTGCACGCGCTGCGAGGCAAGGGCCCGCTCAACTATCGTGCAAAATTCTTTTGATGCGTCTATCACAAGTACGCTCACGTCCAATCCCCCTTAGAACATACCCCTTGCCATATCAATACCCGTAGGCCGGATTTTTCGGATCGAAATCAAAGGCAGTAAGCCCGGCATTCAGTTTAACCTTCTCGAAATGATACTCTTCGATAAATTCGTCGTTCCATCCGTAAACCGCTATGCCTGTCGGAATCCGCGTATCCTCGGCAATATAAACGACCACGATGTGGCCGTAGTAACCCTTTGCCGCCGGGAATACGCCCTTGTATATCTCTCTGCCGTCGTCGGAGAGGCCCTCGTATGTTATCACGGCATCGCGGTTTTTCAGATGACGGTTATAATCGTTTCTCAGCACCTTTAGCATGAAACCGAACCCGGAGTCGTATATGGGATGCAAATTGTCCTTCATGGCCAGGGAGCCCTTCGGGTCCAGGGAGGTATTCATGAAGCTCAGCATGCCACCGGTATGCGCGCGTATCTTATTATTGTTGGCGCCCTCGACATATATGACCTCGGTGCCGGCCCTTTTGCCCTCTGTCCACTTAAGATAAAAAGACCCGGGCTTCATGAACTTATATATCGTATTGCGCTCTTCCTTAAGCGTGCCTTTGACCACGACCTTTTTGCGGATGACGGAGGTATAATCGTTTACCGCCGCATACGCCTTCTCCGCTGCCTCGAGGGCGCTGCCGAAGTCGCGCTGCTTATCCGCTGCAACAGGGGCGCCTGGCAGGAGCAAGACGCCAAGCAACAGAGCAGTGATATGTAAAAGAAATCTCTTCATCCCTCTAGCGCTACGCATCATGCCGTCATGTGCACGGCAAAGGCAACAAACCTCTCGATTGCCCTTATGCCCCGTGTCTCGCCCTTATCCACTATGAGCATCATCCCGGCCGTAGCTTCGTAGTCTTTGCCTTCGACTGTCATCACGGCCTTGCCGCTAAGCACGTAGAATATGCCCACCCCGCCCGGATGCGGGGCAATCTGCTGCCCGGGCTCCATGCAGATTAGAGGAATCTTATACTCGGGCTTTACCCTTAAAATCCTCGGGATAAAGGTTTCTGAAAATCCGGTCTTGGCGTTTACATCGATTATTTCCATGAAAAAAACTCCCCTCCGGTGGTCAGACCTTTATTAAAGATATCAAAACAAGACATGATAAGCAACCGCTTTTGAGGGCTTCCTTGGCGCCATTGACAATAGCCGGATTCAGTGCTATTTTAAAAAAAGGGCATTGCAGAGCCGCGCCCAAGGAGGAATTCCATGAAAAAAGCATTCGTACTGGCGCTCATTACAGCGGCATTCGTGCTCACACCGTCCATTGCGCGCTCGGAGGGGTTTGTAGGCGCCTATCTTGGCTTTAACCTTCCAGACGACGCGGACGCAGCCGACATAAGCGGCTTTGGCGCGCCAACCGCATCCCTTGACATGGACCCTGGCATCGGGCTTGGCCTTCACGGAGGCATGTGGTTCGACAAACAAAACCTTCCATACTTAGGGCTCCTGCTCGACTATGACATCCGGGTATCGAACATCAGCGCGGTAAAATACCCGGCTATCACGTTTCCTGCGGAAGCGGGCTTTGTCGTGGCCTCATTCACGGCCAATGCCGCACTGAGGCTTCCCGAGGGCAAGGTAAAACCCTACGCGGGCATTGGCTTCGGTTTCGCCTCAGCTGTCATAGACGACGGCTACGTAACGGTCATCGGCGTGCCCATATACATGACCGGGGATGACGACACCTCCTCCATAACGCAGCTTTTCCTCGGCATCGATATCGAGCTAACGGAGATTGCCTCCATGTTCTTCGAGATAAAGAGAAGCTCCGCTGACTTCGAGTTCCAGGGAGATTGGTGGATAGACATGGAATACAAGTCAACGCAGATATATGGCGGCGTGAACCTTCGGTTCTAAGAAGAACCGATAAGAGCATCGAGAACACGGCCCGGCAGCATATCCCACTCAACCTCCAGACAAATAAAAAGCCCCTGCCTCTTTAGAGGCAGGGGCTTTGATGCTTACTATACGTAAGACGCCGCTATTAATGCACGATACCTGCTGCAGTGCCTGAGAAGGTTGTTGCCGTGTCTATCGTTCCTGCAGCAGCGCCCTCGAAACCTACCGGGCCGGTATAGGCGATGCCGCTTAGCGTACCCATGCCGCCCGTTATGCTTCCTGACCACGTGTTATTAACGACGTTATCCCACGTGTTCACGGTAAACGTCGCTGTCGTGATCTGCGAGCCTGCAAGGCTGACGGTATTGCCTCCGGTAGGCGTCGTTGCATAGGTGCCGGATACGCTATCTGTTGCCCAGATAAGCGGCTTAGCGCCGCTCTGATAAGCAAAGAACTTAACGTCAGTAAGCGTCATGTTAATGTTGCCGTTGCCGCCGCTAAGCGTATCCACGCCGACCTCTGCAAACGGGACATTCAGGGCCGCAAGCGCCGTCTGTCCTGCGCCGCTTGCTACCATCATAAGGTACTGCTGCGTAGTGAAGCCCGTGCCTATGGCAGCAGCCTCGATTGCCCCTATCGTTCCGGCGTCGGCAACACCAACCACCTCGCCTATCATGATTCCCGTGTCGCCTGATACAGTATCGTCCCAATATCCGCGCGCCGTGCCCGCAAATGTCGTTCCATTCCATGATGTGCCGTCTATAAGGATGACGGTTGCATCGGACATAGTAAGATTAAGCGCCCAGTTGGCCGATGTAGAGCCGCTATAATCGCCGTTTATAGTCGCGCCCCACACGCCAAAGGACGGCATATCGACACTGACAACATAGCTGTTCGTCGCGTTCACACTTATGGTGCCGCCTGCCCCGAACGAACCTGCGCCCGATGCCACATACATGGGTGGGCTGTAACCGGAAATCGTGCCAAACGATGACGGCAAAGTTGTAGCTATCGTCGCTATCTCAACTGCCTTCATCGTGCCGTTTAGGGTTAGCATGCCCTCGGTATCGTCATACGTACTCACGGCCGTTCCGGTAAGGTCGGTGACTGTCGTCAGTATACCTATCTTGGTGCCAGTTGGGTCTATATAAATACCTTTGCCCATAAGAGTTACGCTGCCGTAAAGGTCGATGCCTGCGAACATAAGCCTGTAGGCCCCGCCGTCGTTGGTGGTCTGCGTGCCGTCAAGGGCATTGAAGCTATAGGTATAGGACGACAAGTACCCGTTAGATAACAACGCCTTCGGGTACTGGGTTCCCCAATACCCTGTGCCGTAGTAAGCGCCAAGGCTTGTAACATTATGCGCAAGACCGTCCCATATAGAATCTATACCGCCAAACACGGCCTCATAACCTGTTTGAAATTGGCTTACTGTCTCATACATCGTCATCTTGGCCGAATGATTAAGCGGAGTTACCGCCTCCCACATGCCAAGCACCGAGCCCTCGAAGCTAGTACCTGTCTGGTTCTCGGCAAAGAATATATCGGCATCGATAGTACCAAGATACAGGTATGTCATTATATCGCCAAGGGCCTGCCCGGTAAGCACGCCGCCGTTTGAAACGCCGGTGGTCACTTGCGCTAAATAATAACCGTCGTTATCGGCCATATACGAACCAAAGGTGGCGCTACCGCCAAGATCAGCTGTCCACGAGCCGTCGCCGACAAGATACGCGCCTCCAACCACCCTTGCCACGAATATGCCCCAATCAGCGCCTGTTATCCAGCTTGTCTGCGTATCCCCTATAAAATTCGTACCGCCGCTTAACCACCCGGAAGCTCCGGCAGTGGCGCCTATGCCGAGCCATCCGTTCGAGGACGTTAAAACATCGGCGGAAAGCGCCGCGGGCCCGTAAGCCCCGATCGTGCCCTTCTGGTATTTTACCGTTGAACCTGTCATGTCAAAGGACATGATTTCCGGATAATACGTACCGTCAAGCCCGGCCCTCAAAACGCCGACACCGCCGTCCGGAGCCATATAAATAGCCATGACCCCGCCCTTCATTATGCCGTTTGCTGCCGCGCCGCCTAAATAACCTTTGAACGCGCCGAAGTCAATATTTTCCAGAGTGATATTTTCAGACGTGTACGGGTTCAAGCTTACTATCGGCACAATGAAACCGAAATCCTCCGGCATAGCGCCGCCCGTTGTCCCCATCTGGCCCATGACCGTGATATCTGCCGGTGTTAACGCCCAGAGAGAACCAACGCCTCCAAGTATCGCGCTCATTGTCATATACTCGGAAACCGACGTGCCGCTCCACTCAGGAGGCCAAAAACCCGTTACCGTATCTCCTGCAAGCGTTATGGGCGCGGTCAAGTCCCAGAGCGAAAATACAGCCGGGTTCCATGTGGATGCAGTGCAAACGCCCGTTGCCGAATCGCACACTATCTTCGTGCCGTCGAGGTAATACCGTGTCTCGAGCGTAGTCAAATCAGCCCTCGTAAGAAGCGTATTTGCCGCTATGGCAACACTTGGCGAATCGTAGATATTATAGTCGTAAGTCGCGCCGGAGAGATAAAGATATGTGCCTGCGTCCACACTGTATGCGTTAAATACGCCGTTACTCCATTGCGCCGTGTTTGCCGCTGCGGAATACGAGAGCAAATTCGTCTGCTCCCACACGCCGACAACACCTCCCGTAGCCGTGACATTATAATCCTCCATGCCAAGGAGCACATCGCCGCCGAGCGTACCCATCGATGTCATCGTAATATAGTTTCCGTTAAACGTGCCTGTGATAAACCCGTTTGAATACCCGCCGCTTGCGGAGGCGACATAGAAACCATTATCAGACGCCTGCGCCAACAATACATCTGTATACACGCCAAACGAACCCGCGCCTGCCGCAGTACCGCTCCAGGCTCCGCTTACAGTGCCAAGAGAGGCATTAAGGCCGGCGCCGAGTATGCCCCAGTTCTCGCCCGGTATCCACGCGGTGCCGCCGTTAAAAGCATTGCTGTCGGCGTAAAAATCGCCGCCTGTGCCAAAGGCGCCGAACATCCTTGTGTTAAACACATCATTGCCGATTACCAAGGAAAGGTCCGCCGGGAGCACTTGTGTTGCACCATTCTTTATTGTCGGCGTAGAGGTGCCTGTCATGGATATCATCATCGTATCGGCATAATAATTGCCGGAAAGCGTCATATCGAGATACCCTGCCTGGTACGAGCCTGTTGCCCCGTTATCCACGTAGAGCGCTATGCCAATTCCCTTGGCCACCCCGTCGACCACTGAAACCATCAGAGCCCCGTTGTACGAGCCGCCGTCATTGGTGGTGTTTGCCATTGCCACAGGATCATACACCGGCACAAACCATTGATCGATAAAGAACGCGCTAAAAGGTTTCCCCGGTGTAGCGCCCCACACATTGCCAAGATACGTAAGACCTGCCGGATTGACGGTGGTATCCCAAAGCGAATCCGGCGTTCCGACTATGTAATCCACCCAGTAATTCTCCCATAACGTATTCGCCGTATCAGAGTACCAAAGCGGCTGAGGGTCCACAACATAGCCATCATACGCCAACGGCGGATTTGTAAGGCTCATAAGATCGAATGTTGCCGGGTCCCACGTGCCGTAGGTGGTGGTGACAACCCATGTGGCGGGATCCGCGACGTTCGTCATCGTTGTTCCGTCGGCGTAATAAAATGTCACCTCTAATACTCCTTCACAGCCCCACGCGCAGACAGCGGTCTTGGCCACATGACCATACAGCATGACATCATTCGGGTTCGTATATATCTCGTACCTGTAACCGTAGCTGTCCGGAGAAGTTGGATAAGCATATTCCCCGTAGAGGCTCCTCGATGTCTCAAAGGAGCCTGCGCCGGCCAGCGTCGCGGCGGTAATGGGCGCCGAGGTATAGGCGCCGTAGCCAAAGCCCTCCCACACGCCCGGCATCGTATGGTCATACACGCCTATGAACGTCGAATCGACAAGTGTTGAGAGGGTATCGCGGGTAAGCGTTATGTCGGTCATTGTGCCGTCAAACATGCCGTTTGTCCAGCTTGAGCCGTTAAAGGCAAGGAGCGTATAACCTATCGTGCCAAACCCGTCCGATACCAGGCCTCCTGCGCTCGCAGTCCACTTCTGCGGCATACCAGTCGTATTGTCATACGTGCCGCCCATGCGCACGAACTCAGTGCCCCAATTCTGATCACCTATGCGGGTATACTCCATAAGGGTATTGCCGCTAAGCGCGTTTGTTCCGACGATACTGCCAAGTGCCTGGGTATAAATAGTGGCCAGACCAAGGTTAACGGGCTGTACGAGTGTCGTGCCCATGACAACCGGCGTTACGTTAGCGCTGAAATCATACATGCCCCACGTCGAGAACATGTCTGTTGGCGAATAGAAATCCACTGTCGCGCTCGACGGCTTAGCGAACAGATAGCCTGTAGAACCGTCAGGATTTATAAACATACCGCCCATCATGGCGTCGGAGACACCGCTTGCCGTTGTCACGCCGCCCATGCCGCCGCTAAATACCGAGCCCGCAGCTGTCGTCATATCAAGGTCTCCGCCCCAGACAAAGGCGAAATTCGGGTTTGAGAACTCACCTATGGATACGACCTGGCCGCTACCGGCAAATATATCAGCGGTCGAACCGGCCGTTCCAGATAGAGAACCACTCTTCACTTCAATGCCCATGTTATAATCCCAGAAACCAAAGGCCCACGACGGATTAGCGGCCGTGCCGCTTGCAACAAGAGGCGTCGAGGTAAGCGGGCTATAATAGCTGTCCTCGCTTCCGCTAAGTACTGCGCCTGTTGAAACGCTTCCGTACCATCCGTTAGTGCCTGTTATGTATTCATTGAGAGAGAGGTACTTAAACTGCGTCGTGCCGGAGGCATACCCTGCAGAAGACCCGGTGCCGGATGCGCTGGAGAGCCAGTAACCGTCAAAACCTATCATTGTAGTGCCCTGGCCGCCGCTATAAACGCTCCAGGCCCCGCTTGGCCCGGCACCCGCGTACGCGCCGCTTGTATAAAGCAGGTAATTGCCCATGCCGCCTGTGCTAAGGAGGTCAATCTCTCCGCCGGCAATTCCTGTTATACCGGCAAGGCCGCCTGTGCCGTAGAACTGTCCGCTAAGACCCCTTGCATCCGCTCCGTAAAACCACTGGTACGGATAGAGCAGCGTCGTGTTGCCGGCAAGGTCTGTAATCTCTATCTGGAAGTTCTGATAGCCTTCGGCAGTGGGCACGTAATTCAGCACCGGCCCTGCAAACGCGCCGGAAGTGCCTGTGGTGCTTATGGCATTATACGTCACTGTCTCAGAAGGCGTAACGCCAAAGTTAATGCCCGCTGTGCTGACAATCAGCGCTGGCAGAGAGCTGGTCTCTGTCGCCGTCGGCGGCGTGTAGTCAGTCGTCCATGAGAATGTATACGCCGGAGCTGCAGGCGCAGAAACGTTTCCTGCCGCATCGATTGCCACTATGGTAACGGTATTTGCCCCCTCGGGTATTGAAAGCGTATAGCCAAGTGACGAGGTCGAATACGTTGTTGTTCCTGTCGGGCTGTTCAGGGTGATATCGAACGTGACAGGAGAAAAATCGGTCGAGCCTGTCATGTCAAAGGACGCGGTCTTGACATTCGTCAAAAGAGGCGTGCCTGTCGTAACACTTAACGAAGGCGGCGTATAGTCGCTCACCCATGAATACGTCGATATCGTGGTGTTCTTGCCCGCATCAACGGCCGTTACGGTAAGCGTATGCACGGCCTCGGTAAGATCGGCCGGAGACAGCACTATACTAAACGTCTGTCCCGAACCAAGCGTAATCGCTGCGCCGCCGTCAAATGTATATGTGACATCACTTTGCTCGTTAACACCAACGGTTATCGTAGCAGTGTTCTGGTTACTAAATATCGCCGGCAACCCTGTATAAGTTATCGTCGGAGGGGTATCGTCAAACGGCATGAAGTTGCCGTTATAGAATAGGTCTTTATTATTATCGCCGGTGCCGCCTGTGCCGTCGCCTGTGCCGTCGCCATCACCGCCGTTTTCTGAAAAATTGTTATCGCCCCCTGTACCTTCGTCGCCGCCGCCTTCATCCTTATTACCTTCGTCACCGCCGCCTTCATCCTTATTACCTTCGTCGGTGCCGTCGTCACTGCCGTCGTCGCCGCCGTCGGTGTCCTTATTAAACGCCGCATTCTCGCTTGAGCTTGCGTCCTTGGCCTTGCTTGGAGGGGTTTTTTCACTAACAACATATGTCACCTTACCGGCGCCAAGAACAATGACTTTATCAGGGAAGTTGGGGTTGGTTACCACAACGGTTCCGTTGTTAACGAAAAACGCCGCACCGTTTAGTCCGTACGACGTCACGTAGTCCGTGCCCTTAACTCCCGCTATTGCAACCGGGGTCCTGGTCTCGAATGTACTATCGCCGGAGGAAAGTTTGGCCAGGCTAAGTAGCCCCTTGGAGGTGCTGACTATCGACCTCATCTTGCCGCGGTATACCTTTACAACACCTTTTTTCCTCGTGGTATTGTCCGCGCCAAAGACGTACTGGCTTACCTCAATCTTACTTTCCGGGGCTACGCTTATTACGCTGCCGTCGTTAAACGTTACCTCGGCCTTTGCCCCTGACGCCGTACGTATAATGTCTTTTTCGTAAACAAGTGTGCCACGTCTTAGCGGCGTCGATGACTCGGCGCCGGAATTCTTCACTATATCGGCCTTTCCGGAAACAGAGGTAACCTTGCCAACGGCCTTCAGGCTCGTACTGGCTGCATAAGAGTCTCGAGTTTGAATGATTACAATCGAAAGAAAAAGAAATAACGCCGCACCAAGCGCCAAAGACAGTCTCTGCATAATATACCTCCCCAGGTATGAGCACATTGGCCGGCGGATTACCGGCCCATTTGAATCATAATAACGATGCAACAGGCTAAACTGCCAATTTGGATAGCGAACTGATTATACACCAATTTAATATAAAAATCAACACCCGAAGCTTTTACGCGCCGACGTAACATAAGACCCTATATTTAGGGCGGCGCAAAGCGGCATCAAGAGATACTTAGTACTTGAACTCGAACCCGGCGCCGAATATGTACTTGTTATAATCGTACTGGGCAAGGTTCGAATCAGCGCGTATCTGCGTATACCTTGTGCTAAGCTCAAACCGCTTCGTAAGCTTCAAGCTGAGCACCCCGGTGCCGGTGACGGTAAAATCCTCCCTCGTCTTGCTGGCAAAGGTGTTCTTGTTAAGGAAGTTCTGGTAGTACGCATCGCCCGACAAGCTTACCCCCAGCTTCCAGAAAAGCGGGGTCGTGAACACAAGGCTCAAGCGGTTGGCCTCGAAGGGCCAGTGCTTGCCCTGCGTGTCCTCTCTCTCATACTCGTACTTTACGTTATAATAACGCCCCGGCACCGAGAGATAGCCGCTAAGAGAAATAGATGCCGCGTAGTTCTCGGCGTCCCTGTCCTCCCACACGATAAGCGGCGCCCTTATCTCCTTATGCTGGTACCTTAAGCCGAAGTTCAAGAGAAAAGACGCGCTCTTTACATACATTATGCTTGGCGCGGCAAAGTACATATCCATATAGTTATAAAAATCCACATCGGTGTGGTTATAGCCAAGAGTAAATGTCGTAATGGTCTTGTTGGTTGCGTAGCTTGGCATGAGCACTATGCTGTGGCTAAGGATGTCGTAGGTATCCAACTCCTCGTGGTCGCTAAAGAAAAAGAAGTAATTGGCCCTGAAGCCGAAGGCCCCGGAGGTCTTGGCCGCGTAGTCGACGGATAGCGAGGTAGTCAGGCGGTCGTCGTTGTCGTCGGCTACACCGGCGGACGCGATGTTGTCGTTTGGTTTTAGCACGACGTTGTCGTCGTACTCGTAGTTGACGTCGAGGGTAAGGTGTATGGGGCGAAGCGTGTCGATCCTGTCCTCTATCATCTCGACGTGCTTTCTTGCAGCCTCGGCAAGCGATGCTCCTGGGTTCTGCAAAAGCAGGTCCTCGAAGCGGCTTCTCGCGGTCTTTAGATCCCCCTTTGCCGCGGTAACGCTCGCTATATGAAAGAGCGCTGTCTGCCCAAGCGTTGGGTCTAGGTTACGCGCAAGCTCAAACGATGTTACGGCCTCGTCGTGCCTGCCAAGCTTCGAGAGCGCGAGCCCCTTGTACATGGCAACGTGCCCTGGCTTGAAGTTTATCTTCTCTGCGTCCGTTGCCGCGTCAACACACTCCTGCCACTTGCCCTGGAGATAATAAACCTCGACAAGCTCGAGCCCCGCGTCGTTTATCCTCGGGGTCGAGTAAAAGGCGTCCTTGAAGCTCTCGGCGGCCTTATCGAGCTCTATGCTTTGCTTATACGCGAGCCCGAGATAAAAGGCCGCGACAGTGTTATTTGCATTCATGGAACGCGCCCTGGTTAGCACGGTTATGGCCTCTTCATACTCCTCGGCCCTGTAGAACTTTATGCCCTGTTCAGTGAGCGTATTCGAGCTCTCTTCTGAAAAGGCCTTTGGCGGACAAAGAAGGATAAATACGGGCACAAGTAAAACGGCAAACACAACGGCATGACGCTTCATCTAACGAACCTCCCCTGCGGCAGCAAGGCCGCCTGACCGATGATATTTGAAAGGAATAAGTCGAGATTACCACGGCGGCTTGAAAAAGTCAATTACGCTGAAGTAACCCTGTCCGCGCACCCAGCGCATAGAATGTTACGATGGAAGGAGGGCAAAATCTGCGCCATTACAGTTGCCGCTCAAAACAAAAACCCCCTCAACCCAAACGGGCGAGGGGGGCGGGGGAAGCGGGGAGAAAGGAAACATCGGCGCGGAGCACACACAGCATCGGCGAAACGCACGGAGAACATCACCGAAACGCGCCGAGCGCGGCTACAGCTTTGAGAGCAGGTACTCTGCATTGAACTTGAGCAGAGCCCATGCCTCGGGCTTGATGTGTTTGCCTTTGTTGCAGGAATCGTAAGACTCGCAGCCCTGCGCCTCGACCTCTTTTATAAAAGCCTCGAGCACATTCTTGGCTGTGGTCATATTGCCGCCCTGTATGGCCTTTTTCGCGCTGTCGAGCTTCGCGTCAAGGCTCTTGACTATGCCGTCATTGGTAATCCAACCCAAATCCGCTGCCTCGTGCTTCATCTTGATGATGGAGTCGACGAAGGTAAGCGCATTGAAGTCCTTTGGAACCTCGCCAGGGCCGACAACCTTCACAACAACATCTTTGAATTTATCAGCATATTGCTCTTCTATCTTGTCATATAACTCGCTAAAAGCATCATTTACCTCCAAAGAATCATAGTCTCCTGGCATATTGGTTCTAACCCGTTGCGCTCCATAAAAAGAAGCTTCTACTACAGCAGGCAATCCTTTGCTACTAAAAGAAAAACCCTTCGCAACCTCTCCTGCAGGCAAAGCACTTTCCTTAGCCCACTCCCACTCGTTATAATCCCGATATTCTCCCATAAACCAATCCTTTTCCGGAAAAGGCGCGGTAGCATCAAACACCGGAGATTTATGACTGATAAAAATATCCTCCAAAACCTGCACCGCGCCTTCCTGATTCCCAACCTCATATCTATAGCTATATGTATCACGTCCATCGAAAACAACTGTCGCCTTTACAAACGGTTTAACTTTGTTTGGCGGATCATAGCCGCCCCTGACTATTTCACCTTCGTTTTCCCACTCGTACACGAACCACTGGTTTTTGGCATCATAGTAAATATTGACATAAGCAGATTTGTCTTGAGCATTAACCATTCTCGGTTCAAACGCCATCAACAAACCAATCCCCATCAAGAAAAGCCATAGACACCGCAACATATAGAACCTCCTACTTTTTATTCGTAGATTTACTACACAAGTCCTTCTTGTCATTACTATATAAATAAAAATATAGATGATAATGTTCTTCACCTTCTATATTTTCGTGCTCTAACTTCGGATACCCTCCGGCAGCACAAACAATCCTGTTAAACATCCAGCGATTCTCCTTCGGGATACCTACTTCAACATTCTCTCCATTCATCCTGACTGTAAGTGGCCAACTCCTTATATCCACATCCGTTCCGAGTCTGTGTGTCGTGTGAGGCGTTTTCCAGTTTTTATTCACGTCATACAATCCCCCAGATTCAAGGCTTGCGTCATTTACCATAAGCAAAAACGTCTTAGACTTAGAGAAGAGATTATTATACATGCAGCTAATTGCTACCATTGCCCGCCCAACCTCCTCGCGAACGCTATAAAAATTCTTATGTTGATACCGCGCATCACACCGGTCGATAGTCGGGAACAAATCGCACTTGAGTTTATAATCAGGCCCGCTTGCCAGCGGCTGTAAATCCGGCACCATCACCGTCACACTGTCAAAAACCTCTTTCTTTTCACCGTTCATCTCGGTTGTCGCGTATATCCTGTCCACGCCCGACGCCTCGGAACCGGTATATTTTACTATCTTCGACTCGTTCTCGCCATACGCAAATATCACTTCTGATGCAGACAACGTACCCAGAGGCCTTTTCTCATTATGAAAATGACCACCGCTGTCTGCTTCCTGCTCTTCCCTCAACTTTATTTTGCACTTCTGCGGCGGCGCAGGCTTCGTCAAGCCAACCTTAACCTCCGTCACGGCATAATGCGAAGTAACCAACAACTGTGTTGTCGGAATTTTTGGCCATATCGAATCCTTCACTATCTTAATCGTCGGCTCACAGCACGTTTCGTCCTTTTTGCCGTTGCAGTTGTTGTCCTCGCCGTCACATTTTTCCTCGGCGCCGGGATAGGAATCTTTGGATATTTGTTCGTCAATTGTCGAACCATCCATGCAATCGAAGATAAAATTAGCGCCGTCCTTCTTAAACCCGGCATAATCCGCGGCCTTGTATCCCTCGGGCTGATCGCACGCCTCTATCGAAGCAGCCTTTTTATTTCCGGCAGCATCGGTAACAAAATCCACATAATCATCGCCGTCATAATCCTTATACCACGTTTTCGTATCCTTTACAGCCATATCTCCATCGTCACAGTCATAGACAACATTTTTCTCGCTGTCTCTATAGACGAGGTCTGCGGAAGTGTAATCATCTGGCTTATTGCAGGCGTATGTGCTGTCATAACCGCCGCTTGCGCTCTTAAAAGCGTACTTATCCTGGTCAACGTCCTTATACCACCATGATTTCTCTGCTACTGCCCTATTATTGTCATCACAATCATACCCGGCGTAGCAAAGCGGCGCAACCGCATACACCCCATCACCGTCCTTGTCAATACAAGGGGTGCACTCAACAGGGAACCCTTCTTTATTTATATGCTGCACCTCTCCTGTTGTCGTGCCATGGCCGTTTATCGCGTCCACGCGGTAGTAGTAATCCATATTTGCGGCGAGACCCGGTAACGTATGCGTAACCGTATACGGCTCTGCTCCGGTCTTTGCGTTGCCGTCAGGGTACGAGGAAACCTCGGTCATGGTGGTAGGTTCGGGGCTCATGCCAAAATAAATCTTATAACTCGAAGAGCAGGAAGTGTTAGGCTGGACAGTGGCGTTTATTTTGTACTTATCGCATCCGTCAAACGCGCCGTTTGAATACGTTACCTTTGGCTTTTGGTTGACTGTGTAGGTGACGGGGATGGTATGGGAATAGCTAGCCGGTTTTGTTTTAAAATAAACTGCTCCGGCATAAGCTCCTGACACAGTCGAAACATTAGGCCACTTTACCACTATATTATAAACACGATTACGGCTCAACGTGAAAACAGCAGGCGAATATTGATGATCGTGCCAATACGCTCCTAGCCCAGCCTGTCCGTCTCCAAAAAGAAATATCTCCGTGTACGTATTTGAATCCTCTTGCATCGGATTGACGAGTTCCGCTGTCACAAAAGATTGCTCTGTTTTATTTTGTCCGCCAGGACATGAGCTGTCAGATGCGAGATGCACTTCGCTTTTGTTATACTTTATTACAGGGTTCACCACAGTCATTGTAATCGAATAACTAACCTGCTCCAGAACCGACACATAACTGCCATCAGATTGCTTTATGGAACGCTCGGTCTCCAACACAATGTCTCCAGAATAAGCACCGGAATATTCGTCTATTGCTTCAATTTGAAGCAACATATAACAAGGATGACACCATATCGACCCTATATAAACCCACTTTGGAGCACTAATAACCTTAATTATTCGAACAGTCCCATCGGTAAATTTAATGTCTACCAGCTTCCATGCATACGTGTCCTGCACGAGTGTATAGTCCAACCTATCCGGAGTAAATGTTATACCAGCTTCCGCTCTGCCAGGTGTACTTAATGCCCATATTGCCGCGACCACGGCCGCCATCTTCACGACCATGCCTATGCGCCCTGTAAGCAGCCTTCGCATGTTCGAAAAAACCCGTTCAAAAAGTATTTTTACAATTTCTTTGGCGCTACGCTGCTCTCTCATGATGGCAAACCCTCCGTCTAAAATCACGACCGTTAAATTCTAAAATCCCGCTATCAAAACAAAAAGCCCGCCGATAAATCGGCGGGCTTACGCATTGGCCCTTTGATGCTAACTTCACTTCGACAGCCCCTCTATCCTTTTTATTCAGGACAGGTGGCTTTGCGTCGCATGGTTACCCATGCTTTGCCCTTATCGGTGAAACTCGCTATTCAACTGTTATTGCTCTTATAGCACACGCTACCCCCCTGTCAACTATTTTTTGATGTTTACTGTAAAATACCTGTTTACGAATTTGCGTAACCTGAAATTCTCGTGAATTTCCGCGGACTATCTCCATATCCAGGCCCCCTGCCAAACTCCCCAATTGACAACGGCCCCGTATTATCGGAAAATACGCATCATGGGAAAGCGGCTGTTCGCACTGACGGCGCTATGTATACTTACGGCCTCGCTCGCAGCAGCAGCCACTATAACCGAATCCATGCGTAACCTTGCCCAATCAAAAGACTTCATAGAGATACAGCCAGGCGGGCAAATCGCAATAGACCTGCGCTACGCCTCCACAAACAACTTTACTAAAACGAACCTCTACGGCGAGTTCAACAAGGCATACCTTCATAAAGACGCGGCGCTAAAACTGCTCAAGGCCTCAGAGAACCTCGGCGCATCGCACCCGGGCCATAAGCTCCTGATACTCGACGCCCTTCGGCCAAGGTCCGTGCAGCGCGCCCTCTACGCGCACGTAAAAGGCAGCGCCATGCAGCCCTACGTCGCAGACCCTGACAAGGGCTCGGTGCATAACTACGGCCTTGCGGTTGACTTGACCGTCATCGGCCCGGACTCAAGGGAAATAGACATGGGCACTGGCTTCGACGACTTTAGCCCTCTTTCCGAGCCGCAAAAGGAAGACGGCTTTCTAAAGAACGGCCGCCTAAGCGCCGCGCAGATCGCAAACAGAAAAATACTTAGAAACGCGATGACAAAGGCCGGCTTTATCCAGCAGCCCCTTGAGTGGTGGCACTACGACGCAATGCTGAAAAAAGACATCAAGAGCAGTTACGAGATATTCGAATAAGGCGCGAAAAATCCCCGTTGACAGCAGCCATTGATTGTCGGAAAATACATGGCGTAGCGCGGCCGCACCAACAACCAACACACGGAGGAACAAGATGCGTAAACACCTTATCGCAGCAGCCGTTACACTTGCAATAATCGCTACATCCGCCACAGCCCACGCAAAGGACGCCTTCCTCTCCATGGTACACACGAACGCGCTCGGAGAAGAGCACCCGTTCTCGCTCTTCTCAAAAGGCTCGTGGGCGCCAAACCCTGAGGCAAGATTTGTAAAGCTCCACATGTACTTCGATGAGGCGATAAAAGTCAAAGAGCTCGAGATAAAAAGCTGCGGCAAGCCAATAACCGGCTCCATCCCCGTGTTCTTCAACTTCAACGACTGGGTCGTGTTCCTCGACCCCGAATACGCCGAATCCAAGCCCTACCCGCGCTACACCGACACAAAAGACGACACGCTAACGCTCTCCGGGTTCGACGAGCCCATAGATGTGCGCTCAATCACCATAAACTTCGAAAATAACAAAGGCTTCAAGCTCTGCGGCCTGACAATCAAGGACGAGGCAGACAAACCGTATAAAATAAGAACTCCGGACATCGAGCGCGGCTCGGTGGTGGCTTCGAGCGTGCTTAGCCCCAGGGCCGCGTACACGCCGTACTTTCTATTCGATTCGCGCTTCGAGTACGCGTACGCAACCGACGGGGACACCAATCCGACACTTAGCTTCGGCTTTAACACGGAAAAAAGGATTGAAAAAATCCGCGTCTGGAACGGCTACCAGAGGTCGGCAACGCACTGCTACTCAAACGGCAGGGTGAAAAAAATCCGCATCACAGGCGACGGCAACTACCTCGCCATCGTAGATATAAAGGACGCAATGGGCTCACAAACGATAGAGCTGCCAAAGCCCTTTACAGGCAAAAGGCTCGTATTCGAGATAACCGATTCATATAAGGGCAAAAAATTCGAGGACCTTGTCCTAAGCGAACTAAGATTTTTCGACGGCAAGTCGTGGTTCCTTATAGACCCTGATAAGACCATGAGAGAGGCCATCAAGGCAAACCGGGACGCCTTCGAGAAGTCGGGCGCGCTGGCCATGCTAAACGACTCATTCACTGGGAGCATGGAGCTCGATAAGCCTCCCTATTGGATATCCTCGACCATAAGGCTTCGCGCCGACGGCAGCGCGTACATATCCGGCTCCTCCGGCAGCGCAAGCGAAGATGAAGAAGGCATGAGCTACCAAAGCTTTGTCATAGGCAACTACGAGGTGCTCGAGGCGTCGCCAAACGACCTGAGGCTTCGTATCGGCGGACTTTACTACGAGTACGAGGACGAAATAATCGGCGACTGTAACGGCTGCGGCAGGGACTGCAACTCAAGCGCGCCGCCCGACGGCTTTACCGAGTACAAGATATTCTCGACAACACTTTCGATAAAGGCCTCGAAGGAAAGCACCTTCGAGATAACGAATACCGGCAAGTCGGACAATTTGAAGTTCAAGAAGCTTACATTCTCGCGCGAGGACGACAGCGAATGACAAAAAAACAATACATTGCCGTACTGATAGCGGCCCTCGCGCTCATAACCGCGCATGCCGCCCTTGCAGGACCCGGCAAGGTAAAAATCAACATCGCATGGGAGTATAAGGACTTTCCGGCAGCTATCGAGCTCTATGAGCTAAAGGGCAAGGCAAAGCTCTGGGATACGAAAAGCGTCAAGAACGAAAGCGCACCGCTTGGCGCGCACATAGAAGGCTCGTCATTTACGCTAAAGCCCGGCGAGACAAAGCGCTTTGTGCTCGCTACAAAGAACACGACCCCAAACGACATCTACTTCTTCTCCGGCCCGCACACCGTAAACCCGGTCGAGCACTCTCTCGGGTTCAAGTTCAAGTGCCTTTGCGTAAACAATTCATTTCTTGCGAAGTCCGGGGAGACATGGTACAGAGTCGTTGAGTTCAAGCTATCAAAGGATTTTGTCGGCGAAGAGATCGCCATAACGCACACCATCATCGCCATAGACAAGGAACGGGCAAAGGCCTTTGGCGCCTCGCACGGCGGCGGAGAGCACGAGGGACACGATTAGGGGTTAGCGGGCGTGACGCCTGCAACCTGATGTAGAAGCAATCTCACAGGCCGTAAGGCCTACACCGGAATATAAAAGATTGTTACTTCGGAAATGCGCCGAATCGGAATTCGACGTTCTTCAAAAAAACCGGCCGCAACGAAGAAACACCGCCTGGCTTGCAATACGATAGGCACGCCGCAACAGGCTAACCATCAATGAAGAACCTCTCTACTGAAAGAATGGCCGATTAACGATAGAAAGGTGCGATCAATTGCGGTTTAACGGCTTTATCGAGCAGCGAAGCCAGATTGCCGCCGTCTAAATTCCGTTTTAGGAATTCGTCGGCCACCTCATCGGTAAAATCCGACTTTTTTGCATATCTGATTTCTTGCGACCTATCCTGCTCTTGCGGCTGAAAATCAAAAATCTGATTGCTCGAAATCCTCTCTACCAGCGATTCCTGCGCCGCCTCTACGGCTCTCATGGTGAACTCAAACGGGGTATCGCCCTTCAAGACAGGCAGTGCGTGATAAAGCACCGGCCCGCTATCGAGCCCTTTCGACAAAAGATGCACTGTTGCGCCGACGTATTCGGGTTTATTATCGTAAAGAGCCCAAAAGTTGCACGCACTGCCCCGGTAGTACGGAGACACACCCATATGAATATTGATGGCCTTCTTGCTTACCAGATAATCGATAAGCCACCCCTTGATGTAGCTGGCGCCGAACACCACATAGAGGTCCGAACATAATGCCTCCTTTAAATGCTCGTTGCCAAGCATGCTCAGATCGCCTTTTTTTATCGCCAGTGTCCTGACATTGGACTTCGAAAAGGAAATATTTCCGTATAACGCATTTTCGGCGGCGATTACTTTTTCGAAGTAGCGCCGCATGACATCCGTCTTCTTGTATGAATCTTCCACCTTCCCCGGAAAAACAGTACTGCACTCCAAAACGGCATACGTTGTGCTGGAAACGTCAGCAAGCCTGTTCACCAGGGCCAGATGTCTCGGCTGATTACTCGTAAACACGGTAATTTTCATTTCTTCATCTCTCTATATACGTTGGCGTGATTATTCCTCGGGACCTCCAGCCTGGACCTGATGCCGGTTATGCTGTTATTGCTCCTAAACCCTATTCTTATTCCCAATTTTTTCAGTATGTTCAAGGTGTCCTCGTTATAATTACCGCAAGGATGCGACATCGCAATCGGGTCCGAGGCCAGTACCGAGCGAAGATGCTCGAAGTTTTTTTCGTACTCGAGTTGCTGCTGCGCTGCGGTCAACTTATGCATGACGGTCGGATGCGAGTACGAATGCATCCCGACGATATGCCCGCTTCCGTGCAACTCTCGGATATCCTGGTCGTTCATCCAAAGATTTCTTGAAGCAGCCTCCTTGTCAAATCCATGCCTGGACATCATCTGCTCCATGATTTTTTCATACTCAAGCTTTCCAAGAACCTGGTCCCTCAAAAACCTGAACCATTTATCGTTTTTCGTATAAAAAGGACATGCCAGGAGATAACTGCTTTCATCATAGCTCTTCAGGGCATTCGAATATATTTGTTCGTGAAGGGATTTGGCTTTGGAAAAAAACTCTTTATAGAAGTCGTCCATTCGGGCGAATTTTGTCGTTCTGAAATATCGATAAATTTCCAAAAGGTCGGGGTCGCCGCAAAATGGCGATGAATAAACGAAAAAGAACGCCTCGATCTTCCGGCCATCCAGAACAGGTAGCGCCACATCCACCTGGCAGCATAACGCGTCATCGAAACTCAGGCATATCTGATGGCTTTCCAGCGTGTTTTTTTCGAGGCGGAACAGGTATTCCCCGGCATTTAATATTTGATGCTCCCTCGACAGCCAGTCGAGCATTTCCTCAAGATCGTTTGCCGAAAGAGAACCTTGCCCCTCGGGATGTACGGAGTCATGAAAATGGTGGAACATCACCGAGTGCGTATATCTGCCGTTATTCGACATGCGTTTTTATGCCAGTAACACCATTCCGGTGCGAAGCGATGCCGGATATATTACACTCGCTTTATTTTACAGTATACGGTCGGTTTTTCAAGCATTTTCCCCCTGCAAAAGAGAACGAACCTTTGCTGTTCAAGTCCGCAGATTGACACTGCACCGTGCTTCACGCCAAATTATTCTAACACAAAAACCGCCTACAACAAGCGCCGTAACCCCTCACCTTAATCCTCTCCCCAATACAATTGGGGAGAGAATTTTGAGGAAACTGCCAATGCCAGAGGTCGAGAATAACTACTAGTGCTCAAATAAAACTCCCTCTCCCCAATTGCAACGGGGAGAGGGAGAAAGGGAGAGGGACACCGGGCTTGTTTTGCATTTCGTAAGCTCCGTGGATTTTTCCGTCTGATTACGCTTCGCTAACCCGACCTACCCGCTGACCTCGATTGCAAAACCTGCGGCAACTGCCGGAAGCAGGAATAATGCCGTAACAAGCAAATAATTCGTAAACCTCTTTTTCCGCATTCGTCATATACATTGTGTCGGTTTACTTCACGTTTTACTATCTATCACCCATCAAAAGCA
>Ga0224495_10000179_pt1 | contig 50524 bp, 51 predicted proteins | sample SF_Jul11_sed_USG_FD_168128 | JGI IMG/M metagenome (GOLD analysis project Ga0224495, IMG submission 168128) | Sediment microbial communities from San Francisco Bay, California, United States - SF_Jul11_sed_USGS_4_1 | ecosystem: Environmental > Aquatic > Marine > Sediment | place: USA: California...
CAACAATTAGCGATCCGCATGCAAAAATCTTCACGCAACCCTCCTTGTGTAATTTATAACCTTGCGGCAGGCAGTAGCTTCATGTTCGCCGAACCATCGTGTAGAATAGTGCTGAACCAATGTAGCGCAATTATAGCAGGATGCAAAACAGCAGATTGTTCAACAGACGGGGTCTTACCAGGTTAATGCCGGCTCGTTTTGCACATGCCTCATGTTGAACAAGCATGACTTTAATATAGCGGCTTTACCTTGTAGAAATCTCCGAGAGTGTCAGCATCTAACTGCAACATCTCTTTAACTTTCACCATGACACATAGCACCAGATTGTTTGTACTCTGCCTTTTATACACCGCGCTCAACCACAGATAACCAATCAATCCGCATGATTTGATTTCCTTGATTGCATGTTTAAATGCACCGTTTCAGAAACTCTCCGCATGGACAAGAAAACTACTAAACTAGCGACACGATGGCTGGAACTCCAGTTCCATCCAAAAATCCGGAACAACTACAAGGAGCATGCATCATGTTGATCCAACTTGCCATCATGGGTATGTTGGTTGCAGTTCTGCCGCTGACAATAGTCTGGGTATCCAGCGATCCTGACAAATACCGCAAGCTGATCTGGGTAACAGTCTTTCTTACCTTCGATTTGATCATGTTCGGCGCATTCACGCGTCTGACTGATTCAGGCTTGGGCTGCCCCGATTGGCCTGGATGCTACGGCCAGGCAAATCCGGTACAGGCGCATGCGGATATCAGCGCGGCCGAAGCTGCCATGCCGACCGGCCCGGTAACAGTTATGAAGGCATGGATCGAAATGATACATCGCTACTTTGCCATGGGCATTGGCGTACTGATTGTTGCGATGGTGATCATTGCCTGGCGCAAGTGGCTGCAGTCAGGCCGAAAGGAAGTTAGGTTTTCACCGGTATTCCCAACGATATTATTTGCATTCGTGTGCCTGCAGGGCGCTTTTGGCGCATGGACGGTAACAATGAAGTTGCAACCAATCATCGTGACTATCCACCTGTTGCTGGGGATGACTTTGCTTGCGTTATTAACCTGGTTTGGCACACGCCAGAGTAGTCAACCATTTGTTTTTTCAAAACAGATTGCCGCACTCCAGGTACCGGCATCACTGGCTATCGTGCTTTTATTTATACAGATAGCGCTCGGGGGATGGGTAAGCAGCAATTATGCTGCACTGGCATGTACTGATTTCCCATTGTGTCAAGGTTCCCTGCTGCCCCAAATGGATTTTTCCAATGGATTCTCGCTATGGCATGACCTGGGAATGACTGACAAGGGGGATTTTTTACCTTTTCCTGCATTGACCGCTATACATTGGACCCATCGCATGTTCGCTTTTGCCGTGATTTTGCTGGTGGCCGGAGTAGCCTTCCTAGCTTTCAAAATGGAAAACTTGCGAAAGCTGTCGCGCTGGCTGCTTATTGCGATTGCGCTTCAATTCACTACAGGAACGCTGACTGTTTTTCTGGACTTCCCGCTTGCCTTGGCAGTCATTCATAACGGCGGGGCGGCGCTACTCGTGCTGTTGCTGGTATCTCTAAATTGCAAAATCAGATTGACGAGCGCATCTCCACCGGCCTAAGCTGCACTATGACAACTGTGGACCACAGGCAATCGCCGCCAAAGTGTCATTCAGGGTTATGTGTTCATTGAAGCAATGTCTGCTCAACTACTTTCCAGCAGTTTTCTGTTCAGGTTTTTTTGGCGTAACATGCGTCAGCCGGACATTTAGCGCCTCGCTTTTTTCCGAGACATAATCGCTGCCCTGATCGAAACGCCAAACCCATGCGCCGGCACGGCGGGTTTTAAATGTTGTATCAGTCCAGTATTTCCCCGCAAGTGCCTCCGGGAAATATGCCTTGGGAAGCGTAGGGCCGGGGAGGGGGATACTGGTATCCACGATAGTATTCAGCTCAAAGCGGCTGGGCAGGTACCAATCATCCAGCCCACAGAGTTTTATCGCATTAATCGCTTTAATATAGGAATCAGTATCACAATTACTGCCTGTGCACGTTCCCCCATTTTCCTTGCCCGCGAAACCACCATTGCTTTTATCATCCGGGTCATACCATGTGTATGTATTGTTGATGTTCTGCAACCCAGGTTCGGTTTTCTTTACCTCCCATGTCAAACCCGACTGGTTGTCACGCACGCAAGTCCATGGCTTTTTGGCGTAGTCAGTGCCGTCATTCACACTGCCATCAGAATTAATCGCAGTCATGTCAAACACAAATGGTTTGGGTGTAATCGATTCCCCACAGCCAGTCATAACAAGGGGGCACAGCAAAATCAAAATAATTCCGTTATACGGGACCGACAAGTTCTTTGACAGCATGTTAAACATTACCTTTTCATTCATTGGGCAAACAGGACGCACCAAAAATACGCATGCTTCTCGTTTCATTATCGTTTAAACGCCAGGATTGTTCAAGCAAATGGATATATGCACTCTGTGCTCACCGAGTTGTTAAGCATATTTACCTGTCACCCTGCATATATCTTCAAATTGCAGACCGCTTTTGGGCACTTGTCTCACTAACATAATCAATGTTTTTGCTTTAAATTACAGCTGTCGTTCGGTTGATTGCCATGTATTTACATATATAATATTTTCAATTCCTGTCATATAAAAGAAAACTTCCAAGATGCAAATGAAATCCATGCTTTTTATTGCAGTGCTTGCGCTATTTCAAATCAATGTGCTTACCGGATGCGACGGAAAAAAAAATGAAACTACTGCCCCGGCTCAAGCACAAATCACAGAAATATCGCCCAATTCTTCTGCCACCTTGCTGGATGAAAGCCGCCCAAGTCAACGCCCGCTTCAAAATTTAAGCAATAATATGCAAACAGCTTCAACAACTGAAGTGCAAAACCTTATTGTAGGTGAACGGATATATAAAAGCACATGTGGAATTTGCCACAAGTCCGGTTTGAATGGGGCACCCCGGATGGGCAAAAGGGATGACTGGGAAGCTCGCCTCGCTCAAGGCAATGAAGTTCTTTACGAACGCGCGCTAAATGGGTACAGGGGCAGCAAGGGCTCCATGCCTTCCCGTGGCTCCAACCCAAGATTAACTGAAACAGAAGTAAAAGCAGCAGTAGATTATATGATCAAAAATTCGATCCCCGCATGGTCAGTCGAATAGCCGGCTGAGGCGCTAAAAGTCAGTCGCATCCGCAGGTAAACCTTTGGCACGAATACTTGCGTAAAAAATCAGGCCAATTGAGTCATCTTTCAACCCTTGTTCAGATTGCGAAGAGCAGAACAGAACAATTCCAGCTCTGTTGATAAGACATCGAAATCTTCTGATGACGCCCAAAACTGCCGAATGCGTTCATTCTCTGCCCGGCTACGCAAACGTGGCTCCCGTTTTGCAGACAACCGCTGCTCAGTCCATAGCCCCCCCAGCCGATGATAACAATCATTTTCGCGGCATCCCGTGATGAATACGCCATCGGCGCGATTTTCACGCAGCACATATTCAATAAAAGTCGGCGGCAGCATTGCGGTACATGGCAGGCTCATCGCTGCCACACCATTACTACGCAATTTTTCGATGTTCGCAGCGTTATCACACCCGAACACCATAACGCGAACATCATTTTCAAGTTTTGACAGATCATTCAACATCTTATCGCGCAATTCAAAGATCGGCATTGAAGGCATTTCGATTCCGCTCAAACACCGGTCTTCCAGCCTGAAGGGATTGGATGATGGGCAGGCGCCAACGCAAATACCACAGCTTACACAGCGTTCCGGCACAACCACCGCTTCTTCCAGAAAACGCAAACCGTCACTTCTGGGTCTCATTACAACCGCCTCATAGGGGCAGTCGGAAACACAAAGCCTGCACCCGCTACAATCCTTCAGGTTAACCTCGGCGACCGGTATTGGCTTCTGCTTTGAAGGCAGCCATGGCAACACACCCAGCAGAAGGCTGATCCCAACCACAAAAGCCCACAATTGCCCCGGAGTCCACATGTCCAGCAACGGGTAAAGGAAGAGATAGAACCAGTCGATCTCGATATTTTGAGGCTCTATCCCCATGTCAGCCGGGCCCTGGCTCACCACTGGCTTGACCAGCGCAAGAAGCAGCATGGCAAGCAGCATTCCAACGACAAGACCTCGCTTAGGGTTAACCACCGGATAGCTTATACGCAGAATATGAATCCAGAGAAAGAACAGAACAAACAACGGAAATGTTGCATGAGAGAACGAAATCAACGAAAAAAACCTGTCATTCAGGACTTCCCTTGAGACAAAGCTTTGCGACAAAGGGCTGCTGAATATCGGCAGCCAATCAAACCATTCCATAGTGGACACGGTTGCGTATTGTGCCAGCTTATCCCATGACATAAAGAAGCCATTGATGCCTGCAGAATATATCAGCCATATCAGCAATACTCCGGTAACCCAGGCAAACCAGCGCGCACCGCGGTAACGCCCCAGAATATATTCCCGCAGCAAGTGCAACACCATCACCACCACCAGTGCATCTGAGGCAAAACGATGCAAGCTGCGCATAACGCCGCCTAAATACCATTGCTCATTCGTGAGATATTCAACCGAAGGATACGACAGTTCTATACCAGTTTTATAGAACGCATATAGATAGGCACCACTGACAACAATCACCCAGAAAAAAAAGAATCCCAGCGCGCCAAGATAATATAAAGGGTTGAGCTCATTTCCAAAGATTCTGTTCAGGACACCTTCCAGGCGAAGAAGCGTCTTGAGCGAAATGGATCGGGTGTTGTAAGGAGTAGCCAAGAAAAATATGCCTTAAAACAATACAGCCAGAGAGTTCATACAGGTATACCGTCAAATTCGACATCCCAAAGCACTGGGACGTAATATAATGTGGATATCAATAATATCTTGGGGAACAATCTTGGAAGTTATCTATTACACTCTTGTGGCCGCCGGCCTCTATTTTATGTCCGACCGGATACTTGATCGCATAGAAATAATGCGCGGCGAGCGTTTCCAAAACAGGGGGGTACGGAGTATGGTTTTTTTTGCAATCATCCTCATACTTGCATTCATGACATTTGGTTTAATCAACTTCTTCGTGCCCACACTTGAGCAGACAGAAGTATTACAGAAACCAGCCACTTCACAATAACCCGAATGTGCTATGGAGACTGAATTCTGGATTTGCTAAGGACGCATGGTATTCAGTTTGCAAATGCTTGGAAGACGACCTGAAATTTGCAGCACTGTCAGATTGCCTATAAAAGGCAATCTGACATCAAGTGTGCGATTACTCACTGAATGGAGTTATGCTGCACGCCGCATTGCTTTAAAAACCACCACCAGAAACATTATCCCGCCAACCACGGCTATCAGGCCACCCAGCCCCATCAGCCCCATGCCAGCTGTTTGCGCAAAGCCATGAAGCCCTTGGGCAGCACCTGCGACTTTACGCTGAACGCCATACCCGCCCGACCATAATAGCCCGATAATGTGGAACAGCTGCCCTGCACCGTATACGTATGGCATCAGCGTAGCCAATTTCAAATCAGGCTCCCGATAACCAAGTCGCGGCAGCAAATGAAAAGCCAAACCCATAAACGCCAGGCTGATCGCGCCGCCGGTACCGTGATAGTGGGCTGTAATGATCGTGTTGCTATCCCCGATCATCAGGCTGATCCCCCCGCCGACAGCAAACAAAACGATTGAGGATATCAGCGCTGCACGCAGTGGTTTTGCTGACTGCGGAGTTTTTGCCGCGCCAAGGCCATATAACACGGCCAAACCCAGCGGAACGGGTGCGAAAGCACCACCGATTTTCATCAATTGGGTGAACTGCTCCATATATGCTCCCATGTCGCCGACAAACGACAGGTAAATAACGGGAACATATAAAACTGGCAATAACCCCAATACGAGGAAAGCCGATGCCAAGCGTGGTGTGAGTGGTAATTTTGCGTTACAAGCGTCTGCCAGCCACAACCAGCCTGCCAGCATCAGCAGCGAATACGTGAACTGCAGCACATGCCCCCCCCCCAGAAAAGGAGGTCATAGTATTGTGTGCTTTCATAAATATTGAGAATAATCCCATATGACCAGGCAAAAGCAATCAGGGCAAACACCGTGGATATGGAGGCAGCGTAAAAGCCGATACGGATCGAGCCCTCTCCGCCTCTCCACAAATCAGACGAAGGCACGGCTATCAGGCTGCGCAGCACCAGCATGGCCACCCCAAATGCAAAAATAACCAGCCCCGTAAAAAAGAAAGTGCTCTCAATAACCGGCACATAATTACTCATCAGAGGTTTGCCGACAGCGATAAATGGCGACAGGACGATCACCGTAGCCCCGATATAAGCCAGTAGCAAGGCCATCCAGCCAACAGCGATAAATTTTGAGGATGAATTCAGACTCCATAAAACGCCTGCAAAAGCCATAAACCACAGCAGCACTGACAAGTCCACATGCACGACCAATGCAGTGTGAAAAAAATCTACCCAGGGAAAAATGTCCTGAACATAAGGTGTGCGTGAAAGTACCAGCAGAATGGCAAATAGCCCCGCACCTACCAACGATGCAATCCCAAGCCATAGCCATCCTGAAGCCAGTTTGCGGCTTGCAACAGATGGCATGGAGAAGGAAAACCTTTTGGCTGAATCAGACATTTTGATATTTTCTGGATGATCGTTGCCTGCCTGCTGGGATATTGCGTTCATTCGTTGTCCTCTGATTCATTTTCAGCTTCTGTTTCTGGATGCGTTTCTGTGGCTTCTGGCACACCAGCTTTCAAGCTCTTATTTTTGAAAATAAAACCACCAGTTGCCCCCTTGAAATCAATCACGATGATACGACCGGGTTCCAGCACTACCTTTTCTTCTTTAACATAGTTAAATTCGTCTCCGGGCCGGTCTTTCATGCGTATCTTCAGCGTATGTTCTCCGGCCTTTACGGGGATACGCCGGTAAATATTCGCATTACTGCTATGTGCCAAGCCGGTCGGTTGCAATACTTCATGAAGAAGCTGCTTTCCATCCATTTCCAGCTCAACCAGCAGGTTGGATCTTTCTCGCGGGCAGATCTTGCTGGCTCCACCTTTGCGCTGATATACCGGCAGCTTTGCAAGTTCTTCCGGCGTACGCTCACGGCATTCGCCCACACGTTTTCCAGCATGCCTGAAGCTCACTTTGATTAATGTTTCATCCGGCTGCAAGTGCGTATATGTCGGGAATGTGGAGAAATAGCCAATCACCCCCATGAAAAGGGTATAAAACAATCCTTGGCCGATATACTGTAATGGCTTAGTCATTCTTCACCTCCTCTGCGGCGGTTGATGCAGCCGCAAGCGGTTCAATCTGGCATGCAATCGTAAACTTGTCTGAAAAATACTGGTTCTCCGGGAGCCCCTTGGCAATGAAAGGTACTCGGGCTGCCTCAATCATTTCAGGAGATCCGCAGGCATAAACCTGGTAACCACCCAATTCCTGATAATCCTGCAGGATAGCATCATGAACCAAACCTGTTCTTCCTTGCCAGCCATGCTCAGGCCTGGGCTCGGATAGAACCGGGACAAACTTGAAATTATCATGCTCCCTCTGCCATTTCTCAGGCAGCTCTGCAAGATACAAATCCTCTGGCGTCCTGGCTCCCCAGTACAAAGTCATTGTACGGTTCAGTCCGATGTTGAACGCGTGTTCCACCATACCCTTGATCGAGCCGAATCCGCATCCACCCGACATGAAGATAATGGGTTTATCATCTTTTTCGTGCAGGAAGAATGAGCCTAACGGGCCTTCTGCCTGCAGAACATCCCCCACTTTCATCTTGGTAAACACATGGGTAGTAAACTTGCCGCCCTCTACAAGGCGGATATGTAACTGCAGGACTTCTGCTTCATGTGGAGCATTGGCGATAGAATAATTACGCTTGGTGCCATCATCCAGGAAAACAGCTATATACTGCCCCGGGATAAATATCATGCGACCATCTCCTTCAGGCTTCAGTTCGAGCAACATGACATCAGGCGCAGCGCGCGTCATTTTTTCAACCCTCAACTTCATGGTCTTGACTGTAATACCACTCAGCTCTTCTACTTCCTGGCATTCTATTTCCAGATCAGACAGAGGTTTGGCGCAGCAGAATAACGCCATCCCCTGCAATTTCTCAGAGTCAGGAAGCGCTTCTTTCTGGTAGACCCCAAAATCTACTGTTCCATGGAGTATCCTGCCCTTGCATGTTCCACAGGCCCCATCACGGCAGACATAGGGCAAGTTCAGTCCTTGCCGTAACGCGGATTCAAGAATGGTTTCACCTTTTTTTGCTATCACTGTATTTCCCGCGGGAGCGGTCAACACCTTGAATTCGTCCTTACCAGCCTGTTTCTTCCCAATGAACGGCATTAACAAAAATAGCCCTGTAACTCCACCAACCAGCAGCCAAACTTCTTTCGGGCTCCATGAATATAGGAGCGGGAATGTCCACAAATAGAACCAGTCCATATTTAATTCAAATGGTGCTGAATCCAGGTCTGCGTGCCCTTGGCTTAAAGCCGGATGAATCAGGGATAACACAATCATGGACAGAATTATCCCGACCTTGAGTGACTTTGGAGGAGATGTTTTTGCCTGTGGAACACGTTGCGTATGTATCCAGATGACGGCAAATGCGCCCAGCGGAACGCCAAGATGAATGAACGAAAGCAATGAAAAGAAGCGGTCATTCACACTGCCCTGCTCTATAAAATTCCGTACCAGCGGCGCACTGAAGATCGGTAAGGCATCCAGCCATTCCGCAGTAGCCACTGCAGCGAACTGCGCGAGGTGATCCCACGGCAACCAGTAGCCATTTATGCCAGCAATGTATACCAGCCACAAAACCAGAATGCCCGTATACCATGAAAACCAGCGAAAACCGCGATACCGGTCAAAAACAAAGTTGCGCAACAAATGCAATACGGCGAAGATAACCATGCCATCTGATGCATAGCGGTGCAGGCTTCGCATTACACCGCCTAAATACCATTGCGTATGAGTTATCTGTTCGACAGAATTGTAGGCATCATCTACACCTGTATCGTAAAAGGCGTAAATATAAAAACCGCTGACCACAATAATCCAGAACATCAGATAGGTGATTGCACCCAAATAATAAAATGGGTTCAGCGCCGGGCCAAAAATGCCGTTCACCGTATTTTCAAAACGCAAAAAAACGTCTTGTCCGATTCGATGCAAAATTTTAATCATCCCCACCCCCAAAATAACTTGCCTCTACCGGGCAAAACAATCAAATAGACTCACGGAACTCCGTACTGCTTGCATCGTCACGCTTCGGGCGTACCCGTTTTGGACTCTTGCGATATTCGGAAATTATCCACCAAGTAATCAGTATTGAAAAAAACACACCCATTCCGATAGCATAGAAATAGTTGTAGTCCAGAACATACTTGCCTGTTTTGGCGTCATAAGTCGTGCAAAAATATTTTACTTTGCCCAACAAGCTATCAATTTCAGGTAGCGCCGTGTTAAGGTTGACGTCGTAAATAATGTCTCTCAACGGCTGAAGCAGGGTCATGTTCTCAAATTCATCTCCGTATATCTGGATATATACTTTTCCTTTTTTATCGATAAAGGTTGTCTGGGTTATATGATTGAATCCCCCATCTTCAGATCTCACAAAAGTGAAGCCCAAGTCTTTGCTGAGGTTCTTTATTGTTTCCGGGTCTGCGCTCACGAATTCCCAGTTTGGCAGATTCACATCCATGCGCTTTGCAAAATCGCCCATCGTCTCCGGCGTGTCATTTTCCGGATCAAAACCTACAGTTAGTACACCAAAACTATCGACACCAAACACTTCCTGAGAATTCTTAAGCGCACTTAAACTGCGCGTCGTAGTCGCGCAAACTATCGGGCAATGAGTGTAAATCATGCTGATAACTAGCGGTTTTCCCAAATAATCGGACAAGCGAACGGTTCGACCGCTGCGGTCTGTAAAAACATAGTCACCAAGCTTATTTCCAATCGCAGCCTGGCTTGTTTTTAACGCGTCTCTTTCATTAAAAATCTGCCTGCTGGAAGAATCCGGCTGTACCTCCAGCTTTGCCGCCTGCACAGTGGACTGATACATCCCTAAACCGCTCATTTCTCGAGCCGTCGCTGATGACGCAATAACTGATCCCAGAAAAAAAACAAAGCTAGATAAATGCAATAGACGGTGCATAGTTTTAATAAATTCTTGTAACAACACTTTTAAAATAGGCTGCTTGCAGCAAGCAGAATGCGTGAATTAATGCGTCCGAAAGGCAGCAAACAAAATTACCCGACTATTTTAATAATATATAAAAAAAGCGCAAGCGAAAATTTCAGATGTCGACACTCAACATGGTTTTGATTTGTAAAAAAAAACAGCCTGCTTAAACTTCTGGCAGGCTGTATACGCGACAAAAAAAGAAATCAGACGCCGAAATTCACTTCCAGCATCAACGCAATCATTAACACACTGAACTGCACTAACGATGCCACAAAATTCTCCATTGCCGCCTGTTTAGAAGGGTTACGCACAAGTTTTACGCTTTTCACGATAAAATATGCGCCTCCCAGCAGAGCACCTGCAAGGTATATCCCGCCCAAGCCATAATACACAGGAACCAGGGATACCAGCACCAGCAGAATCGTATGTCCCAGAATAATGCGCGCTGCTTTGCGATCTCCCTTGACTACCGGCAACATTGGTACACCCGCAGCAGCATACTGATCGCGAATGACTATCGCCAAACTCCAGAAATGCGGTGGCGTCCACAAGAACAGCACCAACGCCAGCAGCCCCGGAAGCGGCCCAAATGTTGGATCAACAGCTGCTGCGCCGGCGAGTACTGCAAAGCTTCCAGCCAAGCCCCCAAAAACAATATTCAGCCAAGTGCGACGCTTCAACCAGGCTGTGTAGACAATGGCATAGGTAAAGGCGCCGAGAAAAATATTCAGGGCTGTCATGGCATTAAAGGCAAAAGCCGCTGAAGTGACTGCAATCGTCAGCATCGCCGCGATTACCACCAGCCACTTGCTGCTGTGGTGGAAATACCCATTCAAAAAGGGCCGATTCTTTGTGCGCGTCATTTTTGCATCAATGTCGCGCTCAAAATACTGGTTGAACGCACCTGCGGCAGCTGAGGCCATCATAACGGTAAGGGACAGAACGAGCACCTGCCAGCTGCTCAGTGATTGACCCGGTGTAATTGCCATACCTCCCAAAGCTGCAAGCGTTATCACCACTCCTATGCGCAATTTGAAGAGATTGATATATTGTTTGATTATTATCATCTTTCGTCCGTATCTTTCCTCTCCCCCTGACAAACTGGAGAAAGCATTGGTTGATTTTCAATCTTTCACTTCTGGATACTTCTAACCTAAACCCCGTCTTGCCGAATGCGGCCTTGGTTCTATGGTGCGCAGGCATTGCAAACCTGGTTTAGGTTAGAGGTCTCCCTCTAACCGAATCACTTATGAATCCGGGAGGAGCGCCAAGCACTCCTCCCTTCATCTTACCTCTTTAAGACAAGCCCCAGACTGTGGACAGGTACTTAAAGTTAATGAAGTAGTACAACACGATGGTCACGAACAGGATCAGGGCGAGCACAAATGTTCCCGGCGCTTCCATTCCCCATGTACCAATGTGTTTGCCGCCCGCCTTTTCGTGAACGACGTCTGCGTCTTCCACTTTCGGCCAAGGAGCGGAGCCCTCAGGGATGCGTTCACCCGTAAAGATGGACGCCAGCACGATCAAAATGAACATGACCGCACCAACCGCCATAACCACGGCGAAAATTTCCCCAAGATCCATCAGGCCTTTGGCGATTTCCGGATACTCATAAGCCAGTGGTTGACCTGCAAATGTGATATCCGCATGGCGACGTTGCACGCCCAGAGTACCTGCACCCATCAAGGCAATGGAAAATACCCACGCACCAAGGCTGAAGACATAAGGCTGCAGCTTAGCCATGCCCGTCAAGGCCAGCTTGCGCTGGAACACCACAGGGATCAGCCAGTAGGTAACTGCCATGAAGGCCATGGTCGTACCGGCCACCAGCGTGCCATGGAAATGGCCCGGCAGGTAAGCTGTATTGTGGATAACCATATTGATCTGCTCCACGCTCATCACCACGCCGGTGATACCACCGATAAAGCCGAAGCCAATCAGCGACAGGAACATGCCCGAGAAGATCGGGTTGCCCCAAGGCGCTTTGCGAAGCCAGGTAAACAGGCCTGTATCAAGGCCTTTCTTGCGTTGAGCAACCTCAATGGAGCCCGGAACAGTCAGACCATGGATCATACTTGCCAGAACAGCCAAGTAGATCATGTAGCTGGTGTTGAATATCTTCCAGGTTGAAGTCAGGCCCGGGTCAGACAGCAGGTGGTGAGCAGAACCCAGTTGCAGGAACAAGATATACAACAGGAACGCGCCACGGCTAACCTTCTCGGACATCGGCTTAGCACCAAACACCAAAGATGCGATCAGGTACCAGATGGAGATGTGGGTAACCACGTTAATTTGCTGCGAGGAATGTCCAAAAGCCCACCACACAACCCGATACATCATAGGATCAATATTGCTGATCAAACCTATCGACCAGAAGAAGGTAGGGATCAGAATCAATGCGCCGGAAACGATAGTGAAAATCGCAATCACGGTAGCGGTTACACCGCCAAACACCACCAGAGGAAGCGATCCTTGATAGGTTTTCTCTCTCTTGGCAACCACCAGCGTACCCAGGAACACAAAGCAGCCAATCAGTGCGCCCACAGCAAACAGGATCAAACCAAGATAGAAATGCGGTTCAGCTTGCAGCGGAGGATAAGAAGTCATCATCACACTGGATTTTCCACCCAGCACAGCCACGGCTACCAGGGCTGCCCCGACAAGCATGAGCCAGAACTGCGCCCAAGCCCAAGCGGGTGTTGCTAACCGGTTACCCAGTACATGCGCGCCAAGGAAATACAAAACAGCCATTTCAAAGAAAATGATCCATACCGCCAAGTTAACCAGGCCGTGCGCCGTCAAAGCCATATAAAACAGCTCAGGTGGAAGCAACTGCACACTCGGCATGCGGGTCAGCGCCACCAAGAGGCCGAAAAGACCACCCACAAGCAGGAATACCACTGCCGCGAACGCATTCCATTGAACCAGTTTATTAGCCGTCCTGTTGATCTTGAGGCCGGATACCGGGTCAACGCGGAAATCAGACATTGTTGTCGTCGCCATTATTTCTTACTCCTTTACGTAAATTCTGCCCAGCATCGTATGATGCCCCATGGCGTTTACACCGCCACAGTACTCACCACATGCTATGGCAAAAGTGCCAGTTTTGTTCGGCGTAACATTTAAAACCATCTCGTAACCAGGGTAGACCTGAAAATTGATATTCTCAGGCTGCAAAGAAAATCCATGGCCAACATCCAGAGAAGACATATGCAAACGATATTTCTGCCCTTTCTGAAGCTCAAGAATTGGGCGATATTGCCAAGACATTGCTGCGAGATAAACATCACTACCTGGCGGCGGTGCTACGACATCCTCACCTGTAGCCTCATCCTTACGAACGGTATACTGCGCCTGCATGTCAGCCACCTTCTTCGAAAATGCCTCCGGTGTGGTTTTGTAGGTTTCGTTACTCATGTTCTGGGGGCCAACAAAGTGCCAACCAGTCATCCAGATGAACATGAACACGCACCATGCAAACGAGAGCACGATCCACCATATTTCAGTGCGCTCCACTGGTTCACGCCACCAGTCAGGGTTTGTTGGGGGGGTATACGACGTTCCCATAGCTCTATTTCTCCTTATTTATTTTTGACAAAAACGGCAAATTACGGAGCCGTTGGTATGTTGATTACGTCCCACAACCCCCACAAGGTATAAAACACCATTGGTACCAGCATGGCTAGCGCTAGCATAAGCCATTGATTATCCAATGCTGTTTGCATGAAGTGTGGCTTCACATTTCCTGAAGTTGATTCTGACATCATTTACTCCTCCCTAATAACTTGATGACTGCCGCCATCGGTGGTTGATACAAAAAAACTGCCAAAAACAATTAAACCAGATACTCAAACAATTTGTTACCGCCTCTGTACTTGCACCATCAAAGGCGGCTTATTCCATCATACAAAGCGAGCGAGGCCCTGCAACACAAATGCTTTTCGTGTTTAATGCCTGAGCATAAAGAAAAGGCCGATACAGAAGTAGGCCGCCGCAAAAATTGCCAGCAAGACGGTCAATAACAAATATTTGTTGTGCAGCATTTGCTGCACGAAGGGGACTTTTACAGTCTCGGATGATTCCATTGATTAACCTCCCGTTTGCCTTATTATTTGTGAAGCACCTCACGCAATTGCTCTGCGACAATTTGACGCGCGCCGGAATTCTGGCCCAACAGGCTGGATGTGTCAAGTGTAACTAGCGAGTATTTTTATCAGGTATTGGCCTACCTGATACATTTAAGCCGCAATCACACACCAAGACAAAATGTCCTCATACCGATGAGTCATAAACACCGCCTATCAGAGCAATAACGAACCTGAATCAAGGTGTTTCAATTAAACACAAGTCCGCCCCTTACCGAGCACTTTTTTTCCTGAATGCAACCGCGACCGCCCAAATTCCCAAGATGATGTAACAAAGCAACGACCATTCTGGAATGCCGAGCATAAGGAAAGTCCAGCCTATTGCCGCACATTCCCCTGATCCGTGCATTAGCTGCTTGAGCACATCAGCTATTGGCATCGTCTCAAGCATATAATCCAGCCCCGGGCCGCAGGAAGGGACTTGGTCCTTGGGCAAATATTGCAACCAGATATGCCGGGCCGCAACACCCACACCGAACAGAGCCAGCAAAACCAGAAACGCCGCATAGACGCGTTCGCCTATGCGCCTCGGCCCATGAATCGCCGCTATCGCAAAAACGATGAACATGGCGATAAACACCACTCGCTGCACCATACACAACGGGCAAGGGTCCTGGTGCTTGACATACTGCAAAAAAAGGGCAAAACCCATCAGTCCGCCCGAAAATATCGCGCCCGCAAGGTACAACCATCGATTGGAAACGGTGCTAAACAGATTGTTCACGGTTTGTGTGGCCTTAGAATAAATAACAACCTCTCAAACTGCATGGCCATAATCCCCGAAAGTTGCCTGATCTTCCTGCTACGCCATGCAAATCAGCTTTCCGCACCCGCAGCATTCCATACCCTTTCAGAGCTTGCTAAACAGTCACTCTTCTCAAGCTGGCTTCCTGCACACCAGAAATACTCTTGTTGTGGTTATCTACCATCTGCTGCAGGGTGATCGCCTTCAGGTAATCGAGTATTTTCTCGTTCAGGCCCATCCACAACTCATGAGTGATACAGGAATTATTCTCACCATGGCAGTTGCCTTTGCCGCCGCATTTGGTCGCATCCAGCGGTTCATCCACCGCCACAATGATCTCTGCTATCGTTATCTTATCCGCCGGTTTGGCAAGGTAATAGCCGCCGCCCGGACCACGGACACTTTCCACGATCTTGCTACGGCGTAATTTACCGAACAATTGCTCCAGATAAGATAGTGAGATTTTCTGCCTTTCGCTGATTGCGGATAATGTTACCGGGCTTTTCTCTCCGCGCATTGCCAGATCTGCCATCGCCGTCACGGCAAAACGCCCTTTAGTGGTTAATCGCATGTCGCTCTCCTATCATTTTCTAGATTACTGGCAAATCAAAACTGCGCCGGACACGCACAGTGAATACCGGTGACGAATGATAGAATACCCTAATTTTTTAATCAACTATCTTGTTGAGGTGATTGGGATCGAACTTGTCCGCTGTGGCACGTTCATCATCCACTGGCACGCCCATCTTCTCCAGCTGCTGCAGGATGAACTCGATACGCTGGTCCACCGTAACACTGTGTCCGAGCAGCCCATGGATTGCCTTGGAAAGCGGGTCGTTCTGGTCATTACCGATGCCATAGGGGTTAAAGCCACCGGCGCTTTTCTTCTCTTCATCAAGGATGCGGGCTGGAATTCCCGCTGCCGTCGCCCCTGCAGGGACATCTTTGACCACCACCGCATTCGAGCCTATTTTTGCCCCATCGCCAATGATTATCGGGCCAAGCACCTTGGCGCCCGCCCCGACCACCACACCGTTACCCAGCGTAGGATGACGTTTCCCGTGCCGCCATGAAGTCCCTCCCAGCGTAACGCCATGGTAAAGCGTGACATCGTCGCCGATCTCGGCGGTCTCACCGATCACCACCCCCATACCGTGGTCGATGAAGAAACGGCGACCAATGGTCGCACCGGGATGAATCTCGATACCGGTAAACCAGCGCGCCAGATGCGACAGAAAACGCGCCAGCCATCTCAGCTTGATGCGCCACAAGGCGTTTGATACTCGATGCATGACGCATGCATGCAAACCCGGATAGCAGGTCAGCACCTCGAACGTGCTGCGTGCCGCCGGGTCGCGACCGAATACGCTGGCGATATCTTCTCTAATGCTTTTGAACATCCGGATGCTCTTCCAAATAGCGTTTCTCGAGCCTTGCATTGTACTCGGTTGTCACGCTCAATATGCCGCGCAGGATGTTGACCTCTTCCTGCTCCAACCGGGCGCGAGCGTACAAACGGCGCAGACGCTGCATCAGACGAGCAGGGTTCTGCGTGGTAAAAAAACCGATTTCGAACAGCGTCTTTTCCAGATGCGCGAAAAAACCTTCCACCTGCTCATGGGGTGCTGGCCGGGCTTCCGGCAAGCACGGCACAAAACTTTGCATCGCCACGCACAATTCATAGCCCATCACCTGTACCGCAGCCGCCAGATTGAGCGAAGAAAAACCCGGATTGGCGGGAATGTTCACCAGCATCTGCGCCTTGCCCATTTCCTCGTTGGTCAGCCCGGACATCTCTGTGCCAAACAGCAGCGCCACCGGCTGGTGTGCTGCCTGCTGCAGCAACAGCGGCATCGCTTCGCGTGGCGCCTTCACCTCAATGGAGATATCCCGCAGCCGCGCGGTCATTCCCACGGTGAACACCACCCCCTGCAACGCTTCGTCGATTGATCCGCACACCACCGCATCCTGCAGGATATCGTCTGCCCCGGCGGCCATTGCCTCGGCCTGCGCATCGGGAAAATGACGCGGATTGATCAGATACAGATGCCTCAACCCCATCGTTTTCATCGCGCGCGCTGTCGCACCTATGTTGCCAGGATGCGTGGTATGGCTGAGAACAACCCTGATGTTCTCCGTAACATTGTGTTTATGCAAAGCGTAATTCCAACTAAAATGCGAACTGGTTCTTCCAGCTCATTAAAAAGGTCGTAATTTATATGCATCCCATGCTCAACATCGCGGTGAAAGCCGCACGTCGTGCCGGCAACCTGATTTACCGTTCTGCCGACAAGATCGATCATCTCACCATCACGAAAAAATCCCATGCGGATTTTGTCAGCGAAGTAGATCGTGCCGCCGAACAATCCATCATCCAGACCTTGCTGGAGGCCTATCCGGACCACGCAATTCTAGCAGAAGAGAGCGGCGGCCAAGGCGAGTCGGAGTTCCTGTGGATCATCGACCCGCTGGATGGCACCACCAATTTTCTGCATGGCCTTCCACAGTACTCCGTATCGATCGCGCTGCAGCACAAGGGCATCATCACACAGGCCGTCGTATACGACCCGGTAAAAAACGAACTGTTCACCGCCACCCGCGGGTGCGGCGCGTTCCTCAACGACAAACGCCTGCGTGTCACCAAACGACTGCAACTGGTTGACAGCCTGATCGGTACCGGTTTTCCCTATACAAAATTCGAGCACATGGATGCATACCTCGGCATTTTCAAAGACCTGATACAAAAGACAGCCGGGCTGCGCCGCCCCGGCTCTGCCGCACTGGATCTTGCCTGGCTGGCAGCAGGCCGGTACGACGGTTTTTTCGAGATCGGCCTCAAGCCGTGGGATATGGCTGCAGGTTGCCTGCTTGTCACCGAGGCTGGCGGCATGGTCAGTGATCTGTGCGGGAATGACACCTACCTCAAGACCGGGTTCGTCTGCGCAGGCAACCCCGAGATACATCCCCTGCTGCTGCAAGTCATGGCGCCTCACCTGACAAGCAAACTGAAAACCTGACACAGCGAAATATTCATGCCAGCACGCGGCCATTTCCCAAGTTCCTTATTTTTTCCGCATGCTTTGGCGTAAAATCACGTACACACATCAGACATCGCGGAAATATCATGAACGACCCGAGACTCAATCAGCTGATCAAGGAAAAAATGCAAAAGTATGTCCCTGATCGACCTGTCCAGGTAATGCATGGCGGCGTTATCGTGCTCGTGTCGATCGCTATCGGCATAATCACCCTGCCCTCCGAACAGGATGCCGCATCCAATGGGCACAACTCATGGCTAGGCATCTATCTTGCCGTCGCCGGACTGGCAATCTATGTCTTGTGGACACGCCTCCGCATCGACAGGGCCAGGAAAGAAGCCCAGGCAGAATTCCTTGCCGCCAGCAAAAAAACAAAAGAGGGATGATTGACCCGGAGCCATCCTGCCTGTCAGAGGCTCAGTTAAGCCCTGTTGAATTAAATCGGCCCTTTTTTACTTGATGGCTACTATTCATTTGCATAGCCGGCAAACATATCGAACAGCCTTTGGATAAAAGTTACCCGTGAGCAATACAGCCAAAGAAGCGGCCCATACACCGATGATGCAGCAGTACCTGCGCATCAAAGCGCAACATCCAGACATGCTGCTGTTCTACCGCATGGGTGACTTTTACGAACTGTTCCATGAAGATGCCGCGCGTGCCGCCAAGCTGCTCGACATCACGCTGACGCAGCGCGGCGCATCCAATGGCCAGCCAATCAAGATGGCAGGTGTGCCCTATCACGCTGCCGAGCAATACTTGGCGCGCCTGGTCAAACTCGGCGAATCGGTGGCCATCTGCGAGCAGATCGGCGACCCCGCCACCAGCAAGGGCCCGGTCGAACGCAAGGTGGTGCGCATCGTCACCCCCGGCACGCTGACCGATTCCGCGCTGCTGGAAGAAAAGCGCGACAATCTTCTATTAGCCCTGCATCGGCGCCGCAACGAAGTGGGCCTCGCCTGGCTCAACCTCGCCTCGGGCCAGTTCATGGTGGCGGAGACATCCGTTGCTTCGCTACCCGCCGAATTCGAGCGCCTGAAGCCTTCCGAGATCCTGCATGCCGAAGATACCGAGCCGCCGCAAAGTGAAACCCCATGCCAGTCACTACCCGCTTGGCATTTCGATCTGGAAACCGCACGCCGCACACTGTGCCAGCAGTTCAACACGCTGGACCTCGCCGGATTCGGTTGCGACGACTTAACCCTCGGTCTCGAAGCGGCGGGCGCACTGCTCGGCTACGCCAAGCTCACGCAGGGGCAGAACATCAGCCACGTGCGCGGCATGCAGGTCTATCACGCCGACCAGTACGTGCGCATGGATGCGGCGACCCGACGCAATCTCGAGATCACCCAGACCCTGCGCGGCGAGTCTGCACCCACCCTGCTGTCCCTGCTCGACACCTGCGCCACCAACATGGGCAGCCGCCTGCTGGCCCACTGGCTGCACCATCCGCTGCGTGACAGGAATATATTGCGAGCACGGCACGATGCCGTGGACAAGCTCGGCGAGCTTTTCCGCAAGGTGCAGGAACAACTCAAGCCTTGTGTGGACGTGGAACGCATCACCGCGCGCATCGCGCTGAAATCCGCTCGTCCGCGCGACCTCTCCGGCCTGCGCGACACGCTCAAGGAGTTGCCGAATCTGCATGCACTGCTGGCCGGTTGCGACGCACCGCTGGTGCAGTCACTGACCGATGCGCTGCAGGCCGACACACAACTGGTCGAGCTGCTTCAGAAAACAATCAAGGCAGAGCCTTCCTCAGTTTTACGCGAAGGTGGTGTGATCGCCGATGGCTACGATGCCGAGCTGGATGAACTGCGCGGCATCCAGACCAACTGCGGCGATTTCCTGCTGGCATTGGAAACACGCGAACGCGCGCGCACCGGCATCGATAAGTTAAAAGTCGAGTACAACCGCGTACACGGCTTCTACATCGAGGTCAGCACTGCCAATGCGGGCAAGGTGCCGGACGACTACCGCCGCCGCCAGACGCTGAAAAACGCCGAGCGCTACATCACACCGGAACTCAAGACCTTCGAGGACAAGGCGCTGTCCGCCAACGAGCGTGCGCTGGCGCGCGAGAAATTCCTCTATGATCAGTTGCTGGACAACCTTGCACCCTGGATTCCGCAACTGCAGCGCATCGCCGCGGCGATCGCCGAACTCGACGTGCTCGCCACCTTTGCCGAAAGGGCTGCCACGCTGAACTTCAGTGCGCCCGCCTTCAGTGAAGAACCCATGCTGCGCATCGCGCAGGGCCGCCATCCGGTGGTGGAGGCGCAAGTAGAAAACTTCATCGCCAATGACACTGACTTGCACGCACTGCGCAAGATGCTGCTGATCACCGGCCCCAACATGGGCGGCAAATCGACCTACATGCGCCAGGTCGCGCACATCACCCTGCTCGCCCATGTCGGCAGCTTCGTGCCTGCGCGCGAGGCGATGATCGGCGAGATCGACCAGATCTTCACGCGCATCGGCGCATCCGACGATCTCGCCAGCGGACGCTCCACCTTCATGGTCGAGATGACCGAGGCTGCCAACATCCTGCACAACGCCACTGAAAAGAGCCTGGTGCTGGTGGACGAGATCGGGCGCGGCACCTCCACCTTCGACGGCCTCGCGCTGGCCTACGCGATCGCCCGGCATCTGCTGGAGATCAGCCGCAGCTACACGCTGTTCGCCACGCACTACTTCGAACTCACGCGCCTCGCCGAAGAATACAAACAGCTCGCCAACGTCCACCTTGCCGCCATCGAGCACCAGCACAGCATCGTGTTCCTGCACTCGGTAAACGAAGGCGCAGCCAGCCAGAGCTACGGCCTGCAGGTCGCCGCGCTTGCAGGCGTGCCCAGCGGCGTCATCCGCAACGCGAAGAAACAACTGGTGAAACTGGAACAACAAAGTGCGGCGCAAAGCCCGCAGGGGGATTTATTCACTGCCGCACCAGAGGCGCCCGAGCCGGAAGAACATCCGTTGTTGTCCGCGATGCGCGATGTGCAGCCGGATGATCTGAGTCCGAGGGAAGCGCTGGAAAAGATTTATCAGTTGAAGAAGTTAGTTTAACCACTTCATCGCAGAACCAAACATCAAAAGCAAAACCGTCGGGGGTAGCCAGACAGCTAGTCACTTTTCTCGTCTTGCCAAGAAAAGTAACCAAAAAAAATCGCCCCGGGTTTGCCGCTGCTACTCGGCGGCGCACAGGGGAAATTCATGCGCTTCTCAAAATTAATGGGCTGGCAATAGCCAGCCCATATGTTATGCCCTTACTAGAAAGCACCAAGCCTCATAACCATACTCGTGCGCATCAAGATAGCGGTTGCTATTCTTGACGCGACGGTATCTGCAATAGACCCAGCGCCATCCAGCAGGTGCGATTTGCGGCAAAGTTGCCATGATTCCTCCTGATGTCTTACCCACATGGGAAACTACTGTGGGCATTGCTTATTGAAGAGGAATCCACTATTCTTAGCTTGCAGTTCCAAGGGGGTGGGTTTCCCATTCCTCTTACAAAGGCCGCCTGCGTCAACAGGCGGCCTTAATTTTTAAGCACGGTTGCGAATCATAGCTTCTACAACCTTTCTCCCAGCTTCAGTAACTTTGAATGTTCTCCTAGCCTGTTTGGATGTTCCAGCCTTTCTTAGCTGTATCACCTGTTGTGGACGAGTCATTTTAAGAGTATCAAAAGCGCGCGTGATATTGCCCACCCCATAACCGAGATGTTTAAGCTCGCTATTTACGTCTTGAGTACCAAAGTCAGCATTCCCTGCTTCAATTTGTAACCAGTACCCTGCCACCAAGGCCTTCTCAGCATCACTTCCCGGCTGCGCATCTGCAAATAGTTCGCCAATTGAATTGTAGCCTTGCTGCAAAGCTGACTCGGTTGTAACTACTTCCCCTGGATTAACAATAGATTTAGCTTTAGCAGCCCCAACAGAATAATGATCTATAGCCCAACCAAGGACTCGCGCACGAGCTTCGGCTTCAAGCTTATCGATAGCCTCAGCCACTTTCTTCATTGCTTCCAGTTCAGCAAGTGCATCACTCATAGCCACCCCCTTTCATATTCAGGTGCGTCAATGATACCAGCAATAACGTATGTGTCAAGGAGTATGTGTTTTAGTATGTATGCTTTTGCACAAACCCCAAAAAGTTTGCCCTATACACCCTTCCCCCTGTGCGCCGCCGAAGAACGGCCGCAAGCAAGCGGAGGTTTAGGCGAGCACTGTTCGAGTCCCGCAGTGGGGCGCGGTGTGTGCGCCCCGCCAGGTCGAGTTGCGCAGCCCCGTTTGCTTGCGGCTGATCGAGGGTACCGCGCAGCGGCGGCAAACCGGGGGCGGCGTTTCTTTGGTTCCTTTCTTTGGCCGCACAAAGAAAGGAACTAGCTGCCGGTCTACCACCGGCGGTTTTGATTTAAAGACCCTGCTTCCTCCTGCTCCCCATCCACCCTATCAACGACAACATCGCCAACCCGCTTGCTATCAGGACGATCCCCGCCATCTCCGCCAGCCTGAATTCTTCGCCGAGCACGAGGCGCGAAGACACGAGCGCGATAACCGGTATGCCCAGCACCGAGAGGCTGGCTTCCCATGCCGGCACCTTGTCGAGTATGTAGATCCACAGCAACCAGCACAACGCTGTACTGATGACAGACAGGAAAGCCAGGAGGGCGATGAAGGTGCCGTTCCAGTCGGTGGCGCGTTCCGGCACCAGGAGAGCCAGCAACAACAGCGGCGGCACTGCCAGCACCGATTGCCACATGGTGAGCACGAGCAGATCCACCTGCCGGTGCTTGCGCAAGCGCTTCACGAGTATGGTGCCGACGGCCCAGCACACTGCCCCCATCACGCCGAGGAATTTGCTGAACAGGCTGGCATGCATCGCCCAGGGTTCGATGATCAGCAACAGGCCGGCCAGCGCGCTGACGGCCGCGACCCATTGTTTTCCCTGCACACGCTCGCCGAGGATGGGCCAAGCCATCAGCAGCGTCCAGATGGGCATGGTGAAGATTAGCACCGCGGTCTTGCCCGCCCCGCCTTCGACCAGCGACCAGGTGGAGAGCGCCATGAAGGCCGCACCCTGTATCAGGGAAATGGCGACGGTCTGCCCCGGCGCTTCCATCCTGAACGACCTGCCGGTGAGTTTGACCACCAGTACTAGCGCCAGCGCCGCGCCTGCACAGCGTTCCGCTGCGAAAGCGAACGGCGGCGCGTAGCTCAACGCCTGTTTGGCGAAGATCCAGGAGTAGCCCCAGATGAGCGAGAGCACGACCAGGGCCAGCGGCCACAGCCAGCGTTCACGGGAGGAAAAATCGGGCATGCGCAGACGCGATGGAAAAGAGGCGCGCATGATACCCGAGACGGCGTGCGGCGGGTGGCGCGCTATAATCTTGCACATCCCGTATACGTTTCGGAGGTTGCCATGCCCGTGCCCTACTTCAGCAAGCAGACCTTTGCCTTCCTCTCTTCCCTCGCCAAAAACAACACGCGCGAATGGTTCGAGGCACACAAACAGGATTACGAGAGCCTGGTGCGCGAGCCCGCGCTGGATTTCATCAGCGATATGGCTGAAACGATGCCACTCATCTCGCCGCATTTTCGCGCGCTGCCGAAAAAGGCCGGTGGTTCACTGATGCGCGTCTACCGCGACACGCGATTTTCCCGCGACAAGACGCCATACAAGACCAACATCGGCATCCAGTTCCGCCACGAGGTGGGCAAGGATGTGCACGCGCCCGGCTACTACGTGCACATCGAACCGGGCGAGTGTTTCCTCGGCGTCGGCCTGTGGCATCCCGAGCCGGACGTACTGTTCAAGATCCGCGAAGGGATCGTGAAAGATGACAAAGCCTGGATCAAGGTGCGTGACGACAGGACTTTCCGCAGGTATTACACGCTGGAGGGCGACAGCCTCGCCAACGCGCCGCGCGGCTTCGCCAGGGATCACCCCATGGTGGAGGACCTGAAACGTAAGGATTTCATTGGTCTGGCGCCATTAAGTCTTCAAGACGTGGCGTCAAAGAACTTTCACATGCTGGTGGTCGAACGCTTTAAGCAGGCCGGGCCGATGATGCGGTTTTTGTGCGAAGCACTGGAGCTGCGTTTCTGACCTGCAAAGCAGCGCGGGTTGTTTCCGATGTTCTTTTTATCCTGTCGCCAAACCCGGGGACAGATAGCTTCGGGCATCTAATTTGCGTTCAGCTAAGCCGTTTTACCCGCAGCAGACATACCTGAGATCTTGCCAAGCACTTCGGTCAGCTCTTTCACTTTGGCCTCCAGTTCCGCGAACTCCCTTGTTTTGGCTTCCAGTCCGGCCGAATCTTTTGCTTTGGTTTCCAGTTCGGCAATCATTCTTGCCATCCTGGCCGTTTTTTCCTGCTCCTGTTTCAGGCTTTCCCGCAGCTGTTCGATCATCTGCTGGAGCTCAGAGGATTTTTTCCTCTCTTCTTCGAGCTGGGCATTCTTCTTTACCAGCTCCAGTGCGTTGTCCTGCTCCTCGGTCAGATTGTTTCGAGGCACAACCTTGTCCGCACTACCAGAGTAGGCACGAACCTTGATCGTCGTCTTGTCTGCGTTGGACATGGCGAACCTCTCGTTATTCTATATTTCAGAAAAAGCCCGCGTCGATACAGCGCATCGCCGCGCTCCTGTGACTGAGGCAGCATAGCATTATTTCAGGGCGCAGATTCAACTGTTACCAGTAGGCAACCCGGATCAATTTTGCGGGTTGGCTAAGCCGGGCGCCTGATCGTTCCCAGATATCGAATTTACCGGAGAAGCTTTCTCAGCCAAGGGGTCATCAAGCTGGATGTCGGGCTCCTGGCCGGCTACCTCAGGCTGCGCCTCCAAAGGCACCACATCAGCATTCTTTGGCTGTTTAACAACATCCACCTTAACAGGCGGCTGACTGGCTTCGGGCCGGGCCGTCGGTTTGTTGTAGCTGGTGACAGCATCCACCCCTTTTGGCTTGCTCGGCACCAATGGCTGTTGCGGCTCCGGTCTGGCAACCTCCGGCACGACTTCTTTCGGGGCGATGGTTTTCTGTGGCTCAGGTTCCATTCTGGTTTTTGCGCTGTAGCTTTCAACTGGCGCAGGCACTCTGGATACCTCAATCACTGGTTGCGCCGGTTGCGCTGGTTGCGTTGCAGGCGAAACAACAGGTTCAGGCTGAAATTCAGGAGCGCTGATCTGCACTTTTTCATTAATGGGTTGCGGCGTATCTTCCTCAACAGGCTGTTCGGTATGCTGCGGCAAATACAAGGCTACGCCAGCGGCCACCACTGTCATGACTGCAAACAACAGCAATTTGTGACGGCTCTTGGCGTGTTCCCTGACGATACGAATCCTGGCCCGGCCGAAAATCGTATGGGCAATTTCCGCTTTGCCAATATCTGTCGGCATGCACTCACCTGGTGGTATACCGGTTGCCAGCAACCTGCGGCTGGGGACTTCAAATTGACTGAGCTCGTGTTCCATCAATATTTTTCCTGAACAATGCGACTTCAAGCCCCAATATTATCAAGTAACCGGCAAGATACAACCAGAAACATGCTGCCGGCGTGGCTAGTGCAAGCCATGCGGCCCGTTTGGATATCTTAATCTGGCGCGATTGCGCCCGCTTTGTTTTATGATGCAGCTGTCGATATATACAGTGGGGCAAGCTGATGAGACTTCGCGTATTGATACTGGGTTATGGCGAAATGGGCCATGCCATGGAATATCTGCTGGCAGATCGCCATGAGGTACATATCTGGGATATGGGCACCGTGGTAAGGGGCCGCTATGCAACACTGGAGGAAGAAATCATCGAGGCACAGGTCGTATTGTTCTGCCTGCCGGTGAATCCGCATCATGAGATCGCCAGCCGCGTCGCACCGCATCTTGCGGAAGGCAGCCTCTGCCTGACCATCGCCAAGGGGCTGGACGAGTCCGGAAGAACGGCAGCTCAGGTGTTCGAGCGCATTTTTACCGACAAACATCACTATGGGGTGATATACGGGCCGATGATCTCGGAGGAACTCCGGGCAGGCCGGCACGGCTTTGCCGATGCGGTACTGTCCGAATCGGCGGATTTCAAGCTGATGCACAACCTGTTCCGGGGCAGCACGCTGGTATGCAGACAGGCATCTGACATGCACGGCAGGAGCTGGTCGGTGGTCCTGAAGAATGTGTATGCGATCCTGTTCGGTGTGGCGGATGAGCTGAATCTGGGCGACAACATGCGCGGGCACCTGATGGTCGCCGCAATCGGCGAATTGTCCGGCATCGTACAATCCTTTGGCGGTCAGGCACACACGCCTTTCAGCTATGCCGGGCTGGGAGACCTTCTTACGACGGCAACGAGCGCAGACTCACACCATCATGCGCTTGGGCAGAAACTGGTACGCGGCGAATGGTCGGATATCTCCGGTGAGGGGGTGCACACTTTACAGATGGTGGAAAAATTCCGCCTGTTCAACTGGCGCGCCTACCCGCTGTTTTCGCTGGCGCGGGACATCGTTACTGCGCCGGAGTCCCTTAAAGAACGCGTTGATGATTATCTGAAGCAGCTACGCGAAACGGAAAGCTGCGCAATATGAGCTCAGATTCCTGCATGCCTGCAGATTCAGGCAGCCGGGGTTAGATGCCGCACCTCGTCGTCTCCATCTCCGGCCACGGCTTCGGCCATGTCGCGCAGACAGCCCCGGTCCTGAATTTGCTGCATCAGCGGGTTCCGCGGTTGCGCTTCACGGTACGCTCCTCCGTACCATTGGCGCATCTGCGCTCCCGCATCAACGCACCGTTCGAGCACCTTTCCTCCGAAGGCGACCTTGGCATGGTGATGTCCTCGGCGCTGGATATCCGTATCGAAGAGAGCCGCACCGCCTATCGTGCTTTCCATGAAAGCTGGGATGCGCGCATTCATGCGGAAGCCCGTCTGATGAAAGAGATGAAGGCTGACTTGGTTCTGTCAAATGTCGGATACCTTGCGCTGGCGGGTGCGCAACGGGCCGGCATCCCGAACGCCGCGCTGTGTTCGCTCAACTGGTATGACATCTACCGCCACTATTGCGGCGACGATGAGATCGCGGCACAAATTCTTGCCTGTTATGCCCAGGCTGACGCCTTCATGCGTGCCACACCCGGCATGACCATGGATAGCCTCCCAAACCGTATTGAGACTGCCCCGGTCGCCGACATTGGGGATAACCGGCGCGACGAGCTCAATCGCCTCCTGAAACTTTTATCCGGGGAAAAGCTGGTGCTTGTAAGCCTGGGCGGCATCACCAGCCGGTTGCCTGTAGAGCGATGGCCCCGCATCGAAGGCGTCCGCTGGCTGGTGGAAAAAGGCTGGCAAGTCGAACATCCCGATGCCATCGTGCTCGAGTCCCTGGGAATGCGTTTCAGTGACCTGCTCGCAAGTTGCGATACCCTGATCTGCAAGCCGGGCTATGGCAGCTTTGTCGAAGCTGCATGCAGCGGCACACCGGTGCTTTATGTCAGCCGTGGCGACTGGCCAGAAGCTCCCGCACTGATTTCATGGCTGCAACAACATAGCCCGTGCCGCGAAGTATCACGCTCAATCCTCGAGCGTGGGGATCTTGCAGGCGTATTGGGGAATCTCCTGAATTGCCCGCGCCCAACCCCTTTCATTCCACATGGTGCAGAACAGGTCGCGGACTGGATAGCCAGAAAGCTCGATTTGTAGCGTTCAGGGCTGAACGCCCTTCCCGGCATGATGCTGGCCAATTTCTTGAGAGGCTGTGCAAGCACAACCACCTCAGAAATTATTAGTGAAGGTGCCCGCCCTCGTTATGCACATGCCCGTGATCCAGCTCTTCCTGGGTTGCTTTGCGCACACCGGTCACGGTACAGTTGAAAGTCAGTATCTTGCCGGCGAGCGGGTGATTCCCGTCCACCGTAACTTCATCATCGGTCACATCCACCACAGTGAAGAGCATATAGTCATCGTCGTCAGCCCCTTCAGGCCCGCCCTCGAACTGCATGCCGACCTTGACCTCATCGGGAAACGAACTGCGTGCCTCGACTTCCACGAGGTTATGGTCGTATTCGCCAAAAGCATCATCCGGCTGCATGGTGACACTGCACTGGTCACCGACATCTTTGCCGTGCAGCGCTTCTTCGACCAACGGGAAGATGCCGTCATAGCCGCCATGCAGATAGCTGATCTGCTCATCGACTTTTTCCAGCAATTCACCGGTTGAATCGAACAATTCATAGCGCAGTGAAACAACAGAGTCTTTGGCGATCTTCATTTTATTTCCTTTATCAAATTGAATACTTCTTTCGCATGGCCGTGCGCATGGACGCCATATAACGCATGAAGCAGCTTTCCGTGTTTATCGATCACAAACGTCGAGCGCTGAATGACGTGTTTCTTGTGTCCATCCACTTCCTTTTCCTGCATCACGCCATATCGTTTGCATACACGGGCCTCATGGTCGGACAGCAGCAATACCGAAAGTCCGTACTTGTCGCGAAACGACGCATGGCTCAGGCAATCATCGCGACTGATGCCTATAACAACAGTATCGAACTTGGCAAAATCGTCTTCAAGCTCGCTGAATTCGTTGGCTTCCATCGTGCAGCCCGGCGTATCGTCCTTGGGATAGAAATACAACACCGCGTTTTTGATGCCCCGCAGCGAAGTAAGCGCAAAAGTCTCCATGTCGGCATCCGGCAACTCGAAGTGCGGTGCTTCAATTCCTGCGGTAAGCTGTACAGACTGCATTAACGACCCCCTCTGTGCTGCATTTTAAACATATTTTTACCGTAGCAAAAATTATTGCACCATAACCCGGGCGTTCATCGGGCGGCTATAATCAACAAAGTGCAAAACGGCATGGCACTTTTATGATGCCAGGGCACGAACCCCATATTTGGTGGAAACCGCCCTGCCGGAAGCTTCAGGTATATTATGTTACTCCCATCCAAACATCAGGAGTGAAGCATGGATGATGATACTTTAGAACACATCAAACTGGACGGCGTGGACGATTATATCGCCGCACTGGACACACTGTGCAAACTTGCGCGGCATGATTTGTATCTCTTCGAGAAGAATTATGACGGATTAGGCTTCAACTCCGAAGCACGGTACACGACCCTGCGCAATTTCCTTCTTGCCAACCCGGCTCACCGCCTGCACGTGCTCGCACATGACACATACTATTTATCCACCTATTGCCCGCGCATGATGATGCTGCTCCGCCAGTTCAGTGCCAGCATGTTCATCCATCAGACGCCAAAGAACCTGCAATATATCTCTGAACCATTTTCCATCGCCGACGAAATGCATTACGTGCGCCGCTTTCACTTTGACGATCCGCGCGGCATCCTGGCAAAAAACGATCCGGAATATGCGCGCACACTAAAATCCCGCTTCATGGAAATGTGGACGGCATCCCACCCCGCCGTATCCGCAACGAAATTGGGGCTCTAAAGCCCCAAAATGAGGATCATAGAACCCTATTATAAAAATAATAAAAAGCAAAAAAACAAATGCTTAGCCGCATCAATGCTAAAAACAAAAATATAGTTCCCAAACCTCTGGATTTTGCAAAGCCAAGTGCTAGAATGCGCCGCCTTCGATTTTGGGTTCATTCAAAATCAGGCAAAAAACAAACTTACAAACTCATTTTTCCCAAAGGAAATTATCATGAAAATCTCTGCTGCTGTTGTTGCTCTGTTGGCTCTTGCTTTGACCGCTTGTGGCGGAAAACCTGCTGAAACCCCTGCTGCTGCTCCCGCTCCTGCCGCTGCTCCTGCGGCTCCAGCCGCCGCACCTGCAGCCGAGGCTCCAGCCGCTCCTGCCGCCGCACCTGCAGAACCAGCCAAGCATTAATCTACAGTTACAGAAAACTGAAAATGCCGGCGCAAGCCGGCATTTTTACGGCATGCGCCAATAAACTTAGACGATTTCGCGCCAGGAGAACCCGTCTTCCTGTGTCGCAATGCCGACCCAACCGGCCTCGCAATTCAGCACCCCGCTTAATGCGCTCACTGCAAGCTCCGCCGTATTGTTCTTGCGGCTCAGATGCGCGGCAACCAGATGTTGTAAACGATCCACGCCCAGCCGGCTCAATATCGCGGCGGCATCCTGATTGTTCAGGTGCCCGAGTCGCCCGCTCACACGACTCTTTACGCTGTACGGATAATCGCCATTCATAAGCATGTCGTTATCATGGTTGCACTCCAGCACCAGGGCATTGCAACCGTTCAGAGTTTGTTCGATATGCGCAGTGGTGCAACCAGCATCCGTCAGCACCCCCAGCCGCATCGCACCGTCGCCGAACACAAACTGTACCGGCTCTGCGGCATCGTGAGGGACAGGGTAAGGAAAGATTTCGATTCCCCCGATCGAAAATGACTGGTGAGGATCGATTTCGTTAAGGCTGGCAATGCCGGAAAAAAAGTGCGGCTTGCTGTGCAATGTGCCATAAGTGAGCCAGACCGGGAGATTGAACTTGCGCGCCAGTCGCGTCACGCCGCCAATATGGTCGCCATGCTCGTGAGTGACGACAATACCGCTCAACCGCTCAGCAGAAACCCCGAGGCGCGCCAGCCGTGAAACAACATCATGCAACCCGAATCCGCAATCCATCAGCACCTGTGTCCGATCACTCTCGACCAGCAGCGCGTTACCTTCGCTGCCACTACCCAGTGATGCAAACCGCATGGACATCTGAAGGTCGCCGCTACTGGTTGATGTATTTGTAGATCGCTTCGGTCATCTGCTTGGTAATCATATTACTGGCACCGTTCTGGTCAGTTACGGACACCTCGCACAGCGTACCGCCATCCTTGACATTCACCCGGTAACGGCTCTCGGTATCCACGTTGTTTTTCCAGAACTTCACCGAATCCGACCATCCACTATTGACCTTTATCGGAGCCAAATAGTAGATCCCCTTATCCCTGTTCTTGTCTTCCAGGGCCAGACCTGCACTTTCAACGGCCAGCCCTACCTTGCGCCACGACCTGTCAAACGCATCGTTCATCACGATGACCAGCCCCGAGCCCGGAACCTCTTTCAAAGTCGCCGTACCCACTGGATCAGCGACACTGCTTGCTGTTACCCCGGCGGCAGTTGCACCCGTACCGGTACTCGCCACTGCACTGGCGGCCTGAGTTTCGCTAACGCCAAAACGCACCATCAGGAGCTGCAACATGATCGCTTCCAGTTCCGGATCGCTTTCGCTCACATGCCACCTGGAAGTACTCATGTTTTCCGAATACACCTCAACCATGCCGCGATGGGAAAGATGAATCTCGGTGCCGGCGCCTCTCCTGCTTCGCTCCAGGCGCACAAGATACTTGTCACGCTCTCCGGCCAGTTTATCTTTACCCACCTGCAAACCCACCACACTACGGGGATTTTTTTGCGGAATTTTTCCGCGATTCCCAGCCCATTCTGTTTCAATCACCGCCGCTGCCTGATCCTCGCTCTGGATGGACAATCCGAGTTCCAGCAAGAAACTTCGTACCACAGCCCAGGCTCTTTCCGGCGAATCAGTCACAGTCAGCCAGCGCTGCAAGCCTTCACGCTCGATACGTATGCCTTGCATCTCGGGGAGCACCGTACTGACGGTACGCCCTTGTGTCGCTCCCCCTTTGCTGTAATCCGAGAATGTGGCGACCGTTTCACCCTCGGGCAATTTATAACGATCATCGATGACCGGGGAAGTCAGGTCAGGCGGCACTTCCAGGCTGGAGATCTGCTTTGCTCCGGCGCCATAATCAATGCGCCTGTCCGATCCGGTGGAACTGCACCCCACCAGAGAGATCAGCATCACGCTGGAAATACCTATATGCAATACCTTCATCAACCTTTTCTCCGAAAACACCATTAGATAACAGGCACACCCGCCTGACGCATCGCCGCCTCAACCGCCGCATGTGCGGCCTGGGACAAAGGCGTGAGCGGCAAACGCAGATTGTTCTTCATCTTGCCCATGCGAGCCACGGCCCATTTCACCGGGATAGGGTTCGCTTCCACGAACAGGCTGCGATGCAAGCCAAGCAATTTGAAATTGATCTCGCGCGCCCGATCCACTTCCCCGCCCAACGCCGCCATGCACATCTCGTGCATCAGCCGGGGTGCAACATTGGCGGTCACCGAGATCGTGCCATGTCCGCCGAGCAGCATCAGCGCCAGCGTGCTGGCGTCGTCGCCGCTATAAACCGCAAAACCTTCGGGAGCGCGCTGCAGCAGATCGCTGCCACGCTCGATGTTTCCGGTCGCATCCTTGATGCCGACGATGTTGGGTATCTGCGCCAGGCGTAGCACCGTATCGTTGCTCATGTCGGAAACGGTGCGGCCGGGGACGTTATACAGGATATGCGGCATATCTACCGTCTCGGCAATCGCCTTGAAGTGCAGGTACAACCCTTCTTGGGTAGGCTTGTTGTAATAGGGAACCACCGTCAACGACGCATCGGCGCCGGCGTTCTTTGAAAAAGCGGCCAGCTCAATCGCCTCCCGGGTCGAATTCGCGCCGGTTCCCGCGATGACCGGGATGCGCCCGGCGGCATGCTTCACCGCCTCGGCAATCAGCAATTCGTGCTCTCCGACATCCACGGTAGGTGATTCGCCGGTCGTGCCGACCACCACGATGCCATCCGTACCCTGCTCAACATGAAAATCGATCAACGCACGAAAAGACACAAGGTCCAGGCTGCCGTCCTCGTGCATTGGCGTAACGATTGCAACGATGCTGCCTTTAATCATATTCCCCATTTTGCTTTACTTCCGGAATTGCCGAAAAATCAAAGGACGCATTCTACCGTAATAAAACGACACCCCAAAGGCTCACGTATCAAAAGCTTTTTATTTCAAAACTGCAATTGTTTGATACAAAAAAAGCGGCCCGGAGGCCGCTTTGAAAGTAAGGCTTTGGAGATTAGTAGCTTTGGTAACCAGTACCTACCATCCCCCCATTTTGATCTGTGGCATATACCCAGTATTCCCCTCTCAGCCAGGTCGTGTCGGGCAATGCAGGCGCCGTGATGACCAAAGATGCCGTTCCGGTAGCAGTTCTTGCCGCCGCACGCACATACTGGTTATCGTTATTCAGTGACGTCACGTAGACAGTGATATCTCCTCCCCAGAGCCCGGAGGGGATGCTCCAGGAAGGCGTCAGGGTTGCTGCACCGATACCCGCCAGATCCACCAATCCACTGGCCGAAGGAAAGGCAAATGTTGGCAAGTCAGCGTTGAGTATTGGCGCCGCCGGAACCACCGCGGTATAAGTGGCAATCAAAGTTGCAGCGGCATTAAACAGCTGCACGGTATAGACGCTATTGGGGATCACGGAAGGGATATCCGCATCTGCCATCGCCCAATGAGTGCCACTCCCGCCGGTATTCGGTGTGGTAATGAACAACTGTGTCTGACCAGCCTGCGCTGTCAGCGTTACGCCGCCACCAGGAAGGCCCGGTCCGGTTACCAGTGCCGACCCGATATCGATCATCGCCCTATTGCTGATATCTAAAGACAGGCCGGTTGAATATGTAGCGGGGCCGGTGCATGCGGCATTGGCAGGATTGCAGGTAACTTTGTAAGCCCCCGTTCTAATTCCCATATAGGCTATACGTTGATTCCCGTTGAACTGCCAGACACCGCTGGCATTCCGCTTCATCTCCCATCTAACTGCTCCACCCGGCTGGTCGGTTGCCAAACTTTCTCCAGCCGCGCTCAAGACCATGAAATGCACCGTTGCCGTTCCGGCAACCGCATCGATTGTATCGATCACGACATTGGCAAACCTCATGCCGATCAATGCCGGATCGGTGGTGAGGTTTGTCAGCAAGGGCGCGGCGGTTTCACCATCGTCCAGAAAGGTGCTGCTGAACAAACCTGTCAACACCGGGTCAGTCGGGCTCGGCAGGCTGGTTGCGAACTGGGCAGTGAAGGTGTTGAATGTCGCCAGGATATCGTCGAGAGGTGTTCCCGTCGGGGCCAGGCTCGCCGTGCCCACCGTACCGGTGGCTGCGCCGGTTGCCGTATCGACAATCAGCGTATTGGCGGCATCCAGTATGTTGGTGATGGTTACGTTCGATGATGCCGGGTCTGGCGTAACCTTGACCACATCCATGAACCGGTCAAGGCCGGTACTATCGGCATTAAAAGTGGCGCGCAACAGATCGATGCTGCCGGAAAGCCCCATCGCCGTCAGTGCGGGCGCCAGCTGCGCAGTCAGGGTATCGCGCTGTGCATTCAGCTCGGCAGTGGTCAGGTTAGCCATATTGGCAGGGTTGGACAAATAAGTATCAACCGCGCCAGCGGCAATATTCCTGATGATCAGGTCGGTAAAGGGCGTGATATTGATCGTCCCCCCCACATCTGCCGAAGTCGCAGCGGAGTATAGCGAGACGTTCCTCCCGCCGACGGTACCACTGGCAAGGAACGCAAAGGGTGGCGTCAGGCCGGTGACATCCACCGTATAGTTGCCGTTTGCTTCGATGGCTATATTTTGCAATACAGGCTGCGTGTTGGAGGAACTGTCGCGAACCGAAACATAGCCGACGATCGGTGCGCCTGCTGCTGCCGTGCCGCTGATCGAATTGCTTGGAGCAGCACTTCCGCCACCCCCACTGCTACAGCCGTGCAGGAACATGACGGCAACTACTGAAATCAAAGAAAGGATGTTTCTCAAATGCCAATTTATGTTTTTCATTATTTTTCTCCCCAAAATTTGCGACTTCAACCAAAAATGCTTTAAACAATAATGACGCAATGTCACACCACATCACACGAAAACGAGGCAATGCCGTAAACAATGAAACAGGGAAACTAGTGAAATGATGCTTTCTACACTTGATACTGATTTATTAGACCATCCATTTTCATAGTACACTTTTTACTCATTACAAAGCAACTGCGTCAAAAAGCCTGAAAAATGCCGCGCTGCCGGAATATATCCCGATGAAGTCTCTCATCGCCTGTTCTGGCAATCTTTCTTCACGCAATCCGCATAAATATGGAGTGAGTGGTGGCGAACATCAAAACCGCGCTCTGTGGCTACCTTTTGCTGGCGTGTTTCTATGGCCGCGTCATAGAACTCTTCCACATGGCCGCATTGCAGGCAGACGATGTGGTCGTGGTGTTTCCCCTGATTGAGTTCGAAAACCGATTTGCCGCCTTCGAAGTAGTGGCGCACCAATAGCCCGGCCTGCTCAAACTGTGTCAGTACCCGGTAAACCGTAGCCAAACCCACGTCGTCGCCGCTCGACAGCAATTGCCGGTACACATCTTCCGCACTCATGTGGCGTTCCTGCCCGAGCTCGAACAGCTCAAGGATCCGGACCCGAGGTACGGTTGATTTCAGGCCGGCGTTCTTCAGGTGCTCAGGTTGGGATTTGTCCATATCGGCACACTCCAGTTGTTACCCTGCGGTCGCATGTCGGCATGATGCCCGAAAGCGCTTGCAAATGCAAATGAGAACCATTATCATTTGGCAAACATCAGGTTTTATTTTTTGCCATGCCATCGATCACCCTTGCCACATTGCAGCCTGGCGACATCGCCACCATCGTCTCGATACACGCCGAGGAGGCATTGCACCAGCGTCTGCTGGCACTGGGCTTTCGTAGCGGCAAACAGATCGAACTGGTTCGCAGGGCCGCTTTTTCCGGCCCCCTTCAGATCCGCGTCGGAACCACCGACGTCATGCTGCGCCACAACGAAGCTTCAAAAATCAAGGTTTGCAAAGGGGTTGCCGGCACATGAAGCGGATCGCCCTGCTCGGCATGCCCAACACCGGCAAATCCACGCTGTTCAACCGTATGACCGGAGGTGCGGCGCGCGTCGGGAACTGGCCGGGCATCACCGTCGAGCTGCTCAGCGGCAAGATCCTGCTCGGTGCAGATATGGTGGAGATCATCGACCTGCCGGGCATCTACGACCTGCACGGCTTCTCGGATGACGAGCAGGTGGTACGCCACTTCCTGCACGACAACGTGCCGGATCTCGCGCTGGTCATTCTCAACACCACGCAGATCGAACGCCAGATGAGCCTGTTGCTGCAGCTCAAGCAACTCAACATGAACCTCGTGGTACTGCTCAACATGGCGGACGAGGCGAAAAAATTCGGCATCAGCGTCGATACTGCAAAGATGTCCGCCCTGCTGGAGATGCCGATATTCCTCCTCAGTGCCAAATACGGCAGCGGCTACACCGAAGCACTGCAGGCCATCACCAAGGCCCTGCGCTACCCCACCCCCGGCATGGCAGAGCAACTGCGCAGCCAACTGGAAATAGATGAGCACATTGAAACTGAAATGGCGCGGGTACTGAAGCACAGCGTCCAGGTCCCCGCACAGATGTCCGACAACCTTACGGAAAAGCTGGATCGTGCCATGCTGCATCCGTGGCTGGGTCTGCCGATCTTCTTCGCTGTCATGTACCTGCTGTTCCAGGGCATATTCTTTTTTGGCCAGCCACTACAGACCGGAGTCGCCACGTTCTTCACCTGGCTGCGCGAAGCCATGCTTGTGCCGCTACTGGGCGGAGCGCCGCAGATCGTGCAGGGCTTGCTGCTCGACGGCATCTACAATGGCGTGGGCACTGTCGCTGCATTCATTCCGATCATCATCCTGTTTTTCCTGTTCATGGCGCTGGTGGAAGACAGCGGGTATCTGTCACGCGCCGCGTTCCTGATGGACGCACTGATGGCGCGTCTGGGCCTGGACGGGCGCGGATTCGTCATGATGCTGATGGGGTTCGGTTGTAACGTCCCCGCCCTGATGGGAACACGCGTGATGCGTTCGCGCGCGATGCGCCTGCTGACGATGCTGGTGATCCCTTTCTCGCTGTGCTCCGCACGCCTCCAGGTTTTCGTATTCATCGCCGCCGCACTGTTTTCACCGAAAGCAGCACCGGTCGTATTGTTCACGCTGTACCTGTTCAGCTTCGCCGCCGCGATCCTTACCGCCCTGATATTCAAGCACCGGTTCAAAAACAACGAGCCGTTCGTGCTGGAGCTGCCGCCGTACCGTTTTCCCACGCTTCGCCAGATGGTGCTGCGCGGCTGGCTCGAAGTGCGGCACTTTCTGCGCCGCGCCACCAAGTTCATCGTTGCCGGCGTGGTACTGGTCTGGCTGCTCACCCACCTGCCGCAATCCGCTGCTCCTGCCAGTGCAGACACGCTGGCAGGAATGATCGGCGGTGCGTTGCACCCCATCTTTGCGCCACTGGGGATCAACGAACAGCTCACCATCGCGCTGATCTTTGGTTTCGTAGCCAAGGAAATCGTCATCGGGGCACTCGCCGTGATCTATGGCCTCAGCGGCGACAGTCTCAGCAGCGCGATCGGGCAGCAACTCGATTGGGTACAAGCCTACAGCTTCATGCTGTTCACGCTGCTCTACACCCCCTGCCTCGCCACCATCGCCACGCTGCAGAATGAATCGAAGCAGCTCAAGTTCACCGCGCTGTCCCTCGGCTGGTCACTGGCACTGGCATGGCTGGCAAGTTTTGCGTTCTACCAGGCCGCAAGGGCGCTGGGATATTAAGCCCGCAAACCTTACCGACGGATCCCTTCAATGTTTGATCAGCGCCAGTGAAAGCCCAGGCCAATAAGTGATCGTCAGCACGGCCACCAGCAGGATCGCAACAAAGGGTAAAACTGCGCGAAAGATATCCAGCATCGACCGGTCAAAGCGATACATGGCGATAAACAGGTTCATCCCCATCGGCGGCATCAGGTAGGCGATCTCCATATTGGCAAGAAAGATGATGCCGAGATGAACCGGGTTGATGCCATAACCCACCGCGATCGGAAGGATCAGCGGCACCATGATCACCAGCGCGGAAAAAATATCGAGCATCATGCCGAGTCCGAGCAGAAACAAGTTCATCAGCAGCAGGAAGCTCAATGCATTGTCCACATGGTCGCGAATGAAAGTGAACAGCCTGGCCGGGATCTCGGCGTCAAGCAGGTAATTTGTGGAAGCGAGCGACATGCCGAGCACGACCAGGATCGCGCCGACCAGCACCATCGAATCGCGCATGACCCCGGGCAAGCTGGCAAAACTGATCTCGCGGTGAATGAGCACCTCGACGATGAACACATAGATCGCCGTCACGGCAGCCGCCTCCGAGACGGCAAAGTAACCGCTGTAGATTCCACCGAGCACGATGAAAGGCAACGGCAATTCCCATACCGCAGCGCGCAGGGAAGCCAGCGCATCGCGGATATTGAATGGTGTGCGCACGGGCTGCAGGCCGCGCTTCTGCCACAGGCCATAAAGGGACAGCATGAAGATGATCAACAATCCCGGCAGGATGCCGGCCAGGAACAGATCGCTGATCGCCACCGGCTGGCCGATATTGAGTTGTTGCGCCACCACACCATACAGGATCAGCGGCAACGAGGGCGCAAACAGCAGACCGATGCTGCCAGAGGTCGTGACCAGCCCGAGGCTGTAACGCTCCGAGTATCCCGCCTCCCTGAGCGCGGGATACAGCAGCCCGCCCAGTGCCACAATGGTCACTCCGGATGCACCGGTAAAAGCGGTGAACATCGCGCAAATGGCCAGCGCCACCGCCGCGAGCCCTCCCGGCATCCAGCCGAAAAAAACATCGGTGATGCGCACCAGGCGATGCGGCGCACGCGATCCCGCCAGCAGATAGCCGGCAAAAGTGAACAACGGGATGGCCAGCAAAACCGGCATTTCCGCCAGGCGATAGATCGAGATGATGACGACAGTCAGATCCACATCGTCGCGTGCAAAATTCAACAGGGCAACTGCTGCGATGACCGCAAACAGGGGTGCACCGAGCAACACCATCGCAATGAGCGCCAGGCCCAGCAGGATCATTCCGGCTCCTCCTGGCCAAGCGCCTGCCGCACGTGATGTGTCAGGCGTATCGCATAACGTAGCGCGATCAGCGAAAACGCCAGCGGCAGAATGATTCCCGAGGCCCACACAGGCAATGCCCCGAAAGCCATCTCACCGGATTCGCGCGCACTCTGCAGGAACCGCATCGCCTGCCATGTCAACGCCAGGCAGACAGTGATGGTGAACAGGTCGGTCAGTACCGCCACACCCGCCTTGATCCGCCCCGGCAACCAGCGCGCAATCGCATCCACACGGATGTGCTTACCCTCTCGACTGGCAGCAACAGCTCCCAGAAGGGCCACCCACAACACCAGCAGGCGAAGCAACTGGTCGGCGTCGAGAATGCTGATACCAAATAAATTACGGGCCAGGATCTGCGCTGCAGCCAGCAACACCATCAGCGCCAGCATCAGAATGAGCAACGCGTTCTCCGCCCACGTGACCATTTTTATCATGCGGGCAAGCACGGGCGGCACGGGAAATGTTGTCATGCATTAACGCAAATTATTGCTGCGGCGATACGCATCGAGATTGGTGCGCAATTCCCTGATCAAGGCGGGCGAGATCGTTCCCTGCCCGCTCAGACGGTTTATGGTCTGATCGGCAGCGGTGCGCAGCTTGGTGATCTCTTCCGGTGCCAGCGCAACGAACTCGATACCCTGTTTTCGCAGCGCCTGGTGCGCGGCATTGTCGTCGATACGTGTCTGGCGGTTCATCGTCGCATAGACGCGTTCCATCACTTCGCGCACTACCGCCTGGTCACCCGCACTTATACTGGCAAAAGCCTTTTTGTTCATCGCCAGCGCGCCGTAGATATACATGGTCGGCAGATCAACCAGGTATTTCACATTGGTATACCACTGCAAGGCGATAACGCCGGACGAAGTGGCACCGATGGTGGTGATCAGGCCAGTCTGCAGCCCCGTGAGCACATCGGTAAGCGGCAACGGCAACGATGACGCGCCAAGGGCGTCGAACATCTCCCGGGTAATATCATCCCCTTCTGGCACCCAGACCTTCTGGCTCTTCAGGTCATCGGCACGCCGTAACGGCATGCTCGACATCAGATAGGCAAAACCACCGTCGGCGATACCGAAGGTCACGAATCCATGCTCTTCGATACCCCGCGCTATCGCCTTGTCCATGCGTGCACGCACATAATCCAGTTCATCGTAAGAACGGAACAGCATCGGCAGGCTGTATAGCTGCGCTCCGGCAAATATCTCGGCCAATGCGCCACCGGTAAGTGCGCCGCCATGTAATTGCCCGGCGCGGATCTTGCGCAGCACCACGCGGTCGCTGCCCATGCTGCCGCCCGGGTAAAACTTGAGGGTGACCCGCCCCGCAGTACGCTGTGCGATTTCCTCTCCTCCCTTGCGCATCTCCTGCATCCACAGCGAACCTTCCGGCGCAAGCGTGGCAATCTTCAGGGTGCTCGCCCATGCTGAATCTGTAGGAACGGTCAGCATCGTGGCAAGCACAAATGACACCAGTAAGCGCATCTCTTTTCCCCTTGTTCGTCAACGGGCTGTTTTCAGCCCCCAGTTAAAAATAGTCATCGGCACTCGCCAGCAGCTCGCGCGCATGCCGCTTTGCGAGCACATTCCTCAGCGTCATTTCCGGCGCAACGGCTTCGGCATCCAGTACTTCCTTCAGCAGCCGGTCATGCAAAGGCCTGTCATAAATGACGCGGGCATAGTGGCTGGCATACTCCACCTTGGCCATCAGATCGCGTCCTGCCGACAGTTCTATGGCACGTTCGAAATGAGCGCGTCCCACTTCCGGCTTGCCGCCGAGGGCCGGTGGTAGCAGTGTGGCGATCACGCCCAGATAGAGATGAGCCTCGCCGTGGCTGTATGTCTCATCCAGTTCAACGACCCGCGCCATCACGACCTGGACTTTGGCCAGGCTTGCGATCGCATTCCAATCCCCGCTATTGGCCCGTATCCAGCCGGCCCAGGCCGCCCCGCTGGCATACAACACCGCCACATCATTCATCCTCGAAGTGCCGACCGTTGCAGCAAAATCTCCGAATGGCCGCTCAAGCAAGTTGCATAGCCGCGCGTCATGGACGCAAAGTGCGCGATCGCTATAGTCACGCGCCTTGCGCGTCAGCCGCATGGCACGCTCCGGATCCTTGACGAAAGCCGATGCGAACGCGCCATACAGCCTGCTTCCCGCCAATAACAGGCTTTCATCCTGCGGATCGCCATTGACCAGGCTGTCAATAAGCAGCAGATAGGAGGGCATCCCTTCCTGCACCGTCTCGGGATCGTCCTGGTTCAGGATCGCGGCTGACAGATTCCCGGCAAGCCGGCTGCTGGCTGAAGTGGCAAAGCTGGCGCAACCTGCCAATGCGGAAAACACCAGCAAGGCGGGCAAAAGCCGGAACAGATGCATCGCTGAAATCAAGTGCTGGTCCCTGACTGTCTAAGATTAATTAACACGCTAAACCATTTTTCCGGCAGGTGCAATGTGCTTGAACAGCCGCCTTCAAACGCCGATGGACAGCGGGCGGGCTTGTACAGCGAAAGAACATGCAGGAAGACAAACTACAGACACTTTATATTATGATTGCCCGGAACCCACCGGCATAAGAAACAAACCCCATGAGTGAGCCGCTACAAAACATTCCTCAGGAGATCCGTTCCGAGATCGCCAGCCTGGTTTCCCGGGGGAAGAAGATCGACGCCATCAAGCGCTATCGCGAGGCGACCGGTTGTGACCTCAAAACAGGCAGGGATGCGATCGATTCTCTCTTCGACGGAGCGAAATACTCCAGCCCGCAGCCGCTCCCCGCTTATTCGAGTGACAGCGGCAGCACCTTCGTCAAAAAAATGCCGCGACAAAAAAATCGCACGGATGAACCGTTGAACGACATCCCGCAGCATATCCGCTATGAAATCACCGGACTGCTGTATTCGGGCAACAAGGTCGCAGCCATCAAACGCTACCGCGAAGCAACCGGTTGCAACCTCAAAACGGCCAAAGCTACGATAGAATCTTTCATCATAAAAACGAGGGAAAACAGCCCGGGGCGGATGCCGGAATACCGGGATAGCGGCGACAACATTCTGACCCGGCACTGGAAATCAATCCTGCTGCTACCCTTCATTCCAGTCGCCATCAACTATTTTCCAGCGAACATCTGGAGCAAATGGCTTGCAAAACTGGGGGACGTGACGCAGAACTTGATTGATGAAGTGATCACTCCCCCGGTCGAGACGCAGGTATTACAGCCGCAGATCACAAAACGTTCTCCGGCAAACCAGCCTGTTGCCACTCCCCTGCCGACGGAGCCCGCCGCGCAGCCGGAGCACCTCGTTCCCTATGAGCCTGTCGCGCCCGGCAATGCCCAGGCCGACCTGACCGCGCTGTATCGCATGAAACTGGCCAACCAGGACTATGTCGCATGGAAAAACCTGCCGGGTTTGCCGATGGGCTACCAGGATTTCATCGAAGAGCATCACATCAAATACAAGCGCGCAGAAATCGCCAGCCACCTTGTTTTGCCCCCCGGTAAAACAACATTGAGAATCCCGGTGCTCCCCGGTGCCGCGATCACTCTTGACGGTGCGATACGCGAGCAGGAATGGGCGCGTGCCGCCCGATTTAAACTGCAGCAGGAAACTGACGGAAGCACACTGTACCTGCAGGCAGACGAAAACTGGCTCTACCTGGCCGCAGATGTGCCGGGCGACACGACTTCGGGCGGATACGACCAGTTCCGTTTCTATATCCATGTAGACATTGATCCCGCGATCAGGAACGAGCGCATCCATGTCGGCCGCAACAAGCAGGAGATCCTCGGCGGCATCCGGGAGACCCGGATCGAATGGCAAGGCAGCCCGCCTGCCAATGACGATGAGCGCTGGAAAAAATATCCCATCTCCGACTGGCGCATCTACAGGCTGGCAAAAGGCGCGTCCGCCATGAACCCCCATCGCCAGTTCGAAGCACGATTGAATCTTGTGGAAAGCGGGCTGGCGATCGGCAAGCCATTCCCGGTTTTCGTCGAAATTGAAACCGATCCGGTCGAAGAAGGCGGATCGAGAAAGCGCAGGTATCTCGGCGAACTGGGCAGCCAAAGCGGTCCGGCATGGATGATCATGCAGCCGCCCGGGCAATGACCGCACATTGCCGCCGGCGGATACACCTCCGGCAATACATCAACGCTTAGCCACCTCAAGCATCTGGTGCTATGATTGTCATGACGCCAAGCTCTCACACTTCATTAGATCAGCACCAAAAGGCTTTTCTCCATGCGACCCGACAGCAAAACCAAGACCCCAACTGGCATACTTCAGTCGGTCGCAGCCATCACCAGCCAACGTGACCGCGACCTGCTGGCCCGTGCGCTGGCAACCACGCTGTCGGAATTGATCCACAGCCATCGCATCGCAATGTACCTTGTCATGCAAACAGAAAAGGATCGGGAAGCGGTTCTGGTTGCAGAAATCTGCGCCGACCCGGCTGATGCGCTAGCCAACCCGGAAGCAGGCATCCCGCTTTCCAGCAGGGCGGATTTCAGCCTGGTATGCAATTCAGGGGAGATGTGCATCCAGCCGCAGGACAAAGACACCTTCCTGTCCGTCTATCCCATCATCGGCCAGCGCGGCGTGGTCGGCCTGCTCGAAATGGCTTCGGAAGCGCACAACGACATGGACCAGCATCTCATCCAGGCCTTGTTGAAGGTTTACAGCAACTACCTGTCCATTCTCGACGAAAGCGAAACCGACACGCTCACCGGCCTCCTGAACCGCCGCACCTTCGACAACAACATCGAGAGGATCATCCTGGAACGCACCGAACCGGACGACCCGCATTCCGGCTCGGAATACAAAGCACGACGCGCGGGCGCTGCAGAGCTGCCGCATTGGCTGGCAGTGATGGACATCGACCACTTCAAGCGCATCAACGACAAATTCGGTCACTTGTATGGCGACGAGGTATTGCTGCTGCTCTCGCGCATCATGCAGCGCATCTTCCGGCAGCGCGACAAGTTGTTCCGCTTTGGCGGCGAAGAATTCATCGTGGTGCTGGACCGCACCGACCTGCAAAGCGCCAAAAATGTACTGGAGCGCTTTCGCACCGCGATCGAACAATACAAGTTTCCCCAGGTCGGTAAAGTGACCATCAGCATCGGTTTTGTCCGGCTGGACAAGGCCGATGTCCCCTCGTCAATAATCGGCCGTGCCGATCAGGCGCTGTATTTTGCCAAGGAACACGGAAGAAACCAGATATGCTTCTATGAAGATCTGGTTGCCGAAGGAAAACTGACCGGGACGTATTACCCGAATGAGATGCAGATGTTCAACCATCATCACTTGAAGTAGCAGGCAGGAACACCAGATCTTTTTTGCAGAAACAATAACCTGGAAAAAATGTCGATGCTGACCTTCATGACCGTAGCGCTGCTGGTTTACGGCTCGATGCACCTCTATGCCCTGGGCAAGGTGTGGATCGCACTTCCGCATTCGCCCGGGCTGTCGCTGGGGCTGACACTTGCCGGGGTCGTGCTGACCTTCTCCCCGATGATCGTCTGGTACATGGAGAGACAGGGCTGGCACGGAGTGACCGACGCGGCATCCTGGGTGATTTACACCTGGATGGGATTCCTGTTCCTGTTTTTCTGCATCGGCCTGACCTTCGATCTCAGCCATACGCTCGCCCGCCTCCTGCACCTCAGATGGCCGCTCAACGATCTGCAGTCACTCAAGGCCATCGGCCTGCTTACGCTGGCAGTGCTGTGCTACGGATTGTTCGAAGCACGGCAGATAAGGATCGAGGAAGTAAAGATCACAACGCCCAAGCTTGCATCGGGGCGCGTCACCCTCGCCCAGGTCTCCGACATGCACCTTGGCAGGATGATGGAGGGGGCGTTCCTCGAGCGCGTCCTTACCAAGGTACGCGAGATCGATCCTGACATCCTCGTCGCAACCGGTGACATCGTTGACGGGCACGGGGACGGTCTCGACACGCTCGCCCGGCAATTCAAATCCTACACGCCCCGGCTGGGTGCCTATGCCGTCATTGGCAACCACGAGCACTACATCGGACTGGATCATTCCCTGCGCTTCCTGCGCAACTCCGGCCTTACCGTGCTGCGCGGCGAATCGGCAAGGGTCGGCGGGATCCTGCTGGTGGGTGTCGACGACCCCAGCTCGCGCGAGCCGAACCAGCCAATCAGGGTCGACCCCCGTGAAGCGCTCGCCACCGCCACCGCAAACGACTTTATCGTGCTGCTCAAGCACCAGCCCGTGGTTGAAAACGACACCCCCTTCGATCTGCAGCTCTCCGGCCACACGCACGGCGGCCAGATATTCCCGTTCATCTATCTGTCGCGGATGGTCTACAGCATCCGCCCCGGTCTTACCCGGCTGGCAGACGGACGCAGGGTGTACGTCAGCCGCGGCACCGGCACCTGGGGACCGCCGATACGCCTGCTGGCCCCGCCGGAGATCACGCTGATCACCATCGAGAGCAGCAACAAATGACCGCCCGTCCTTGATATTTCCCCTTATTCGCGGCACGATGTAAATATATGCACGTATCAAGCCAGATCATGAATCGTTTTCATTGCCGTACCGCATCCTCTCCGGGAGAGCACCTATGAAAAAAATCTTTTTGCCACTCGCCATAACGCTTTGTCTGGCGAGCCTGCCAGCAGAGGCTGAAGAGATCGACCGGTCGATCGAACTCAGGTATTGCCTGGACCTGCCGACCGATGCACTGATCGCGAAATGCGCCGGGGAGGTTGCGGCAGGCAGCAAGAAGCAAACCTTATCGCCACAGGAAGTGGAAAATATCCTGGCCACTGAAAAAGGAAAAGCACCGGTCCGCACAAGCGAGCCCCCGGCCGCGCCTCCCGTGACAGAAGAGCAAACTGACACACCTGCCGCAACTGAAGAACAACCTGCAGAACCAGCAGCCCCGGATGCCGGCCAGCCCGCCCAGGATGTGTTGATGAAAGACCGGGAAAACAACCACAACTAGCCGTCATGCCACACCAGCCCGGGGCTGCCGGTGCTGGTGCGTCAGCGCACCGATACTGCAGAAAAAAAGGAAATACTCCGCCGCTTAGAAATAGAAGTTGGCACTCAGGCTGAATGTGGTTGTGCCAAACCCTGTTGCCTTGATCGAAGCTCCCCCGGCCACCGGCTGGCTATCCCGGGACGCGTAGCCGAAACCGACCGAACCCTCGAGGCTGAACTGCTTGGACAGGAAATACTCCGCTCCCCCTTCGGCGATCAGCGCAAGATCGGTCACATCGTTGTTGCCTTGCCGCGTAGACAAATACAGCACCTTGATACCGAAGAACGGCGCGAGGTCCTCGGTTTTCAAATACTTTCTGGCGCCGCCCATGAGTCCGATGTTCGTAAACTTGCTATTGGCCGCTGCACCGCTATCGCTGATCTGCAGACCGGCACCGAATAGCACAGCCAAATCTTTCTTGACTGAATACTTGCCTTCCAGCATGAACACCGATGGCGTGCCCAGAGGCGATGTTGAATTGGTCAGGTCGACATTCAAACCGAAGTTCCCCTCGGCAGGTGCTGCCGAGGCATTCCCGGCCGGCATGGCCAGCAGCATCATTGTTCCTGCCAATAAGCTATTTTTCATTTAGGAGTCTCCTTTAAACAAAGATTGCGATCAGCCATCCGGAAAAATCAGGCGGCCAGCCGGATTTTATACGCTTGAACGATAACAATATACCCGCCTAAGGGGCAAACAGGAAAAGAGCATGGACAGACCGTTTCCGGTGCAGGAAAATGATTTTTTCATGAGTGACCTCACAACCGCAGTTTATACCACAGACCCGATCACCTTGCTGCTCGCTGACTTGCGAGCGGATCGCAGCGGCAATTCAAACCAAAACCCGGAGGAGCGTTATACTTGCCGGAGAACGACGCCTCACCTTTTTTTCGACCTGCCAGGAAAATAAAACCATGAAGAAAAATATATTCGCCCTCCTGTTGTTTCTCGGCACCGCAGCCTGCACCAGCCCGCAGGTCACGCCTCCGCCCCAAGTCACAACCACCCCTCCCGTAGCCGAGCGGCCGCCCGCAAGGATCGCGTTGGCTCTTGGCGGCGGTGCGGCGCGCGGCTTTGCGCACATCGGCGTGATCAAGGCGCTGGAAGCGCAAAACATCTCGCCCGATATCGTGGTGGGCACCAGCGCAGGCTCCGTCGTCGGTGCGCTCTATGCGGCAGGACTCGACGGCTTCAAGATCCAGGAACTGTCCATGAACATGGAAGAAGATCAGATCCTCGACGGCTCCGGTTTTTACCGCTGCATCGCCGAGACGGTGATCTCGGACAAGCGCGGCTGCATCAAGGGGCAGGCGCTGCAGGGATTCATCAACACCAACGTCAAGGGGCGCACGATAGAGAACCTCGACAAGACATTCGCCGCCGTCGCCACCAACCTGAGGAATGGCGAGATGATGGTGTTCCGCTCGGGCAACACCGGCATGGCCGTCCGCGCTTCCTCTTCCGTACCGGTATTCTTCCAGCCCGTCACCATCAATGGGCAGGATTACATCGATGGCGGACTGGTCGCGCCGGTCCCGTCCAGCGTGGCGCGCTCGATGGGCGCGGACTTCGTCATCGCCGTCGACATCTCGGACCGCCCCCAGGACAGGAGCACCGCAAGCATCCTGGACGTCCTGTGGCAAACCTTCTCGATCTTCGGGCAGACCATCAATACCCACGAACACGCCAGTGCCGACATCGTCATCCGCCCCGTCACCTCCGGCCTGCCCTCTGCCGACGTGAGCGGCCGCAACAAGGCCGTGCTTGAGGGAGAAAAAGCCGTTGCGGCGATCCTGCCGGAGCTGAAAGCCCTGCTGGAGAAGCTGAATGAAACAAAGCATGTGGCGGGAATGCCGTGAGAGGAAAGCGGCGCAGGCCGGTGCAACCAGGCCTGTTCAAGCCCTGAAGACCGCGCGCTGAAATGCCGCGCTCAATAACCCAGCGCCAGCCCGGTCTTGCGCCGCGTATCGTTCGCGCCGTAGTAGCGATTCTTCCCCACCGGCTCCCCGTCCAATGACGGCGCGCCCACCAGGATCGCCGCAACATGGTTGGCCTCCTGCGGCGGCCCGAACTTCTGCCCCCAGCCCTCGAGGGTCGCGCGCACTGCGGGCGAGATCGCATCCGCCTCGAGCCGGGTCACATCCGGCAGCCATTGCTGGTGAAAGCGCGGCGCATCCACCGCCTGCTGGATATCCATGCCGTAGTCGATCACGTTCAGCATCGTCAGCAGCACCACGGTGATGATGCGGCTGCCGCCGGGCGTGCCGAGCACCATCAGCGGCTTGTCCGCCTTCGTGACGATGGTCGGGCTCATCGAACTCAGCGGCCGCTTGCCCGGTGCGATCGCATTCGCCTCGCCCTGCACCAGGCCGTAACTGTTCGGCACGCCGGCCTTGGCGGTGAAGTCGTCCATCTCGTTGTTGAGCAGCACGCCGGTGCCCGCCGCGGTGAGCTTCGCGCCGAACCAGTTGTTCAGCGTGTAGGTCACCGCCACCGCATTGCCCCACCTGTCGATGATCGAATAATGCGTGGTGTTGCTGCCCTCATGCGGTGCAACGCCGGGTTTGATGTCCATCGAGACGCCCGCCCTGTCCGGCGCGATCACCGCGCGGATCTGCGCCGCGTAATCCTTATCGAGCAGACGGTCGAGCGGATTGCGCACGAAGTCCGGGTCGCCGAGATAGCTGTTGCGATCTACATAGGCATGGCGCATCGCCTCGATCTGGTAATGCATCGCCTGCGCCGAGCGATAGCCCAACGCCTTCAGCGGATAGCCTTCGAGGATGTTCAATAGCTCGCAAATCACCACCCCGCCCGAACTCGGCGGCGGCGCCGAGATGATGCCGTAGCCGCGATAACTGCACTCGACCGGCTGCAGCTCGCGCGTGCGGTACTGGTCGAGATCGGCCTGCGTGATGATGCCGCCTCCCGCCTTGCTGCTCGCCACCAGCGCCGCGCCCACCGGCCCTTTGTAGAAACCGTCCGCGCCCTGCGCACTGATGCGCTTCAGCGTACGCGCGAGATCGTGCTGCACCAGCGTCTGCCCCGCCTTGAAAGGCTCGCCATGGTTCAGGAAGATCGCCGCCGAGGCCGGGTCCTTCCTGAATCTATCCGTCGCGGTCGCCAGCATATCGACATCGCCCTGCTCCAGCACGAAGCCTTGTTGCGCAAGCCTGATCGCCGGGGCGATCAACGTGGCGCGCTTCATCGTGCCGTACTTCTCGCGCGCCGCCTCCATGCCCGACACCGTGCCCGGCACGCCCACCGCCAGATGGCCATCGGTGCTCGCACCCTTGATCACATTGCCGTCCTTATCCAGGTACATATCCGCGGTCGCAGCCAGCGGCGCCTTCTCGCGAAAATCAAGAAAGGTCCTGCGCCCATCGGCCAGCAGGATCGTCATGAAACCGCCGCCGCCGAGATTGCCCGCCGCCGGGTACACTACTGCCAGCGCATAACCCACTGCCACCGCCGCATCCACCGCATTGCCGCCCGCCCTCAACACATCCACGCCGACATGCGTCGCCAGATGCTGCGCCGTGACCACCATGCCGTGTTCGGCGGCGACCGGCGGTTGCGATGCGGCGGTTGCCTCGAGCTGATTCAGCACGAGGACTATGGCGAGCAAGGTTCGGGAAAATGTTCTGATATTCATCGTGTGGCTCTCAAATGGATTCCGTGCGAATAAAGCATGAAGCCGTCGTATTCAAGTATTGACTTGGCACGCTCAAGGATTAACCCCGTTCGGCCTGAGCCTGTCGAAGGCCCCGAACCGATTCACATTTCGACAGGCTCAATGCGAACGGATTCTTTCAACGCACTCGCAAGGGATTACCGTTGTAGTATTGTATCCGCTGAAAACAACATCCCGGCCAATAATCAAAACCCGCATGTCGCACCGCAACCACTACCACGTCTACGTGATCGAGCTGTCGAAGGACGTCCTGTTCGAAGCCAAGTTCAAAAAGCGCAACCCGGGCTACATCCCCGGCAAGCCCTGCGTCTATGTCGGCATGACCGGGCTCGACCCCGACCTGCGCTTCGACAAACACAAGGCTGGCATCCAGTCCAACCGTTACGGCAGGAAATACGGCCTGCGGCTATTGCCCGACCTGTACGAAGGCTTCAACCCGATGAGCTACGACGAAGCATGCGAAAGGGAAGTGGAGATCGGCATCGACCTGCGCGAAGCGGGCTTCGGGGTCTGGCAAGCTTGAAGGCGGGCTTATATTCACGGCTTTGCGAGGTACTAGTCTTTTTTACGTATTGCTTTCTGTACCGGATGCTGAAACACTGCCAAGGGGGTGCACCGCAAGCTCTAAATAATAAGCGGCATGCCTTACTCTATTTAACTTGGGATGTTTTCAAGTGGTATTTTTATCTGAATTTTCGGGGCGCATAAAAATTTCACCCCGTACAAAAACAATGGGTTGCAGCACACTTCCCAGATTATGCACCTCGAA